>Ga0181578_10004068_pt1 | contig 13107 bp, 21 predicted proteins | sample 071ome_21_FD_148659 | JGI IMG/M metagenome (GOLD analysis project Ga0181578, IMG submission 148659) | Coastal salt marsh microbial communities from the Groves Creek Marsh, Skidaway Island, Georgia - 071401CT metaG (spades assembly) | ecosystem: Environmental > Aquatic > Marine > Intertidal zone... | reverse complement strand
CTTCAGTTCCTGGGCCGAAGATGCCATCTGCACCGATGCCCAAGAACTCTTGTAATTCTTTAACTTCATTTCCTCTTGTTCCCTTTTTAAGTAACATAATTATTAATTTCTTTTTTTGGTTCCGCTCCTCCTTGCGTTTTCTTCTTCATACATTTCTATAAGATCATCAACGATTGGATCTCTATGATTTTCTATTAATGTAATTGCAGCTAAACTCTTTACCTTTCGTGCGCAATTATAGAGAAACCTAAATCCTGAATCTCCTTTGTTTTTAAGATCTACTTGACCGTCATCACCGCATATAATCATTTTAGATCTAAGACCTACACGAGTAACGATCATTTCCATTTGTTCATTAGTTACATTTTGTGCTTCATCAACTATAACACAAGAGTCAAGAAATGTACGACCTCTCATAAATGAAACTGGCACAATTTCAATTTGGCCACTTTGGATGTATGGATCAATTTTATCTTTTCCGTATAAGAGGTACATGTTTTGATAAATAGGCTGAACCCATGGATCCATCTTTTGATGGAGGTCTCCAGGTAAAAACCCAATCTCTTCCTTTGATACGGTTGGGCGAGTAATAATTATCTTTTCATAATGTCTTCTAAAAAGACCATCTAAAGCCACCTGGCAGGCTAACAGGGTTTTACCACTACCAGCCTTACCGGCTAATAAGGTAATTGTATTATCTAATATTGTTTGTTTGGCTAGTTTTTGTTCTTCATTAAGAGGTATTTTAAATTTAATTGGGTTTTTCACAATTCTTTTTTGACGAAACACTTCGTCTTCGTATGTTCTAGCTGGCATACTTTTAAGATATTTTTAAATTCCATAAGTAGATAGATGGTTGTTTATTTACCTTACGGTTTGTAAATAAACCTTTTACTGCCCTTCTGAACCTTTGAATCTTCCTCAACTTCGCTAGAAACATTAGAAACTTCAGGTTGGATCGTAACATGACTAACCTTAGCTTCATTTACATTAGGTTGAGAAGACTCCACTTCTTCAGTAGAATCAATAATTGTTTTTTCAATAGCAGTATCTTCTGGTCTAATATAATCGACCAAAGATTTAATAAATCCTAACGCGACTAAAGGTAAAACTGCGCCGCTAACTATGGAGAGAATTCTTTTTTGGAATATTGGTTCTTCTTCTTCAAGACCAAAGAGTTCAATCCATGGCATATAATCTTCTAAATGAACAAAGGCATGAAATGAATTGGCCATCATCTGAAATGCAGTTAATAATGTAAATAAACTCCACACCATTGTCTTATTAGTTTTATCAAGTATAATGATTGCAGCAAGAGAAGCCGCTGCCCCTAACTCAAATCCTATTGCTAATGCCCAGTTCATAATACCATCATGTGCTAGGTCAAAAAATGCAACAGAATTAATCATGGAAATTGTAGCAACTAAGAAATAAAGGCTACAGAATATTCCTATAATAAAGAAATGTACTAATTTATTTTTCATAATAGATATTTTTTAATACACCCCAGTAACAAAACCACTGTGGCCACACCCTGAATTCCCACCGTTCTTATGAATCTTGGATTCAAGGATCTTTGCTACCTGGAAGCATGGTATTCCAAATATTTCTTGTGTCCCAGTTGGAAACTCACCAGTCGGCCCAACACCTGTTACCCCAGTAGATCCACCTGGACATTCGGTTAATAGAATTTCTGCGAATATGTTACTTGGAGATGATTTTGTACAATCAGCATCTAAACATATTCTTATCATACCTTCATTCACAATAGTACCATCCGTTGTGGTGTGCTGTAAAATATCTAAATAAAATCCTTTGGATCCTGATGGAATATCAGGCCACCAAAAATTTGCAAGTACACATTCAAATTCATCAAATAGCTGAACTTGAATATCGCAAAAGTCGTTTAGGTTTAAAGGGGTTTCATCAGCTGCAAAAAATTGAATATCAATGCATGCAGTAGTACCTTGCATTATGTATTTAATACAATCAACCTGGGCAATAATCCTACCACAGTAGGTTAAAGCACATGAAGGGTCGCTCGGCGTCGGTACTCCTGGTATGATATTAGCCATTCATTAATCTTCTTTTTCCTCTAATGCATTAATAGAGATTCTTTCCTTATCAGAAATTTCCTCAATTCTTAAGGTTTTCCAAGCAGGAACTGTTTTGATTAAATAGATCATTTCCTCTTCATTTACAATCTGAGATGATAAAGTATCAACCTCAGCCGTTAGAGCTCTTACATCTTTCTTTACTCTCTCGAGTTCTGAATCAACTCCACATGATTTAAAATAACCTAAAATCAATAATGCAATAATAATCTTGGATCCGTGATCCGCAAAAAACTTGTTAAATTTATTCATTACTAAATTTTTGTTTTGGTTTACTCTTTTCTTTCTTTCCTGCAGGTACACGGTGATAAACTTTAGTTGACCAAGGATCTTCTTCTTGGCATTTACAGTCATCTACATGTTCGCCGCATCTAGGACATTCTTCGGCTATATCATCAAGATACTCTTCTACTTCTTTCTCTGTTTTCTTATCCGATTTATCATCAGCTTCTATTTCCTCGGTATGTTTAACCTTTTTATGTCTAACATTACCAAGCCCTTCTGCGATAAATTCATTAAATTTCTTAATAGCCATTAAAGAATGCTTTTTTTATATATTCTCAGGTAATGGGTAGAGTTTATGATATTCTTTTACCATCCCTAAAAACTCCTCCCCATATTCTTGAATGTCTTCCCAAGTAACTTCAAAAATTTGCGGTTCATCATTTTCAACAGCAATCCATATTTCACCACCATGAGGTTTAACTCCATGCATTTCCCAGTATGCTATAAAATACGCGGATATTTGTAGAAAGTAATTTTTAATCCAATCTTTCTTTTTACGCTTACGACTTGTCTTAAAATCTAAGATGACTAGATGGGCCTTTTCATTCTCGTAAATATTATCCACTCTACCTGCGTACCCTCCCATCTGGTGGGAGTATAGCGTCTCTTCGATACTAACTACCTTAGATATCTTATCAAAAAGTCCATTATTATAAAATGTGTAAAATAGACGACGACCCATATCAACCTCTTCCTCAGTAAATCCTTCTTCTTTTGCAAATTCAATGATTAAAGATTGTGATTCTTTAAGTCTATCTCGTTGGGATTGCTTTTCAGAACCTAAAAAGTATTCAATCATTTGATGCATAACAGTTCCACGATTTGCAGAAAACTTTGAAATGCGATCGGCTTCTTTTTCGCCTACACGTTTTCTCCAAGCATCTAATCCTGAGCTATCGGTCATTGCACCTAACACAGTTGTTACTGATGGGTACTTATTTTCATTAATGAGGTAGTACCTCTTTCCGTTAATTGTTTGGGTTGTTGCTAGTGATTCAGCTGTTGCCATTTGTTTTATTGATTCCTAAGAATTCATCTTGCTGAGCCTGCGTAGGCCAGCCAACTTCCTTCTTACATTGTTTACAAAATAGTCTCATGTCTTTACTTTCATTAAAACCTGCCTGGGTTTCAGAATGTTTACATGATTCTTGCAGATCTTCCTTCTGCTTTTCGAGGTCTCTAACCTCTTGTTCAATTTTAATAACTTGGTTTAAAATATCAGATCCATCGTTTTGTTCCATAACTCAACAATATTTTCCCAGGGGATAAAAACATAGATTAATCTTAAGGCGAGTAAAATACCTAGTGTTCTAAACACGGATTTAATTAAAGGCCATAGTTTTGAATAATCCCTGTCCGGTGATAGAACTAAAAGATAAGCCGGTGCGTCTTCGAGCCTTGTCATTTCGGGTGCGACTACATCAGCAATACCCATATCTAAAAAGAACTTATCATATTCTCTAAGTTTCATAAGAACATAACCTTCTTCAGAATAAGGCTGAGTAACTACTTCTTCCGGTAGATTAATGACGGTATAAATTCTACCTACCCAATCTACTCGGAATCCATTTTCTTTTAGTTTCTCTTCATTTTCTTTGGCAACTTTTCTAACCTTTCGCCAAAGATTTATTTCTTTAAAAAGTTTAATGATGTACATAATTATCTGTTTTATATGTATTTAAGCCTCGGAGAAAAGACTCATACCTTCTAACTGTTTTTTAACTATTTTTCTCCCTCTAAAGATGCGGTTCTTTACCGTCTGTAGATTTATACCTTTTTCAAACTTTGACATTATATCTAAAATATCGTTATATGATTTATTATTTAAGAATCTTTCAACCATATATCTTTTATACATTGGAGGTAATGCATTAATAGCTTCTCTCGTCAACCTAACCTGTTCCACTAAAGTATTTTCTTCTTCCCAGAAATCATCATCAGTTTTTAGAGATGGATCATCTCTAAATATATCAAAGTTGTCATTAGGCGGTTCTACACCTGCATCAGTAAATACATTCATACTTACCTTCTTATTCCTAAAACGGATCCAACCAATGCATTCATTATACGCAATACGATAGGCCCATGTAGTTATCTGATAAGATTCATCATATTGATCAATCTTAAGATAAACAGTAGTAAGTGTAGTTGAAACAATATCATCAGCAACGTTTGGATCTTTTACTATGTTATTTACATAGTTCCATAATCCTGGGCGCATTTTATGATAGAGTTCATTGTAAGTTTTTTCGGATCTTGTCTTTTTAAATTCAATTGCCAGTTCTTTGTAAGTTTTAGTTTTTGCCATTTATAAAATCTTTAATAGTTGAAAATTTAACAGGTGAATAATTCCAAAAATCGGTGCATACATTTATCCTATTAGACATTCTAAGATCTGTAGGATGCGAATAGACCGTATGACCATGGAAGTGAATAGTACCGGAATCTTTACCGTTCCATTCCAAAAGTGGATAATGAGAAATAACAGAATCAAATTGTGGAAGTTCAATAATTTGCCCTTCAAGGATTTCAGCTTTACCTTCGAAAGAATCAATAATATCTAGGAGGGCCTCGTCAGCATTACCTATGACAAAATAGATTGTGCCATTAAGTTTCTTAAGCACCTTTTTTGCTGTATGGGGATCCCATGCAAAATTTCCTAAATGAAATACTATATCATCATTTGACACAGTTTTATTCCATCTCTTAATAAGTTCAGCATTCATTTGATCAATGTTACTGAAGGTTAGGCGGTGGGCGATTTCTAAAATCTGTGGTCTACCAAACCAAGTATCAGATGTTATATAAAAATCGTCCGGCTTTTCTTTTTGAACCATACACTTTCTTTTAGAACAGTAAAATTACTGTCAGTACAAATATAATATAAAAAATTGGAATCTGAAAGGTTTTAGTTAACTTTTTATAGAAAATCTTTTGCCGCCATCTTTTTCAAGAGTTTTATCAATCATAGTCTTAGAATACTCATTAAGTTTTTTCATTGATTCTTTATCAATTGGCTTTCCGTAAAAATCTTCATAAATCTTTTTATAGGCTTCAACTGTACTATCAAAAGGTACTCCAGGTTGAGCGTTTGATTCAATTACATAAACCTTACCATCTTTTGACTTCATCATATCAAAACACATATAAGGAAGGTCTTCATAGATTTTGCAAAACTTATCTAAAACCTTCTTATATTCAGTAGGTATGTTTTTAACGTCTCTTCTTGCATAACCAAATTCCATTTCTTCTTTGGCATCGCCATCGCCATTTTTTGCTTTGGCATTTAGTGGAGTTCGCTCCATCCAAAATATAGGCTGCCCTTTAAAATTAAAGAAACGCATTTCTTCAGCCTTATCTATATACTCAGAGAAGGTATCAAAAATCTTTTCATCTAAATCTTCAATGAGTTCAGGTTTCTTAATGATCTGAATACCGATTCCGCTATGCCCATTTGAAGGTTTTGCAATAATAGGAAAGTTAAGTTTTTCTAAAGCTTCATTTTTAGAATAAACCGTCTTGGGTACATTTTCATCTTCACCTACAAGTTTATGAAACTCTTCTTTAGATCCAGATTTTGAAATATGCTTAGGGTGATTATAGATATTTTCTTCTTTGATTCTCTTTTCCTTTAAGAGTTGATTAATAATACTACTATGATAGTTAAGAATAGGATAATCAGGATTTATGTCAATCTTATCAATGTTATTCTCAGTAACCTGAATAAAAAACTTATCTCCAGCAAATCCTTTATAAGACCACCATCTTTGACCACTATCCCTACGAGTAGCAAGGTAGACTTTCTTTAATGCAGAATCATTTGAAAATTCCTCAAAGAGTTTTACGTATTTCATTAGAAATGGATATTTGATTATATATCCATGAAAATCGCATCAGATATCCAATTATGTAAAGGATCATCTTTAGATCTTATAATTTCTGTATTTGACATAATTTCTTCTTCAATTTCTTTAATACCATCTAAAGCAGTACCTTTAGGGTCAATAAAGAATTCTCTCATCTCTGGGAAAGACATAGGTTCAAATGGATGCATAAGCATTTCACCAATTAGATCAAAGTGTCTTTCATAAATATGAAGAGAATGAGCAATATGTGTATATGTACCCATTTCTAATTCAGGGTAATATGGACGAAGGTGTTGATACATTTGTTCTTGTAAAAGACAGAAGAATGCAACATCAGTAGCAGTACCTAAGATAAGATCGTTGGATCTCATATCAATAGTAAAGTTAAGTTTATTATCTCTTATCTGAAATACACCATTAAGAGTACAAACAAAATCTTTATTGTCATTCCATTGATGAGAAGGTTTATTAAAGTGTAAAATTGCCTGACGAGAATCCTTATCTTTGATTAGAGATTCTAATGCCCATTGATATTGATTATAATAATGATCATTATACTCATTAAAGATTAGATTTCCATAAGCAGAGTTTACAGAACCATCTTTATTTGCAATCTGCTCCCAGAACTTTGCAAACTTAGTAATAAATTCAGTATCCTTACGACCTGTAAAATACCAAACCAATTCACCTGCAATGTATTTAAATTGACTACTCCTTCTTTTATTCTCATAAAGAGAATATCTAGGATCTTCAATTACCAAAGCAGCATTGGTAACTTCAAATATTTTCATACCTCTTGGGGAGGTAACATATTCAGGGTTATGGAGTACATCATTAAGTGCCGTTGCATAAGCATCGGCGAAGGTTTCACCTTTGTATATTCTCATATTTCTTTAGTGCTTTTTCATAACATTTCTCCATGCGGACAAAGAATTCTGTTCTTGGATACTTTAGTTGTGATTTTTCTATTTCTTTTTGGTATACATCATTAAGACGGGAATCATCTCTTAAATGATTCATAATTTCATACGTACGATCTTCTCTCCATTTAGACATTTTCAAAAAGGTTTAACTGCTTAGGATCACCTGTGATAGTGTTTTCATGATTAAGAAAATCAATAATAATTTTTGAAATATCATCGGCACTCATAGTACCAATATTAATCTTTAACTTATTCTTAATCTTACTTAAACGATGGGCACGATTAAAACCGTCAATTTCGGCTTTAACTTCCTCTTCATTAGTATAGAAGGATTTACCATCATCTCTATCCATAATGATATGGGCATCATTAGTTAAAGTAATAAGATAAAGATTTTCTCTTAATGCATTTGCAAATTGTTTTTCAATATCAAAAACATAATCACCTGAATACCCTCGGTAAAGTGGAGAGTAAACGGTTTCACCTAAATGAGAGCGGTTAAAGATTATGTTAACATCTTTATCTTTTAATTCCATCATCATTCTAAACATATCGGTATACATTTGAGTAGAATACTGGGTATGTTTTTCAGTATCATTTTTAAACGGTAATGAAGAGTAATGAACCTTATGAAAGACAAAATTATGTAGGTTTTGAATAATAAGATTTTGTTGAGTATCTTTGCCTGTGTTATCTGTACCCTCTATGATGATGAATTTACTCATTTTATTTTTATATGTTAAAAGTTATGATTGTTTATTTCAATGTCGTAGTTAGTAAAGCCTTCAAAATCTTTTTCATCAGCTTCTAGTCTACGCTCTAATGTATCGCCTGGCATATTACGTTGATGTAACCTATCCCTTCTTACTTCAATTGGCATATTAAGATAAATGATAGTACATTCTTTACGATCAATTGGATTAATATGAGAAATGCCTTTAGGCGTCATTATGAAAAGATTACACTGTTCTTTAAATTGCTTATAGCTTGTACCATAATACCAACCATTGAACTCTACCCATTCATACCAAAAGTTATTTTTTATTCTATCCTCAAAATCATCCTTTGTCATAAAGTAATAATCACGACCATCAATTTCACCTTCTCTAGGTGGTCTTGTAGTATAGGAAATGCCGTAGGTAAACCCACGACCTTCCATAACCTTTCTCATATGATCTTTACCAGAAGCAGCTTTTCCTACTAAGATTATTTTATTCATTTAACTAGAGTATAGGTAATGATTAAATCTTTTGACCAGGTATTATCAGATGTCCATTTCACTATCGATAGATTCATTAGATTCTTTTACTTCAAAATTCTCTTCTAAAATGTCAAGACATCCTTGTGCATCAGCAATGTCTCTGGTGAGTTTAACCATTTCATCTATTAAACCAGGATGTTCCCCAATCCCTACTGGGTTAGTAAGATAAACGGTAAGTTGAGCCATTGCCTTTTTCTTTTGGGCTACAAACTGTGCCTTCGTTGCCTCGTACAATACATTTGTTGCTGTTGCCATAATTAATCTGTAATTAGTTTAGTATGTTCGTAATTGTTTTTAATTTTCTCATTAAAGAATTTTCCTTGAGATTCTGCTTTACACATATCTTCATAAAGCTGTGGATCTACATTAGTGTACTCATAAAGAGCACCACCGTTAAATTCAACCTTTAGCGAGTTAGTGGCAAAATTAAATACCACACGTTTAATCATTGACGAATCAGTCGTCGAGCTTTGTTCTAATATCATCTTTTACTAATTTAAATTGTTCCTTAAGTTTTTCAACAGAAAGCTGTTTAATTTGTGATAGAGCCATCCAGGCATCCTCTTCGGTTTCTCCTTTAAATATGTAGGTATAACCTCCACCTCGAATCTTAAATTCTTTCATAGGTAATTTATTTTTATATTGCAGAAACCTTTATAGGTTTCATAATGATTTCTTAAGTTCGGTTAAATCTTTAAGATACATATCCTTAGGATCAGTACCTTCAATTACTTTAATCTCTGTTTCTTTTTCTGCCTTCTGTTTTAATAATTCTTCAAACCTTTCTTTGGTTAATGAATAGATAGGCATATTAAGAAGATAATTAAATGTACCATCAACTTGATCATATTTGTTCTTTTCAAGATATTCTACAATCTTTTGTTTAGGTACATTATTTATCTTAAGCTTACCATCAATAATATCCTTAATGAATCTTGCCTTATTTGAAATGATAAGTAGTTCACGATTGAGCTTATCTAAAAGATAGGCTTTTCTCTTATCATAGTAACCTAAACGAATACATACAAAGTGTTTTACAATATCTTCAACCTTATTAAAGATTTTAAGATTACCGTTCTCGTCTATTGTTGTTAAGTTTTCGGTTTCTTGAGAATGTATTTTTAGTAAACCATCAAGCCTTCCTTTAGAAATGTACTCCTTAAGTACGGCTCGTTGGAATTTGAGAATGTATTCAATTTTATCAGAAGAGTTATCTTCATAATCAGTAATGATTCTTTTCTCTACCAGATTATTTAAATGTGCTTCATATTTCTCATATGTAAAGCTTGGCGGTATTTCAGTAATCTTTACTGTTGTTGTATTTACTACTTCATATGATCCACTAATCTTCCAAGTCTTAGGATTATTAGGATCTCTTTCAAACTTACCAGTAAATTCACTAATCCAAGGTGCGAGAGTTTTCATTCTCTTTTCGGTAAGAACTGCAATACATGCATCTACAACATCTTTAGGGTTTCGGTTAAGAATGTTTGTAGCAAAACCTACAGCAATACCAGAAGATCCATTTAAGATAACGGTTGGTACAATAGGTAGGAAGAACTCAGGTTCAATTTTTTCGCCTTCTTCAATTTTATTTTCAAGGAGTTCAAAATCTTGATAAACTAATCTGAAGTTAGGATGTAATTTTGCACTGATGTAACGAGGTGCACCGGCAGAAGGGCTACGCAAAGATCCAAACTGACCAACGCCTTCAAGGAGTGGCATTGAATTTTTAAATCTCTGTCCCATACCAATCATAGCAGATTCTAATGAAGTGTTACCGTGATGATAATATGCCTCGGCCGCTACTCGACCAGCAAGTTGGAAAAGCTTCATAGGTTTTTCATTGCCTCCTTTCCAAATTTTATTTGCTACATGAACAACCTTTCTTTGTGTTGGTTTAAGACCATCAATACAACTTGGAATAGCGCGATTTTCTACTACATACTTTGCATATTCCAAATACTCTTTATCAAAGAATGATGTTACTGTTCTTTTCGTATTCATTAAAATAATGATTTGTTATTCGATTTAATTTCTACAGACTCTCCCAAAATCTTTTTCTTCCGTGGGCTAGAGTCACCTGAGAACCAGATTTTTAATGTGGAGTTAAAACCATTATCTCTGGTAAGAATGTATGACTGGGGACTTCTAATGATCTCTCGATATTCATCATCCTCCAACGCAGCCAAACCTTTCTTATATTCAATGTTCCACGAATTTAGGCTTCTCTGTTTATTTTCCCATTCTTTATATTCTTCATCAGAATAAAAACTTAATGTTTGTTTTCCTTTCTTTGCAACCATAAGAGGCGTTTCTACCTTTAAGATGCGGCCTTCTTCAAATAGTTCAGGCCAATACTTACCAAAGAAGTTTATAAGAAGAGCAGAAATTGAATTACCGTCAACATCAGCATCAGTATAAAATAGGATCTTACCATATCTTAAGTCCTTTGGTTCATGACCAATCTTGAGTCCTATTGCAGCCATGAGAGATTGTACTTCTTTATTTTGTACAACCTTAGTATCAGGAATTTCACTTACATTAATGAATTTACCTCTAAGTGGAAATGCACCCTGTGTTTGCGGGTCACGGTAACGACGAAATGCAGATGATGCAGAATCACCTTCAAAAATTGCAAGGGTGCATTTTTCTCTATTAGTTCTTGACTTAGCATCAATAAGTTTAAGTACTTTTGATTTATCAAGATTCTTATTTAACTTACGGAGCTTAGCTCTTTCTTCGGCTGCCTTTTTTCTCTCAATCCAATCTAAGACCGATTGAATGATTTCAGATCCTAGTACCTTCTTAAGAGTTCTTTCGCTTAACTCATGTATACTACCGAAGTCTTTAGGTTCAGTAATGAGTTTTTCCTTTGTTTGAGAAGAGAACGCAGGATTAATGATTGTACAATTAATAAAGAGGTATAAGTGATTCTTAAGTTCCGAAGGTTTAACATCAACTCTATGCTTTCTCTTTATCTTATCCCTTAAGTAATTTGTAATTTGCCACGTAATGTTATTTACATGAGTGCCGCCGTCCTTTGTTTCAACCGAGTTAACAAACGAAATTGCTTTAAACCCAGATTCACTATGACCAATTCCTATTTGCCAATGTTCAGATTCTTCATAGAAAACTGGTGTTGTATAAAGTTCGGAATATTCTTTAAATGATTTAAAGGAGATAGGTTCATTATTTAACCAAATCTTTAATTTAGGATTGCATGCAGCAATATCATAAAGCCTCTTCTCCATCATTTGTAAAGATGGCTTATCAATTTTTTTCATACCAAACCTTCCAAAATCTGGGACATATGAAATTTCAGTAAATCCTCTTTTTGCAGATACAACTTTAGGTTTAGTTTTCTTTGCCATGTTATTAGAGAAGGTTTGTGTAAACCTTTTCTTTCCATCGCATGTATCAATGTTAAATTCTTTACTAAATATGTTGGTAAGTGTACTACCTACGCCGTTTGTACCTACAACAGTTCTCTGTTCGGTATCATCAAAGTTACTTCCCGTTTTAAGGTTACTAAAGATCATTTCAGGAACCCACTCATTATACTCCTTATGAATCTTAACAGGAATACCACCATTATCCCAAATTGATATTTTATTAGAATCTAGGTCAACAGTTATTTTAATCTGATTAAGTTTAGGATTTCTTTTATGTTCATCTACAGAATTAGAAACGATCTCATCAAAGAGTTTTAAGAAGCCTGGATTATAGGTAACCTCCTTAGGAACCAATTTCCAACTTCTACGATCTAAGAGATAAACTTCCTCAGTATGAGGCTTAACAGAACCGATGTACATTCCTGGTCTTAGAAGTACATGTTCCGTGTCGGTAAGTTTTTGATATCTCTTCTCTATGTTTACTGCCATACTCTTTATTTTTATATTGTAGAAACCTAAAAGGTTTACTTGTCATTAAACTCATACCTAAGTTTAAGACTAAGATAATTTACATATGAATGATAAAGATCAGGATGTTTCTTAGAGATGTGCTTCCACTTATTTGCAAAGTTTGCCGTTAGGTTTTTTAACCCATCATAATGAATACATTTATTTTTCTCGCTAGAGATAACCCTTTTTACCCAGTAAAAATCATCTTTAATTTCTTTAAGTAATTTTTCCATACTATTTAATTTAGAGCCTCCTGTAGGAATCGAACCCACGACCTACTGAGTACAAATCAGTTGCTCTAAGCCATCTGAGCTAAGGAGGCAGTTGTGGAGGTGGTGGGATTCGAACCCACGTCCAATAAGTTTCCATATCAGGCGTTCTTACAGCTTATCCAGTTATTTGACTCTGGCAAACTTTTTGCCTTAAAGTTTTTGGACTGACATTTTTAGCTTTGGTCAGCGAACCTACCACTAGAGCCGATCTTAATGGGTATTGGATTTCTCCTCAAGGTTTCTCGTGGTTTCGATAGCGGTACTACAAACCTTTTTTCCCGCAATTGCTTCCTTTAACACCTTATCTATCTACAAGCATACTTAATAGTATGGTGTGCGTTAGTACCTAACTCTTAGGCTGCCATCGCAAGTTCAGTGTTGCCACTTACTTGTTTGATGTAGGTCATCACCCGTGCTGTACCTAATACTTCTAACAAATTGTCAAAAGCCGGTCACCCCCATATTTTCAAAGAACTGTTTG
>Ga0181578_10004054_pt1 | contig 13128 bp, 13 predicted proteins | sample 071ome_21_FD_148659 | JGI IMG/M metagenome (GOLD analysis project Ga0181578, IMG submission 148659) | Coastal salt marsh microbial communities from the Groves Creek Marsh, Skidaway Island, Georgia - 071401CT metaG (spades assembly) | ecosystem: Environmental > Aquatic > Marine > Intertidal zone... | reverse complement strand
GTGAGCAGTTTTTCAGACAGCTCATTGTCAAGAATAAGACCTTCCTCCGCGCTCTGCCGCTCCATGGTAATCAGCATGTTTTCAAGATCGGAATTCAGGGTGATGACCGGCAACGGGCTGTTGATGGGCGCGACCTGCTGGATCAGCATGCCGGCAAGTTCAGGGCGAAGCGCTTCCGCCATATCCGGAATGCTCATGTTGCGGGCAACGAGGTGGGAAATATTCTCAAGTATCCTGCGCATATCACTGATGGGCACACGTTCCTGCAGAAGTATCCGCAGAACACCGGTCAGGTTATGTAACGGGATCAGTTTAGGAACAACGGACTGCACCAGATTGGGCGCCGTTTCAGCAAGGTTATCGAGCAGTTTCTGCACATCATCCTGACCAACGAGCTGATCGGCGAATTTATAGAGAAGATGGCTCAAGTGTGTGGCCAGCACCGATTCAGGTGCAATCGTCACATACCCGCGGGCTTCTGCTTCACGCACCTGATTTGATGCGATCCACACCGCCTCCATGCCAAAGGTAGGGTCCGTGACCTCAATACCGTCGATCTTGATGTTTGTCTCTTCCCCCGGAATGGCGAGTTTCCGGTCAGGATAAATCTTGTCTTCGCCGACAATCGTCTGGCCGATCCTGATCTGATAGGTGTTCGGCTGAAGCTTCATGTCATCCCGGATCCGTACCGACGGAACAACAAAACCGAGCGCGGTTGAAACCTGGCGGCGGATACCCGTCACGCGTGAGCTGAGCAGCCCGCCGTCTTCGTTATTGACCATTTCAATAAGGCCATAGCCGAGCTGGATCGAGACCGCTGAATTATCCGCAATATCCGAAAGCGAGATGGCATCAGGGTTTGCCGTGACAGATTCCTCTTCCACTGAGAGATCTTCTTCCTCCACGGCCCCTTTTTGCTCTTTATTGTAAGACACGAATGCAAGTCCTGCGGCAATGAGTGCTCCTGTCAGGAACAGCCAGTTCGGCATCGCCGGAACAAGCCCGATCAGCCCCAACACCACGGCTACGGGAATCCATGCCCGCGAGAGGTTGATCTGGCGGCCGATATGTTCGGCCATATCCTGGGTGGACGAAACACGGGTGACGATAACCGCGGTCGAAATCGCCAGAAGAAGTGACGGGATCTGGGCAACAAGACCATCCCCGATCGACAGCAGCACATAGTTTTCCGCCGCCAATCCGGCAGGCATATCATGCTGGGCGATACCGATGATCAACCCGCCCACCACATTGATCACAAGGATGAGTATGGAGGCAACAGCATCCCCTTTGACAAATTTGGATGCACCATCCATGGCGCCGTAGAAATCCGCCTCGCTGGCAATCTCTTCGCGCCGCAGTTTGGCCTCTTCGTTGGTGAGCACCCCAGCATTAAGATCAGCATCAATCGCCATCTGCTTACCGGGCATGGCATCAAGGGTGAAACGAGCCGAAACTTCAGAGACCCGCCCTGCCCCTTTGGTGATCACCATCAGGTTAATGATGATAAGAATGACAAAGACAAAAATACCCACCGCGTAATTACCGGCGATCACAAAGGCACCGAACGCCTCGATCACCTCACCGGCGGCGTTGCTCCCGTTATGGCCTTCGGTCAGCACCACCCGGGTCGAGGCAACGTTGAGCCCCAGACGAAGGACGGTTGCAATCAGAAGCACGCTCGGGAAGCTGGAAAAATCAAGGGGGCGATAGGTGTGCATCGCCACCATCAGCACCAGAAGTGAAACGAGAATATTACTGACGAAGAAAACATCTAGAAGCAAGGCTGGCAGGGGTAGTACCATCATCGCAACAAGGATGAGAATACCTGCAGGCAGCACGCTTCCACCAAAGGCGGAGCGCAAGTTCGGGATGTTCAGTCGCTGTAAAACCGCTTCCATGACCTACCTGCCTCTTTTCTGCACCAGGGACGTGATCCGTGTCGGGAAAACCTCATTCATGACGGGATGTTGACTGTCAGAAAACCGACAAACCACCTTGCCGGCGGCGGCATGGGTTAAATCTATCTTTCTGTTTTCAAACACTTTATTTTCCATCTCTGCGGTTTTTCATCCTTGTTGCGGATCGCGTGATATGTAGTAAGAGGCAAAACTCGTGCCAGCCTGCCTGAACAGAGTGTTTTTTATTGCCGCCGGGATCTGGCACAGATTATGCAGGCAGACGGGCAGATGAATTTCTCGGATGGAGCTAAACCATGACCAAATCCAACCTTAAGCCTCTGTTGATATTGCCGGTGGTGGCCCTGCTTGGTGCCTGCCAGGTGCCGGTTGTGCTGACGGAAGGCAAATCCCTCACCAACACCCCGGGCATGACAGAACTTGAACTGAGCCAGGCGGAATCACTCAAAGCCGTGAGCGAAGTTCTCGATGCCAAGGCTGAAACCATCCCGACGCTGAATGCCGTCGGTTATGCTGTTGTATCTTCCCAGCCGGGCCGGTCCGAAGCCCAGAAACGTCTGATGGCCATCCGCGCCGCCCGCATGGCCGCGATGCGTGATCTGGCTGAACAGATCCATGGCCTTAAGGTTGACAGTTCCACCACCGTGATTGATCTCATGGTCCAGAACGATACTTTCCGCGGTATTGTCACCGGCACCATCCGCGGTGCGCGTACCGTAAGGATCAACCCGACCGGCGCTGATACGTACGAAATTGTTCTTGAAATCGACCGCGAGATGATTGCCTATCTGATGGATAGTGCAAGGCAGGTCATCTGATCAATTTAGTTTAGTGTCATGACCAGAGCCATCCCACCTATTGCCGCCAAGTCCTGCCTGAGATCATTCAGGCAGGCTTGTGTTGTTCTTGCGGGTGTTTTTCTGGCCATGCTGGCTGCCCTGCCCCATCCGGCCCGGGCATCACTGAACTTCACCGAAGCCACAGGAAGAGCGGTTATTCAGGAAGGTGCCGACACCAGCGAGGCCCGCATGATGGCACTTGAAGACGCGCTTTATCTCGCGGCCTTACAGGGTGGTGCCAAAATTGACGGGTTTTCCACGGTAAGCACCGATACAAGCCTCAATGATTTTCTGCTGGTTCGTCCTGCCAGCATGATCATGGATTACACCATCATCGATGAAATCGAGGACAGCACCCATTATTCGGTCACCATCCGGGCCGTCATAGGTGAAAAAGAAACAGCGGGCTGTGTCCGGCCGGTGGTTAACGCAACACTTTATAAACCTGTCGTCAAGATCAGCGCGAAAGCGCCCGGCTGGGCGTCGGCTTACAGCCCGGCCATTGCACGTATGATAGTGAAATCTCTCACCGAACATGAGAAAATGGATCTCATGAATGCCAGCAACAGGCCGTTTTCAGCCGCCAGCCTGAGCAATACAAATGATGCATTCGATTACGCTGCCCTCACCGGAGGCATCGTGCGGGTCAGCGATGGTGATTTTGCCCTTGTGCCGGAAATCCGGATGGATCATGAACGCACCGGCTCCGGCCTATTGCGCAGGGAATTCGTTATCCTCACCGTGACGCTGAACGGCTATCACGGGCGCAGTTACGAGCCCGCCTTCAGCGAGACCGCCCAGGTCCGGATTCCGGTCAGGCGTTCAACCCCGCTTACGGTGATTGATCAGCTGTCAAAGAAAACCCGCGATGAGCTCAACGCCGCCATGACGCTTCCGGTGCCGACGGTGATCGATGCCGCTGTCAGCGCCATGTCCTGCCAGCCGTTGAAAGCAAGGCTCGTCATCAACAACACGACGCTTTCCGTGCCTTTCGGCCGCAAACAGGGCCTTAACGAAAACTCACTTGCCGTCACCAGCAGCGGCGATATGAACTGGACGGTTTTAAGGGTGTCATCCCTTAACGAGACCAGCGCAAGCCTTGTGCCTCTGGACCCGGGCCGCGATGTTGCTAAACTTGCCGGAAAGACGGTTGAATTTATGGAGTTATCCCGATGATGATACCACGCTTGATGATAATGGGCTCAATGATGATGGTGGGGCTTGTATCCATACTGCCGCTTGCCGCCCACGCCCAGTCCCAGCCGCTGATCGTTCTGGAATATCCGGGCGGCTCTTCTGCCTATTCGGATTCAGACAATCCCTTTGTGATGGATGAGAATTATTCCACCAAGCACCGTGTTCAATCCGGCGAAACCCTGAGCCATGTCATGGACAAGCATTACGCAGGCAGCGGCCTCAACATGCGGTTTATCGAAATGGCGATTGTCATGAAAAACAAGCATGCCTTTGTTCGCAACAACCCCCATTACCTTTACGCCGACAAAACACTTCACCTGCCTTCTCTCAACGAAATCAAAGCATTGATCATGGGTCAATCCAATGATACGCCTAGCAGTTCTTCCAGCATTTCTGATCAGATCTTTTTCTTTGGCAGCTAGCCTGATCGCCGCGATGACGCTGGCCACGACGGCCCCTGCCCTTGCATCTGAGGATGACGTGATCACGCCTCTTACCGGCGAAGAAATTGCCCAACATATCCATGCACTGCTGGCAGAAAACGATATTTCGGGAACGGCTCAACTGAACCTGAAGGAAAAGCACAACCCCTGCCCGGTGCCCATCACCGTTGCACCGCTTTTCAAGAACTGGAAGACCATCAAGGTGACCTGCCCTGCCAATGCGCAGTGGCGGCTTCTGGTAAGGGTGGAGCTGGATGATGAGAAGATAGCTCCAGCCAGAAATACGGCCATTTCATCCAGCCCTGAAAAAACCGGCCGTGCCGCCGGAACGCCCCGCGCACTTGCGCTCAAGCGCAGCATGGCCAAGGGAGAGGTTATTCTTGAGGATGATGTGCTGATGGTGCCGATTTCAGCCCGGCAGGGTTATGGTGTTTTTCTGGATGCGGGTGACGTCATTGGCCGCCGCGTCCGCACGCCGATTTCGGCCCATGCGCCGATCAAATCACGCCAGCTTGAACCAAAATATCTTGTTGAAGAAAAAAAGCCCGTGATCATCGCCATCAACACCGGCGGAATTTATGTGGAAATGTCCGGAATTTCGTTGCAAAATGGGCAGTTAGGTGAAGCTGTGAAAGTCGAGAATATTTCGAGCGGCAAGACAATTACAGGAAAAGTGACCGGATTGAGAAAAATTTCACCCATGCACTAAAATATTAGAAGTCTGGGTCGTTAACATGTCTGAGGAGGCTAGACCGATGGTTGAGTCGATTAAAAACACAATGAACAGGATTGATGTTCCGCGTAATCGCCAGGGCGATAACGCACCCGCATCTCGCACCCCTGTGTCGGCAGCAACTGGAAGTTCATCCACGGCCTCGGTAGACAACAGCGTCGATACCCCGAAGGTAGTCGCTCAACTCGCCGAAAGCCCACCGGTGAACACAGAAGCCGTCGCACGCATCAAAGCTGCCATTGCACAAGGGAAATATCCCATTGATGTGGATCAGATTACTGACGCATTAATGGATGCATATCGCGACATTAAAAGCTAAACTGTCATCAGGAGTTTATTCTGATGACAGTTAGCCCTGTTGAAGATCATTTTGCCATCATTGAGCGGCTGCTCGATGGTGTGTTTGCGCATGGGGATGATAAAACCCCGGACGTCTCCGGCCTTGTTGCGCCGTCCTTTCAGGAAGAATTGGGCGATGCGATGGCCAGGCTTCAGCAGGACATGGAGCAAGGTAATATATCCGTCTCGGAAAAAGACCGCGACAGGCTAAACGCCATTATACAGCGAATTCTGAAACTTGAGGGCATGACGCATGCCAGGCTCAGCTGGTTTTCCGACCTTGAGGCAAATCTGCGCAATGGCGATAAGTGAAAATAAAATCAGTATCACCGTATTGCGGCAATTCGCACACTCTACATGGTAAATAGTGATTTCTCACACCGGATATAACTTGCGATGGTGCCGACGGTCACCTGCATATATCCTGTATTGCGATTAATGATCATGACCATTTCATCATTGGCCATTATCACCTCGTCGCTGGTGATGCTGCCGATGGTCAGGGTGTAATCCCTCGTCACCTCGGAAACGGATGCCGCCGCCCCTGCCCTGTCGTCGTTAATTATAACTTCGAGCAAGCCGATACTGTTGGAAGGGCAGGTGTATTTTTCATGGCGGAACCGCTCACACCCGGCCAGCATACCCGGCATGATCATGGCGGCGAGGCCCTTAAGCATGCCTTTGCTGAAAGTTCGGCGCGGAAGAGGTATATCGATGGCCTTTGGCATCAGAGGTTCAGCTTTTTTCTGCATCATCACCAGCCGCTTCACTGTCCTGCCCCGTATCATCTGCCGAAGCTTCAGCAGGCTCTGCCTCACTATCAGCTTCAGCTTCAGCAGGTTCTGCCTCACCATCTGAAGCATCGCCAGTAGTTTCAGCGGGGGGATTATCAGCCTCAGCTTCAGCCGGCGTTTCCGCATCAGCATTTTCGTCTGTGGCAGGCTCTTCTGCTTTTGCCGTATCCGCAGCTTTGGTGTCTTTTTCTGATGCACCGGCGGAAGCACCATCATCGCTGGTGATTGTTTCCGCCTTTCCTGCCTCAATGAGTTTCTGGGCATCCGCGGTCATGGCATCGATCACGACACCAGCCGGAAAGCGGACATGGTTTACTTCTGCATCTTCAAGAATACGCACCCGCATCCATTCACTGTCTTTGCCTTCCGGTTCACCTTCAGCCGCGCTGTCCTCTGCGGTCACAGCTTCAGGCATATCAGATCCTTCTGCCATGGCACCATGGCGTGATTTGATATGACCGGCGCTGTTGTCGTTGAACTCATGGCCAAGAAGAAAGGCTATTTTTTCCCGCAACAGATAGACACGGGCGGCAAGAACACCGAGACGCTTTTGCTCATTCGTTTCGTTTTCAAGCAGTTGCTTAATAAAATGCGTCATTTCATCAAGATCTTTACCTTCGCATTTCTGAATAACGGCATCTCGCACCTTGATCGTGGCCGCCGAGAGATTGCTCTGCTTAAGGGTTTCGATATCTAGGTTGGGTTTCATTTTTTCACCTCGTCCATTGTTGGCATCGTTCTTGCAAAAATCGATCCAACCCCCCGGCCAAACGCAAATTGCCGGATAAACATTATAAATGGATTTGAACATGAAGGGAATTGCTGACCATCTCGGGTTTCACGGAACAGCACTGATGCTGCGCCAGAAGCGAAACATGATCCTAGCATCGAACATTTCGAATGCCGCGACACCTAACTTCAAGGCACGTGATATCAATTTCGAGGAAGCCATGAAGACGGCGCAAGGCATCGGCCCGATGGTTACAACACATACACAGCACATTCCCGTCGCCATGACATCCCCCGGTCGTGAAGTGCTCTATCGCCAGCCGGTGAACACCTCCATGGATGGCAATACCGTTGAACTTGCGGTTGAGCAGCTCGAATTTTCGGAAAATGCGATGCGCTACCAGACCAGTCTTACCTTTCTGAACAATAAAATCAGCGGACTGATGTCTGCGATCAAGGGAGAATAGTGATGGCTGAGATCAAGAACGTCTATGATATCGCCGGCCGTTCGATGGCAAGCCAGCTGATCCGGCTCAATACCGTGGCCAGTAACATTGCCAATGCCGGCACGCTGACAGGCAACCCGGACGAAGCCTACAGATCCATCAAGCCTGTGTTTGAGACCACGTATTCAGATCAGTTCAAACAGAACGGCGTTGCTTCGGTCACCGTATCCGACGTCGTTGAAATGAACATGAAACCATCACGTATCTTCATGCCCTTCCATCCCGAGGCGGACGCGGAAGGATATGTCTACGGCGCGGCCGTCAATCTCGAGGAAGAATATGTTGAGATGCTCGAAGCCAGCCGCCAGTACCAGAACAATGTCGAGGTCATCACCACCATGCGTGCCCTCGACATGCGCACTATCAACCTTGGCAAATAAGCCCACGGAGTATGACCATGATTGACCCTGCCAGCCAGAACCAGTTGAACAGCATCCTGCAGAAACTGGGCATCAACAAAAACGAAGAAGAGAAAAAGGCCAACAAGGATCAGCTTGGCCAGGAGGATTTTCTGAAACTGATGACAACCCAGTTGCAGAATCAGGATCCTTTTGCGCCGATGGAAAACGCGGAGTTCATTGCCCAGATGGCGCAATTCTCCACCGTGACAGGGATTACCGAAATGGGTGAAAGCCTCAAAGGACTTGCAAGCCAGCTCAAGGAGTTCCGTATTGCCACCGCCTCCAGCCTGCTTGGCTCATCCGTGATGGTGCCCGGCAATGTGGCACGTCCGGACAGCAATGGTGAGATTCACGGGATGATCGATCTGCCCTCAACCTCAACCATGACACAGCTGACTTTCTCCGATGCGGCCGGCACACCGATCCATTCCATGGATCTCGGGCCAAGCCAGGCCGGTCTGGTCGGGTTTTCATGGGAAGACATTCCTGAAGACGTGCTGGCGAGCAATGCGCCGCTGCGTGTCGATGTCTATGCTGACTTCGGCAACGGAATGGAAAGTCTGACACCATCGGTCTTTGCCGAAGTGTTTTCCGCCTCGGTCGGGGATGACACCACCGGCGTCATGCTCGATGTTCGTGATTACGGTCAGGTTCGGGCGGCCGATGTGCTCCGCTTCCGTACCGCCACCGGCTCAACCCAACAAACGCTCTAATCAGGTCAACACCCCAGATTCTGCCAATTGAAGGAGAAATAACATGTCGTTCTACACTGCTCTTACGGGTCTGAATGGTTCATCCGCAGATATTTCGGCAACGTCCAACAACATCGCCAACGTCGGCACGACAGGGTTTAAGCGAAGCCGGGTTGAATTTGGTGATATCTTCGCCACCTCACCGTTGCAGAACGCTTCCTCATCGATTGGTTCCGGTACAATTCTGAAAGGGATCAAGCAGCAGTTTACCCAGGGTAACATCGCCGCCTCGCTGAACGCGCTTGACCTTGCCATCTCCGGTCAGGGCTTTTTTGCGCTGAAGCCTTCTCTTACCTCGGCCCAGACGGTTTATACGCGGAACGGCTCCCTCAACGTGAACAACGACCGATACGTGGTGGACTCCGCCGGACAGTATCTCCTGACCTATCCGGTGAACACGGACGGATCCGTCACCGCGAAAGACCTCGACAGCGCGGTTCCCCTGCAGCTGCCGGTGACGTCAGGTGATCCGCAGGCGACATCCAACATCAAACTCGGGGTTAACGTGAACGCGGCATCCGATGTGGTGCCGGCCCGGCCACAGTTCCAGGACGGGTATACGTTCGATCCGAATGATCCGGAGACCTTCACCAACTCGACATCGATCACGATCTTTGACGACCTCGGTAACCCCACTATTGCCACCGTGTATTTCATCAAGACACAGGCAGCTTCGGCCGATGATCCCACCAACAAATACGATACCCGTCTGGTGATCAACGACACGATCATCACCCCGGACCTCGTCAGCGCGGTAGATGACGCCGGCAAGCAGATTTTCGTTGACCGTTTTGGCCAGCAGACGACCTCGATCCCAGATGACAACTACTTCATCGAAGGCAAGGGATCGCCGCTCTACAAGCTGGACGACCTGCAGACGCTGGTGCCCTCGCAGCCGGCATCGATCAGCGGTGAATCGACAAGCTTCGACTTTGGTGAGGAGGGTGACAAGCTGGTCGAGATCGTCACCGATCCGATGCAGTTCAAGGCCACCCGCGAGGCCGGCAATACCGGCTCCGATGTCTATTGGGGCAAGGATTTCCTTCTGGTGAATGTCGATGATTCCGACCAGCCGGTCAGCATCGATATCAACCCCGGACTCTATAATGCCGACCAGCTGGCCGCCGAGGTGGAGCGCGCAATCAATGCCGCCTATGGCGATGACCGCAAATTCCAGGTCGAGCAGAATGTGGATGACACCATCACGCTTGATTTCCAGCGTGTCGGCGCTGATGGCGCCGTGACCCCGCTGACAAACAAGATATCGGTCGAGCTTCTGGGCACGGACAGCTATGTCACTGAATTGATGGGTGATGATTTTGCCATCACCGGCACATCGCCGGACTTCACCAAGGAAGAATTCCTGGCGCATACCCAGGTTCGCATCAACGAGACGCTGAACGAATATGGCCGCCAGTACGCAGATGACCCTCTTGGTGTCGGCGGGCTGCAGTTCGTCAAGTCAACCGGCGAAAAGATTGAGTCAGTCTATGAATATAACCAGGTGGTGCAACTCGAGCGAGTCGACGATCCGTCCGATACCCACTACATGGTGCATTCCTATTACAACAAGCGCCCGTCGCTCAGCGTTCATACCGTTCTTGATGAAATCAACGGCAACAGCTCCAATCTGATCGAGTATGCCGCAACCGAGAACCGTCTTCGCATCTATCTTGGCAACGGGACCACCTCGGCGAACTCCGATCTGACCAATTATGAACAGGGCCGGTCGATCACGTTGGCGGGCGATGACCAGTTCCGCGGCGACCTGAATGGCCGCAGTTTCGTCATTTCATCGACCGGCACGGACGCGAACGGGTATAAATATATCGATGTCAGCACCTCTGGTCTGGCGGTCGCCGACGAAGATTTCAGCATTGCCGCCGGATCGGCCTCGATCTTCGCGCTAACCAGCCCGGCGGACAATGAACCGACTGTCGAGGCGTTTTTCGAAGGGTCTCACCCGGTCTACAAGGGCGCAGCGGAAGACTACAGCAGCCAGAGCATTGTCATTCGTGAAAAGCAGGGCTCAACTGCCGCCACCGAAAAGGGCGCCTTTGTGGCCAGCGACTGGAAAATCCAGAACGGAACCGAGACCGCCACCACCACCCCGGCCACGCTGGCGACAAACCTGGCGTTTCTCGGCATTCAGAACCTTCACCGGCCGATGGAAATCACCGCTGCCGCCTCTGGCACCGCCGGTTCCACCACCCTGACCTGGTCTGACGGCACGAACAGCCTGTCAATCACGACAGCGGCCCATACCCTCGCAACGGCCCATGCCCAGCTCAACGATATCAGGGACAAGCTGGACGCGCTGACCGATCTGAAGGGCTTTTCTTTCACCTTCCTTGACGCTTCCGGCAATGTGGTCGATTCCACAACCGGCAATAACTGGCGCGACACGACCGCGGTGACCACCAATACCGGCACTGCCGACATCGCCAAGCTGATTGTGTCACGGGACGACAACACCGACTTCAGCCTGGTGGCAGGGGCCACCACTGCTCTGACATCATCGGTCGATGGCGGGGTCAGCAGCGCGACGGTCAACACCACCGGAGCGACAAGCGATGTACTTGCCAGCTCGGCGGTAGACTGGGTGGACGAAAAGAACCCGCCTGTGCATGTCGGCTATGACTCCATCAACCAGCGGCTCAGCTTCGAGGTTGACCGGACGGTTCTTGGCTCGGGCACCGACAGTAACTTCAATTCCTTCTCGGTCTACGGATCGGCAGGACAGACCGGCACCAACAATCTGGGTCTCACCAACGCTGACAACGCGCAGCGGGTGCAGATCCGTGGCGGCGAGGTTCTGTATGGTGATGCCTTTGTCGCCACCGGCGAGGAAATCCAGCCGAACGACAAGCGGTACGGCATCAAGGTGGCCTATAACTCCGAATTCCAGAATTTCTCCATCTCGAGCGGCACGACCGGCGAGGCGATTGAAGGCAACGGCGCCATTGGTGTACCTGAACAGCAGAAGGCCTCGAACATCCAGGTCGGACGTTACGCCATTAGCGAGACCACCGGCGCCCGCGTCGCGCAGGCCTATGATGTCGATGCCACGGTCATCGGCAATGGTGACAACCTGCTGTTTGGCGTCGGCAAGACGAAGAATGGCTTCCTGTTCTCCGCCGGCACCGGCCTGAAAGCCACCCCGGCCCGTGCGGTCGGGGCCAGCGCCAACGAACCGCTGACCAACGTCTTCAAACTGTCGACCCAGACAGGCGACAATATCTTCAACGTGTCGGTCAACGGCATCAGCGGCATCATCGAGGTGCCGGCGACATCCTATGTCGGAACGACGCTTGCCGAGGCGTTGCAGACCCGCATCAACCAGATCGTCGACCCGGCGACCGGAGATACGATCGGTGGCGTGACGGTGTCCTACAGCAGCGAGACCAACAGCTTTACCTTCGCGACCGGCACCACCGGCACGGACTCCACCATCAAGGTGAAGGGTGCGGCGCGTCTTGGCCTTGATGATGTTCCGCTGGGTGTTGGCACGGTTCCGGAGATCTACAATCTGGTACAAGCCACCGATGCCGACGGCGTGGCGCTCTATGTCGATGCCAATGGCGAGGTGGTGACCAACCCGCCAGAGAATATGGTTGACGGATACTATCCGCTTTATATCGATGAAGGCGAGCTGACCTTTGATAAAACAGGTAAACTCATCAGCCCGAAAAACCTTGTTCATTATGAAAAACAGGAAGAAGGTTTCTCGATCGCGCTGGATGTTGACTTCTCCACCTCAACCCAGCTGGCCCAGCCGTTCTCGGTTCTGACCGTGGAGCAGGATGGTTTCACCTCCGGCCGTCTGGACGGTATTGAGATCGATTCTTCGGGCACGATCCGGGCCAACTACACCAACGGGCAGAACAACCCGCTCGGCAAGATCGTGGTGGCGAACTTCAACAACCAGAACGGCCTGAAACAAATCGGGAACGCAACCTATACCGAAACGGCGGTCTCAGGCACACCGCAGGTTGGTGAGGCCGGATCCGAAGGCTTCGGGAACATCCTTTCGGGTTCGCTAGAACGTTCCAACGTTGATATCACCGAAGAGCTGGTGAACCTGATTACCGCCCAGCGGAACTTCCAGGCCTCAGCCAAGGCAATTGAAACCACAACAGGCCTGACACAGACCATCATTAACATCCGCATGTAATGATGGATGAGTCAGCCAGGGGAACCGGGAGAATAAAATGGACAGGTTAATACATACCGCATTGAATTCGCTGAATATTATCAAGGATAACGCCTTTATCCGTTCCAACAACCTGTCCAATATCAGCGTCCCCGGCTTCCGTGCCGACACCCACCTGAAGACGGCGGGCACGGCATTTCTGGATGCTTACGGCACCCATGTGACCCGCGGACTTTCGGTGACAGATAATTCAAACATCTTCAACGCCTCACCGGGCACACTTAATGAAACCGGCAAGGAGTTGGATGTGGCGATCCGCGATG
>Ga0181578_10004051_pt1 | contig 13133 bp, 7 predicted proteins | sample 071ome_21_FD_148659 | JGI IMG/M metagenome (GOLD analysis project Ga0181578, IMG submission 148659) | Coastal salt marsh microbial communities from the Groves Creek Marsh, Skidaway Island, Georgia - 071401CT metaG (spades assembly) | ecosystem: Environmental > Aquatic > Marine > Intertidal zone... | reverse complement strand
CCCTACAGATAACGCTACGCAAGATGATGCTGAGAACGTGTCTTCTGCTGTTCCTGAGCTTATCCCTAACAACATTCAGTTCACAACTGCATCAAACAGCTCAGACGTACTAGCTATCTACAGTACTAATGACCCTACCTCGTTGTACTTCTACAAGTTCTTCTGGGCAGGTAACAAGAAAGTTCAAAGCTCGTGGACTAAGTGGTCATTTCCTGACGCACTTCACCTACACTGGGCAGGCTTCTCAGGCTCTGATCTGTACGTTTTAGTTGAAAGAAGTTATGGTGAATATCTTGAAAAAGTTAAAATTGAAGATGACGTGTTTGATACTTCTACAAACTACACTCTTCTAATTGACAGATACGCCCAGCTTTCTGGAGGAGCTGCTACATACGATTCCGTAACCGATATTACTACGATTACGCTGCCTTATTCAACAGACGCAACAGTTGAAGTCATCAGTAACGATACGTTAAACGGTATCTACGGTATTCGTCATGTAGTAACACGTATCAACGCTTCTCAAGTATCAGTTCCTGGCGATTACTCTTCATATACTAACTATGTAGGCATCGCTTATGAGAAGTCTTTTGAGTTCTCTACGATCTACGCTAAGCAATCGCAGGGTGAAGGGCAGGTAGCCATCCTAGACGGTAGGTTGCAGCTTCGTTACCTTACATTGGAACATCACGATTCAGCCTACTTCACAACAGAGGTGATTACTCCCGGCAGGGACGTAGCTACGTCAACATACGTAGGAACGATCTTAGGCTCTTCTGGCTCTACGCTAGGTAGCGTCCAGTTCTCTTCAGGTCGCTTTAGAGTTCCAGTTATGTCTGAGAACCTGAAAGCACGCATACTGATCAAGAACGACAGCCCATTCCCGTCAGCTTTTGGCTCTGCGGAATGGAGCGGGATCATGTCACCTAAAGCAGTAAGGCGTATATGACATACGATTTCTATCGTGCTGCGACTTGGGACGATGTTAACTTTGTGTCTGACAACATGAGGACAGAAGACAAAGATGAATGCGTTGCTGGTGGACTCACACCACACGACGCTCTGTCTAAGAGTTTTCAGAATTGTAACATAGCTTACTCTCTTGTTAGACCAGTTGACTTCGTTCCAGCAGCGATACTTGGAGTTAGTGAAAGTCCTCTAAGCAAACGTCTAGGAATCCTCTGGATGCTTGGCACGGAAGACATAGCTAAATACAAGATTACTTTTCTCAGACGGTGCAAGCCGTTCTTAAACATTTTGTACGATGAAGCTAATAAAGAAGGCTTCTACAACTATACGTATTCAAAAAATACACTTCACCACGATTGGCTACATTGGTTAGGATTTAAGTTCCTACGATCAATACACTTACCGCCGCATGGTGAAACATTCTTAGAATTTGTTTCTATAAGGAAAACTTAAATGTGTACACTGACAGCAGCCATGATGGCTGTAACTTCAGTTGCTGGCGGAATGCAGCGGATGGCTGCAACCAACGCTTACAACGCAAATGCGGCTGCTGCTCACCAACAGGAACGCATTGCAGCCACTCAGAACTATAAGAGACTTCAGCAGAAGGCACAGTTTGATACTCAATCTTTGAACAGACAGGGTTACCAGCAGGCTTTGAAAGGACGCGCCTCTCGTGGTCGCTTAGAAGCATCCTCAGGAGCCGCCGGTATTGCGTTGGGATCAAGGACACTTGATGAGCTTGAGATGGCTTCTTTTGCACTCTCTGCTGAAAATCAAGGTTTAGTTGACACCAAGCGTGACGATCTCAAATCAGCCACTCAATACGCAGGCCAAGACGCCTATAATAGAGCGGCGTCAAACATAGCAAGTCTTCCCTTCAAGGATAAGGATGAGAGTGCTCCCCTTATCAACATGGGCCTTGGTATCGCCAACGCTGCGATAAAAGGGTATGGAACAGCCTAACTAGGAGTAAAAATGGCATTATTGACGAACGACCCTTACGGGGGTGGCGAGAACCTGATGGATCAGGGACAGTCTCGCATTACAGCCAGTGCTACTTCTGGCGCAAGCGCAAGAGGCGTTGTTGCACAATACAAAGATGCAATGTCAAACGCAGCCCAACTGACACAGGCATTAAGGTCTCTGACAGGCACGATTTCTTCTCAGGAACAAAAGAATCAACGGCGAGTTGATAAAGAATATATCCTTACAGAAAACGCAAACATAAACGCCCTACGAAAAGCTAACGACACTGGCGGTATTGCCGGAGCAGTGCGTTCTATATTTTCCGGAAGTTCAAAACCTAGTCCTGCTGCTTTCATGTCCGTGGCGGCAACGCAAGGGCAGAAACTGGTTAGTGAAGGTATCATCACGCATCCTTTATGGAAAAAGTTTCAGGAACAAGCTCCTAGACTTATCAAGGATAATCCTCCTGAGTACAAAAAACAATACGACGCGATGATTGAAACTGTGCGTCAGGACTTGTTGAAAAGAAATCAAAACTTTGTTGACACTCCATATCGTAACATATTTGTAGCTCAGCTTAATCAGGCAGTAGAGGCGATTAAGTCTAAGCAAAATATTGACGCCGCTAAAGCGCAAATCAAAGCAATGCGTCAAGCTCAGCTAGAAAAGGCTGACGCAAATCATGTTTCACTAAGTAATGAGATAAACTTTTTCGATCTTTTTCGTAGGACTACTGGAAGCACTGGTACAAACCTCCCTTATGAAGCTGCTCAGGTAGCTCGTATAGAAAGTAACTTTGATGGTAAAATACCTCATCGATCTTCAGATGGGTCTCCTGTTACAGCTAAGGGTTTGTTTGGCATAAACGACGCTCGCTATGCTACCATTATTAGGAGTATGAAACGAGATGGGCTGGATGTAACTCAACTCACAGATCGCAACAGTGATGCTGTGAACATGAAGCTCTTTCAGTACGAGTGGCAAAAAATCTCTGAAACTGCTAAAAGAGACTTAGGTCGAGAAGCTACTACTGCTGAAAAATATTTGTATTGGCAGTTACCTAGTGTTGCTGGTGGTATTCTAAAAGCTAATCCTGATACTCCCATAAAAGATATTATAGCATCTGCATATATCAACGCGAATAAACCTATTTATGGAGATGGTAATATCTCTGTAAAACAGGTGCTAGATAACATCAACAATAAAATGAAAGCTGGGAGCGCTACTTACGGAAAATTTATTCCGGTTGCTTCCCTGTCTAACAATTACCTTACTGCTGATACATGGAATAATGCGGCTACAAAATTTAGATATAAGTGGACAGAACTTAACCCTCGTAAGATGAAAGGCGAAGATGCCACGCTTCGTATTCATGCAGGCGTTGTCCAAGCCTTAGATCAGTTGTCTTCCGCACTTGGTAGAAAAGTCCCGGTATACAGCAGTCATCGTACCCACGAGTATAACCAAACCCTGCGGGGTTCCGCTAAACGTGTTTATGATGCTAAAGGTAATATAGTCAAACGTGGTTCAGCGCACATTGACGGCGCTGCTCTGGACGTTGGCATTACAAATCCTGATGAACAGCGTAAAGCAATCCGTATGCTTGGGGCAATGGGCGTAAAGTCAATTGGGGTGTATGGTAGTCATCTTCATTTCGACATTAGAGGTAGCGGAGTATGGTCTCGTTCAGGTGGTAAAATTTCTGTAGCCGAAATCAAGACTCTTCTTAAAGAAGGTCAGGATCTTGCTAACAGGGGAGGTTTCTACCGTGTTCAGGGATTTAACGGCTCTCCGCTAACGTCTCGTGAAATTGCTATCAAGAAGTATGCTGAAACTGCTGGCGTTCCTCTTGCTGTAGCTAAAGAGAATATTAACAAACTCACGGTTACGCAATCGGATACGGCTGTTGCGGCTGGTGATTTCAACACGGCTCGCAAAGTGTTATCTATTCAGCTTGCTGATCCTAACTTGTCTGCTACTGATAGGTTGAAGTTTCAGCAAAGGTTAGCTGACGTTGATGCAAAAGAGAATCAGCGTTTCAATGTTGAAAAAACTACAATTGCTCGGCAGAACAGCCAAGCGACCGACGCTTATTATTCACAAGTACAGGCTGAACAAAATGAAGGTAAGCCGCTTACTACTCCTGACCGTAAAAAGTGGTCTGATGACCCCGCTGGACAGAAAGCATATGAGAATGCTCAGAAGTTCTACGAGCTGAATCCGACTGCACCTTTCGCTGATAGACGCAAACGATTGGATGATTTACGTCAATCAATCACAGAAAACAGACCAGAGTTCCTACGTTTGATTGGTCTTGATCCAGAGAGCAATCCTACACCTCCACAAGTAAGGGATGCTTTGATTGCTACACAGCGTGATCATCTAACTCATGGAAATGTTTCTGACCTTACGGAAGCATATTCTAAAGAAATCAAAGCCGCTCCTTTTACTAAACGAGTTACGGACGCTGCTGTAAAATCTTCGGCTGGAACACTAGCATATCTCCGAAGGGAGGCAGGTCTTGCGGTTCCACAAGAGACGTTTACTAACGCATTTGATAAAAACCTAGCGGCTCAGGATGAGCTTCGTCTTCAACAGGACATTAATCAACATTTCCAAAATGCTTATGGAAATTTGTATCGAGCAAAGCAAGAAGCATTGGGTCTAACACCTACGCAGCACCTAAACGGAGCAGACGAAGAGGCTGTTCGCAAAGCAGCCTTAGCAGACACTGAAAAGTTTACACAAGCGAAATCTGCGGAGCTTCGTATAAAGTGGATTGATAAAGTAGCTAAGGGAGTAGGAGAAGCTGCTTCCAAAATGTCTGATTGGAAAAACAACAAAGATACAGCTATTGATCCAAGGGTTATGGAAAACGCTGTTAACAAGATTAAGACGTCTCGTGGTTTCACAGATATGACGGTATCTAAGTTAACTGGTATGATAACAGCCGCTGCTGATGCTAAAGTGGCGGCTTACGTTCAAGATCGCTACGCTTATCTTGCTCGTAGTAAGGGTGCGGACGGAGTTAGTCCCGACGACCTTAACGTTATTCACACAGCCGCTCGTAAATACGGTGAAAATTGGATAAAACAAGCTGTTTCTGTCTTTGGTCCTAGAGCTGTAGTTAATAAAGCAGGGAAAAAAATATCAAAATACACAAGCGCACCTGAAATGATACGAGCGTTCAATATGTTGCGCGATCCGTCTCTTATTTTAAGTGCAGAAAACAATCCACAAGCTGCAAAAGTAAGAGATACAATAGACGGACTTGTGTTTGAACAGTATAAAGCGTTTGCGTCAAAGAGCATTCCTAAAAGTAGTACGATTGTGACTAATCCTGATGGATCGTTTAGAACAGATAATGTAGATGGTGATGTTATCTATCAGGTACAGCAACCCAATGGTCTAATTGTCTACTGGAGTCCAAAACTGGCCTTAGAAGAAATGGGCATTATGGCTGACGCACTTGTCGATGATCCCTCTATCGTCGAGAGCAAACAGCCTTCGACGACGCCACCTCCGACTTCTCAACTCGTTGGTGATGATGCTCCACCGCCAATAGACAGAAGAGATGTTGTAACACCGGATACTCCGCTGCCCGCCGCAGCTAGTATACTTCAACGACAGAATCCTGCTGGACCTTCTATAGTGGAACAGATTGGCAAAAGTCAGATACAACAAGGCAAACAGGCTGTCCAGAGCGGTGAAATACTTGGTAATTTCTTAGCTGATACTTGGGATACCATTGTAGACCGCTTTACGAAAGGTAGGGCGCAAACACCACAATTGATAGAAGCCCAAAAGTTACGTTCTAAAACAGCAAAAGAACGTAGGGAAATGCTATCTAAATTCTTTAAGGAAATTAACAATAATCCACAATTAAGGGATTCTTTCAGTAAGATGAATGCAAAAGGACAAGCCGAGTTTATGAAACTTTGGCTGTCTAGACAGAAATAGAAAGGAATGAGATTTGTCCGTTACTATTTTAGTGAACGGTTTACCTATAACTTATACGGATTTGGATGATCCAAAAGCAGCGTATGAACGGTACACTGGGAAGTCTTCTTCCCCTGCTATATCATCGTCGCCGGGAACTGATGGTAGAACTCAATCGGACATAACCCTCGATCCTAGCAAAATCCAACAAGGTATTCGAAAAGAAGTGCTGACGGCTGATCCTGACTGGTTAGCCGCCAGCGCGAACATGTACAGGTACACCACTGGTAAAGATTGGAAAGGCACTGACGCTGACCTTGGCAAGTGGGGTTTGGACCGGATGTCCGCCTTTAACTACAATATACCAAGAATGTCTATTGATGCTGTCAGGTTAAAGGCTGCTCCAGAAGATGTTAAGAAAAGCTTCTTGTACCTTATGGACGGGTTTGATAAGGCAGCGTGGTCTTGGGGAGGTGTTAAGAACTTCTTATACTACGCTGCCATCGATCCTACAACATGGGTTGGTCTCGGTACACTCGGTATAGGTACAGCAGCCGGTAAAGCTCTTGGTGCAGGGGCTAAGATTGGCGTAAAAGAACTGCTCAAAGCAGGGACTAAAGTCGGCGCGATTGGTGCTATCGAAGGAGGTGTCTTAGGTAGCACTTCAGAGTACCTAACGCAAACAGCTAAAGTCAATGCTGGAGGTCAGGCAGAAAAAGACTACGGTAAGATTGCTCAGACCGGAGCTATAGGCGCTGCGGCTGGAGCTGTACTTGCGCCTGCTCTTACAATAGGTGTCAACAAACTGTTTGGTAAAAAGGCTTCTGATCTACATCTGAAACCTACTGACGAGACGCCTGCTGCTCCGCTTGTTCCTGATCAAATTGTTCCTGAACCAATACAGCAGAGTTTAGATTTACGTCAGCCTGACTACACCACGCAGCCTGAGCTACCCGGTATTACTGATGTTACGCAAACACGGCCAATCAACACCGTAACAGATGGGCAGCAGCGCTATAGCAATAACGTAGAGCCTCCTCCAGTTCGTGATCCTGTAGTCGATAGAGAAGGCGCTATCGTAAAAGATGCTTTCGGTGTTCCACAGACTCAGCCCAGCGCCCCTCGCGTTGGTGATACGGCGCAGGGAAGCTTAGAACTTCCCTTGCCTGAGCAGCAGCTAGACCTTTTCGGAAAAATGCCGACACAGTTTGGCATTGGTGGAAGAGAGCGTAGAGCTGCGGCAGAGTTGCGTAGACAGGCTAATTTACTTGATCCTGTCTCAACCCCCAAGGTTGGCGGACGTGACACTTTTATCGATCCTACAACAGGGCAGTTGGCGAAGGACGCGCAAGGCGTTCTTGAAACAAAGCCGAGTTACAATACTTCTCGCACACGTAGGCAGGCAGAAGCTGATGACCTTCGAACAAAAGCTGACGAGCTGGAAGCCAAGGCGCAAGAGGCTCAGTCTGAAGCTTCTCGCGCTCGTCAAGAAGCGCTTGTAGAAGGTGCGCAGGAGGTACGTAACCCTGACGCTCGTATCACTAGCCGTCTTCCTGAAGATCGCCTTGATGTCAACAACAACACTCGCGATCTTGTCTCGCTTGTTCGTCAGCTTGGTTCACAGAACCTAACAGAGCAGGTAACAGCTCTCAGAAGACTTACCAAGTTTACTGATCCTCTGACTCGTGCGCTGAAGCACTCTACGCCTAGAGAAGCAGCTCAATTTGTACGAGAAATGTTAGAAAGTCCGCTCTATCAGAGAGAAGCTGGTGTTCTTCAGTATGCTTTGGACACTGCTGTTAACATGATGGCGTCAGAAACCAAGGTTTTGGTTAAGGCCGCTGACGATATTAAGCCTATCAGTATACAAGAGTATGAAAAACTGCGAGATGCAGCAAACGAATTACGTAGGGCGCTTGATCCTCTTCGACTTATGTCAAAAGAGTTGAAATCGCAAGGTGGACGTAATCTTCGTTTTGCTCAGCAGGCGTGGTTTAAGGGAGACAAACGACACGCTGATGTCGATGAGTTTCTTCGTCAAATGGGAGTTGATCCTGCTACAGCGACTCCAGATCAGCAGTTTGCAGCTACTAAGATGCTTGTTGAAGGTGCTGTGGACATCAAAGACAAGGTTGCTAAAGACACACGTTTGCTTGACGCTAAACGAGCGCTGACCGACATAGACGCTCTAGCCGATCCTGACGGATACATACGCGCTCTTAATGATTATGCAGCTCTTCAAAAGAATATCGAAGATGAGCTTTATGCGTCTCTGAATATTATCCAAAAAGGACAGCAGACAATAAAGAATGCCATGAAGAGTGCGGCAAACTACATAGCGCTAACGGTGCTAGGTCCGTCTTCAGTTACAATCAACGCTGCTTCTAACTTCTTCCGTACAGTCTCTCGACCAATGTTAGACCTTCTTGGAAAAGGTCCACTTGAAGCAGGAGCCTTTAAGGAAATGATGATTGCGTATGGAGCAATGAGACGTTCAACGTCCGCTGCTTTCCGTGCAGCAGCAGAATCATTCCGTATCTCTGACAGTATTCTGCTTGGACACTCAACCAAGTGGGAATCTGATATGACCAATCACCTTGCGAGGGAAGGTCAAAACGCTGTTGCAGGTTTCCTTGGTAGGAATTATGTCAAGCTGTGGATGCGTATGCTTAACTCTACGGATGAGTTCTTTGCACACTGGGCTTATTCCGGTGCTGTAGAAGGTAAAGCATATGCCGAGGCAGTTGAGAGGGCGTTAAAAGAGAACGTTAAAGGCGCAGCAAGAGACAAGCTGATTAAAGACGCTATTCAAGAAGCGCAAAAGAAAGCTTACACGTCTCCTGACGCTACAATGGTCGCTCAGCTACGTGACGCTGCTATCGAGCAAGGCTACCGTGGTGAAGAGATCAACATGTGGGTAAAGAAGCGTCTACAAGAAAAGCCTGAGCTGTACAAACGTGCTGCTAACGAAGAAGGCATTTCTTACGCTAACGACCTGCTGTTTAGGGCAGAGTTCTCAGGGATTGGTCTTTTGTCAGGGGCTGCTAAAGGGTACGAAAGTGCCGTTAGACAGTTTCCGCTACTTCGTCTTGCTGGTCAGCTCTTCTTCCGTACTCCTGTTCGCGTGTTTGAAGCCGGTGTACGCCTGACACCTTTGGTACAGTTTACACCCGGAACTAAGATGCTCAGTGATCTTTTCGGTTATAATGGTGTGGCTAAGCAGATCAAAGCACAAGGAGAAGTAATGTTCTCTTATGGTGTGATGATGGCTACGTTTACTGCCTACGCTAACGGGAACATCACAGGATCAGGAGCGGGTCTTCACTATCAAGAACGTCGTAGACTTGAGGAAACAGAAGGGTGGCAACCCTATAGCATTAAATGGAACGGACAATACATAAGCTTCCGCAATTTTGATCCCTTTTCAACACCGTTGAAGATAATGGTCAACGCTCTTGAACGTTATGAGCGTATGGATATGGAACGCGCACAAGGCGTCTATGATAACACAGATAGACATAAGGAAGTGCTTGCTGTCATGTCCACTGCATTGGGATCGACTATCCAAGCAGTAAAGGACGCTAACTTGGCAGCAGGTGCTGCTGAGTGGATTGATCTGTTTGAAGCGTTTAGCGATGTTGAACGAAGCGAAGGTAAGTTTGTTCGTATGTTCAAGAACAAAGCGCAGCTTCTTGTGCCTAATTCGTTACGCAAAGGTATCAAAGCGTTTGGAGAAGATCAGAACGTGTTGACTGACCCTGTGACTGTTGAGCAGTCGATTGAGTCAATAGTCAACCCTTCTAGTCCATCTGTTACACCCGCTTACGACGCGCTAGGAAATAAGACAAACACCATTAAACAGGGTTTCTTATATTACTTAGGTATCGAGGTATTGTCTAAAGGCCAACGCAAGCTAGACAACGAACAGCTCTGGGCGTTGAAAGAGATTGCTAAGATGACTATTCAGACTGGAAGTAAATTCATACCTCCGTTTAAGTCTGAGAAGTTTTACCCCGGAAGTGACCTTCGTGGTGTCATGATCAGCGGTTCAAACGAAACCGTTTATAACGCTGCTATGAAAGTCTACTCTCAGCTAATGAAAGACGATGCTATCTGGTATCTCAAAAACTCAAAAGATCTTTCTACAGGGCGTAGAGGTTCTAAAGGAACACGTGTAACTGGTTTTGAAAACCTTGTTAAACGCAAGTGGGAACAAGCTTTAGCAACAGTTGTAGGTAACGATCCTAGAGCTATGGAAGCTGTTAGTAACAAGCTTACGGACACGTACAACGTCAAAACTGGTCAGAGTGACTCGTTCACTGCGCTATTTAATTAAAGGAAAACAATGGCTTTTTATAACACTTACATTAACTATTCAGGTAATGGAGCCACTACCGACTTTAGCGTCCCGTTCTCTTATCAGAGCGAGGATGAAGTCATTGTCACTTTTGCTGGTAGTGGTTCTTATACCTATTCATTCGTAAACGCATCCACAATCAGAGTTAGCCCGGTGCTCGCGTCGGGTGACTCGGTGGAGATCAGCCGTGAGACCGATCTAGCATCAGCTAAGGTCACGTACTCGAACGGCGCTCCTGTAACTGGTGGCCAGCTCAATACTACGGTCAACCAGCTTTTGTACGGAATGCAGGAAGCTGTAGACACTTCTGGTCAGTCTCTTGGCCCTGATGCTGCCGGTGATTGGGATGCAGAAAGCCAGAAGATAATAAACGTAGGCACTCCTACTGCGAATACTGACGCAGCTAATAAATCCTACGTTGACACTGTTGCATCAACACCCGGTCCGACTGGAGCAACGGGCGCTACAGGCCCAACAGGTCCGCAAGGAGACGTAGGTCCAGAGGGTCCAGCAGGTCCAACGGGCGCTACAGGCCCACAAGGTCCAGCAGGTCCAACTGGAGCAAAAGGTGACCAAGGGCTGACTGGTCCGACTGGCGCAACGGGTGCTACTGGTGCAACTGGTGCTACCGGACCAGCGGGCGCAACTGGCGCTACTGGCGCAGCAGGTCCGACTGGTGCAACTGGAGCCACTGGGCCTACAGGTCCACAAGGGCCAACAGGAGCCACTGGTGCTGACTTTACGCCGGACGCAGTTGGTGACTATTCCAATAGGTCAACCTACGATGCGGAAGCTGCGAACTTCTCGTATCTAGCGTCTGACACTGGATACATCTACTTTAAAGAAACCGCTACGTCTGGTGATTGGTCAAGCGGTCTATCGTTTGGCGTTGGTCCGCAAGGCCCGACTGGACCTCAAGGAGCGCAAGGCGCAACAGGTGCGACTGGAGCTACCGGACCACAAGGCGCGACCGGGCCACAAGGTGCGACTGGTGCTACTGGTCCGCAGGGACCAACCGGGCCTACTGGTGCTACCGGCGCAGACGGGCCACAAGGTCCGCAAGGCACGCAGGGCGATAAAGGTCTGCAATGGCGAGGTGCTTACTCGTCTGGAACTACATACGTAGTAGATGACGTTGTTGAAGAGAGCGGATCGTCTTGGATTGCTATTTTAGGTGGAACCGGTAATGCTCCACCAACGTTACCAACGGTATCGAATACATATTGGGAGTTGCTAGCAGAAGCAGGAACTACTTTTGCGTACACTCCTGTAGACCGTGCAGGCGACACCATGACGGGTGCGCTAACTTTGTCTGGCGATCCTACTGCTAACCTACACGCTTCCACGAAACAGTATGTTGATGCGGTTGACACTGCAAAAGTGGACCTTGCTGGCGATACGATGACAGGCTTGCTAACGCTGTCTGGTGATCCTAGCACCGCTCTGCAAGCCGCTACGAAGCAATATGTTGATGCTGTTGACACTGCAAAAGTAAACCGTAATGGCGATACGATGTCAGGGTCGCTTAACGTAGAAGGTGGCACTTTGAATGTTCGAGGAGCCAACGGTTCTACAGACACAGCTTCATTGCAAATAGGTGACGGGCGTACTGGAAACGGTTATAGTCTTATAGACTTGGTTGGTGACGCCACCTACTCAGATTATGGCGCGAGAATTATTCGCACGAATAGTGGGGCGAACGCATCTACTCAGATGTATCACCGTGGAACAGGCGAATTATATTTTATCGCAGTAGACGCTGGTTCGATAGTTTACCAAACAAGTAGCGCTGAGCGTATGCGTATCGACAGCGCTGGCAACGTAGGAATAGGAACAGCGTCTCCGGGCCAAAAGCTATCCGTTTCTGGAACCATCGAGTCAACAACGGGTGGCGTCAAGTTCCCTGATGGTACAACGCAGACTTCAGCAGCCGGTGGCGCTGCTTCTATTGAGGCATGGGTAAATTTCAATGGCACTGGTACTGTCTCTATCCGAGATAGCAGTAACGTCAGTAGTATTACCGATAATGGTGTTGGTGATTATACCGTAAACCTTACAAGTGCAATGTCTAGTGCGGATTATGGGCAGTCTTTGGCCCATGCACCATATTATTGGAATACTGGTACAGCTTCATGGTATTACGCTTACACGGTGCAACTGAACGCTGCGTGGAGTGGAGGCGTGTTACAGAAATCAGCGCCTACTACATCTTCTTTTCGCTTCGTAACCATTTCTGACGGCTTTTCCGGCATAACCCGAACCGACCCAGAATACGTCTATGCCAGCGCCTTTGAATAGGAGTAATTAAATGAACCAACGTATTATATACCCAACTGACGATGGTGGCGTTGCTGTCATTATCCCAGCGCCTGACTGTGGCCTTACGGTTGATGAGATTGCAGCAAAGGACGTACCAGAGGGTAAGCCTTTTCAGATTGTTGATGTAGCAGATGTACCATCAGACAGGACATTTCGTGATGCTTGGGAGTATACACCTTGATCACCATCAATATAGATAAGGCCCGTAACGTTGCTCACGATAAGAGGCGAGCGAAACGGTCTCAAGAGTTTAAGCCTTACGATGAAATCATCATGAAGCAGATACCCGGAAGTGACGCTACGGAAGCCGAAGCATCTCGTCAGGCTATTAGAGACAAGTACGCACAGATACAAATTGACATTGATGCCGCTCCCGGCGTTGATGAATTGAAGTTTGTCATCGACAATATGTAATCATCAATTTTACAAACTGAGAGGTAGTTTGTGAAGAGTAGAGTGAAACAAATGATAACGAAGTTAAAAGAAGCTTACGATACTGTAATGACTTTTTACGACAGAGTAATTGAAAAGATTGAACACTACCCAGACTTCGCATTGGCTATTGCTGTTGCAGCCGTTA
>Ga0181578_10004023_pt1 | contig 13200 bp, 9 predicted proteins | sample 071ome_21_FD_148659 | JGI IMG/M metagenome (GOLD analysis project Ga0181578, IMG submission 148659) | Coastal salt marsh microbial communities from the Groves Creek Marsh, Skidaway Island, Georgia - 071401CT metaG (spades assembly) | ecosystem: Environmental > Aquatic > Marine > Intertidal zone... | reverse complement strand
CCCTTTCGTGTACTGATGCACGTTCGGATCCTCGGCGACGTTGATGGCTTCCGGCGCGTCCTCGTCGTCGTCGTCGTCGGAATTGTCTCTTCCTCCTCCCCCGCGGTTCGACGACGACGACGACGACGATGATGGCATTCGTCCTCTCTTCGGCGCGGCTTTCGCGGCTTCCGCGACATAATTATTGGTCCCGAAAAGAGACGAAGAAGAAGAAGAAAAACAAGTGAGCGTCAAGAACAGCGCGATCGCCATCTTCGCGAGCAGAGCGTTGTTGCCTCTCAGAGCTCTTGTTCTTCCTCCTCCTCCTCTCGTCGTCGTTGTTCTTCGACGCGTCGTCATCGTGCAATCCTGAATTTTCCAATCGGGGGAACTCGACGAACGAATGTGAATATTTTTTGTGGGAGATTTTTTCCTTTTTAGGGTTTAGGGTTTAAAAGTTTTCTTCCCCATCGCGAACGCGCATCGTCGTCAGAAAAGAAATGTCGCTGCTGCCGACGACGACGAGTACGACGACGTTCAGAAGAAACGCTTCTCTCTGTTTTAAAACCACCAACAAAACCGCGAGCGCAACAACCACCAAGTTTTTTTCGTCGTCGTCGTCGTCGCGCGGCTCTGTTCCTCTTCTCCTCTCGAGGAGGAGAAAGATGCGACGATTGAAAAATGTCATCCTCTCGTCGTCGTCGTCGTCTTTGGCGACTTTGTGGACCGCGCGATCGCCGGTGCTCTTCTCTTCTCGTCGTTGCGAGAGTAGTTTTTTGAGGAGCGGGCGCGGTGATGGTGGTTTGTTGCGCGGTTTGGGGCGGTTTCACTACTCCGCGCTCGCCGCGACGACGACGACGACGACGGACAACCAAAAATACGAAGGAGAAGATTTCGAAAAAAGACGCGGGAAAAAATTTAATAATACGACTGCAAAGTCGAAGAAAAACGACGCGACGGCGAAGACAACAAAATCGCTTTGGGCGCAAACCGCCTCGGAGGCAATTCCAAACCCAGAGACGCTTTTAACGTATCGATGCGCGGAAAATCTGTCGAACGCGCAAGCGAGCGCGGTGCTCTCGCCGAATCCGTCCTTCGTGAGAGTTTTAGCCGGGCCGGGAAGCGGGAAGACGCACGTGTTAGTCTCGCGCGTGCAACATTTAATTGAGGATCAGAACGTGTTGCCGGAGAATATTTTGTGCATCACGTTTACGAATAAAGCGGCGAAGGAGTTGAGGAATCGTTTGGAAAAAGCGATGGGAGCGGAGGTGAGTCGAGCGATTACGGCGGGGACGTTTCACGCCGTCGCGGCGAGGATTTTGAGGAAGCACGTGGATAAGTTGCACGAAGAGTTGGAGAGAACTTCCGATTTTACGATTTACGACAGCGACGATAGTAAATCGGTGGTGAGAGATATTCTGGTGGAAAAGTTAGGGCAATCGAAAAAGTCAGCCGCGCCGTTGCCGATGAAGAATTTTATCAGCGCTGCGAAGAGTTCGATGAAAACGAGCGTAAACGTAAACGCGAGGACGGCTATGGATTCCGCGTTGAGAATGAAAGCTAGAAAAGGAAATAGTACTAGCAACTTCGATGATGATGATAGTAATGATGAAAGGGGACGGTCATCGATGATGGCTTCATCGTCATCTTCAGGCATCGCGTTACTTCGCGAGCAATTTGATATAGTCTGGTCGGAATACGAGCAAAAGTTGAGAGAGGCGAACTCGTTTGATTTCGACGATTTGCTCTCGACGGTTGTCTATTTGTTTGAAAACAGACCAGACGCGAAACGATACTTACAAAACCGATGGTCGCACGTGCTCGTTGACGAGTTTCAGGACACTTCTTTGGCGCAATATGAAATGATTCGGCATTTAGGTGAGAGAGCCGAGACTCTGTTCGTCGTCGGCGATGCGGATCAAGCCATTTACGGTTGGCGAGGCGCCGAGGTGTCGAACATCCGATCGAGATTTGACGACGATTTTAGGAACGCGCAAACGTTTCGATTGACGACAAATTATAGGTCAACTGCAACCATTGTCTCTGCCGCGAGAGCGGTCATTCAACAATCGGAAATACCGAGCGCGTTGATGTCTTGGGATGCGATTAAGGAAGGCGGACAGGACGTGGCGGTTGTGGAAGCCGGCGACGAAAGAGAGGAAGGTGCATTTATTGCCATGCAAGTGAAACAGATGCTAGAAGACGCGGAAAAGAAGACGGCAAGTAATAATAGGAGTAGTGATGATGATAGCTTAGAAGGATTAAGGAAGAAAGATATTGCGGTTTTGTATCGCACGAATACGCAAGCGCGCGCTTTGGAGGAAGCCTTTGTTCGTGCTGGCGTTCCGCACGTAGTCGTCGGCGACCAAAGTTTTTACGGTCGCAAAGAAATTAAAGATTTGATTGCATATTTGCGAGTCGCATCAAACTCAAGCGATGGCGTGAGTCTTCGACGAATTATAAACACGCCAACGAGAGGCATTGGAGAGAAAACGATAGAGAAACTCGAGGAGTGGGTGAGTCGGTGCGAAGCGCCGTCGCTCGGCGCGGCCTTATTTGATCGCGCATGGGCAACGAATAATAGCAGTGACGACCCAGACCATGCCATCTTACCGTCTGCGAAAGAGATTGGAATAAGTGCGCGCGCGCGCAATTCTGTCCTCGCGTTCGCGAAAACTCTCATAGAGATTCGGAAGACCGCGGATACGGTGACCAACCCGGGGGAGGTGCTTAAAAAAGTCATCGCAATGACTGATTACGAGAACTACGTTAAGGATAAGGACGACGCGAGCGAACGATGGGACCACGTAGCTGAGCTCATCCAACTCGCTACTGATGCAGAAGAAAATCTAGCGGAAAACGATATCGAAGGAGATGGCACGAATGCGGTGAGTAAAAGTCCCAAGACGACTTTAGCCGCGTTCTTGGAAGGCGTCTCTTTACTCTCCTCCTCCGAAGCGACGCACGGCAACGAAACGTTCGACGACGAGGAAGACGAATCGAGAAAAGAACGCGCAGATGCCGTTAAATTGATGACCCTTCACGCGTCAAAAGGTGCCGAATTTGACGTCGTATTCATAGCTGGATGCGAAGACGGATTAACGCCAAGCGCCCGAGCGAATGAAAGCGCGGAAGAACGCGACGAGGAAGTTCGCTTGTTTTACGTTGGCGTAACGCGAGCGAAAAAGAAGCTCTTTCTGTGCCACGCGAGTACTCGCAGACGTTTCGGAAGCAAGCCAGAAGTGCGCACTCGCTCCCCGTTCGTCGATGCTATCGCAGAGGCATTGGGCCAATCAGGAAATTCAAACGTATTGAAACCGAAAGTGCCAAAGTCAGCGAAGCCAGCGAGGAAAAACACTTCTACTTTTGATTGGAAGAAACGCATCGTTGTTGACGTGAACCAAGAGAATATCAACGGCGGAGGTGGCAGTGGGGATGACGAAAAAGCGCGCCGACTCCGTCGCGCTCGCCAATCTGTCGCCAAAGCAACTGGGTTAGACGGGGCAAATTCTATCGAGTTTTGAAAAAAGTTTGTAGCGACGAGAAGCCGCGCGCGAGAAAAACGTCAATCAAATTTCTCTTTGTTCTTTCAAACGAGAATAATGTTGCGACGTTTTTTACTCGCGCTGTTCGTGGCATCACGATCTGTAAGCGCTCAAGTAGTTGCGCCAAGACTCGCGACGAGTTCTCGCGCACACGACGCAGAGATTGTGAAACAACAACAACGTGTTTTGGACTTTATGCCGTGCTCGGAGAGAAAACTATTGTTTCGTCCACACCACGAGAGTTTTTTTCCGGACGACCCAGAAGTGCTTTCGCGACGACGCGAAGCCACCGGCGAGAATGAAGTTGCGCGAAGGATATCGCACCCAGTTGGCGCGTGTTTCACCGCGCGTTTACCTGAAAGCATCGCGAACAACTGCATTCCTGACGTCCTTCTCACATTGGACGATCAGATTTATAGTGCGGATGTTTTTCGAGTTTCGGAGTACGTGGACGTTCATTTCCAATTAGAGCGACCATGCGATTCGTGCGAACTCAAAATTCAGGTCAATTGTCTCTCTGGCGACGTCGAATCTGTCGCCGCGGAGAGATTGAAAACTGTTTTCACGACTGTCTGGATTGAAACGGTTACGGTCAAGCCGACTTTTTTCAACCACGCGGCGACGCTTGCGATTGTTCAAGCGGAAAAGAATTCGAACGAAACTCTCACTGAAGAAGAAAAGTTGGAAATCAAAGAAGGTCTGATAGAAACCACCGTGACGAAGTGGCCGTGTACTGAAGAGAAAGTCGAATGCGATGAAAATGGCGTGCCAACGCACGAGCTGCCGCAAGAGCTGAAAGACAAAATCGAGTACGCCGAATACATCGCCGAAACGATGGAACGCAATAAAACGGTTACGCCGTTCCACGCGGTTCCTGAATTCGTTCGCAACGGCATGAACTCGTATTAACACGAAGTTTTGCGCACAGTGCTTCGCATCTACTTTCTGGGTAATGATAGTATTCTGTTTATTATTATGCCTTTGAATTGCTTTCAATTAATAATTTGTAATAGTACAACTAAACTGACGCGCTTTCCGCGTCTCCTGCTTGCTCTCTCTCTCTCTCTCTGAGCGCCAACATCATGCTAAAAATATTATCGCCTCGCTAATATGCGGCGCTTTTCTCTCACTGCGCCAACAAATACTCCAACGCCTCCTCTTGGTTAAAATTACACTTCGCCAGCGCCCTCTCGGCGTCCTGTTCTAGAAAACCCATCTCCATCAACTTCATAACCTTCGGATCTTTCACCGGTTCTATTTTCTGTTTTTCCTTCGCGTACTTCTCAGTCCACTCCTTCGCTTGCGCGTCAAATTGCGCGCGATTTGAAACGTACATCTTTGCAACCACCGCGTCCTGCGGATCGTCTGGCTCCGCCGCCGCCAACAGCGCTTGCACCGACAACAGCGCCGTCTTTATCGTCAGCGCCGGCGTCCACTGGTCCTTCAGAACGTCCAAGCATATCGCGCCGCTTTGCGAAGAGACGTTCGGATGCCACACTTTGGTCAAAAATTTCATCTTCGGAGGTTCGAACGGGTACGAATTCGTGATGTGAATGTCGACGAGGAACGTGCCTCCTTGGTACGGCGTATCCGACGGACCTGTTGCGTTTTGCGCGCGCGCGCGAGTTCGTTTCACAAAGAGAAGAAGAGAGGATCAGACGACGTATTTTTTTTTCCCGCGTAATAAGAAACGCCAAGCGCCGGTACACGAGAGAGAGAGAGAGAGAGAGGATCCGAAAAATGAGCGAAAGCGCGCCTCGTCCTTCCGCGCAAACGTAGCTTTTGCATCGAAGAAGAATAAGAAGAAGAAGAAGAAGAAGCGCGAGAAAAACGAGAACAATGATTTTGCGATTTTTCGACGATATATGGAAAAGGCACATCTTCATCATCATCAATCCCGGGGAAGAAGAAGAAGAAGCACAAGAAGAAGAGACACACACGACGCACCGGTAATCGTCCCGCGCATGTGTGCCAACGAATCTCCATCGACGAGTTCTACCGATACGCCCGAGGCTTTATCCGAGGCGATTTCGCGCAGTTCTTTCGATAAGCGATTCGTGTCCATGTTCTCTGACTTTTGACGACGCGTTTGTGCGTTTTTGCAAAAGAAGAATTTTTTTTGTGTGCGTGTGTTTAGGGTGTCAAAAGTAAACCCTAAACCCTAAAACCGAGCACCGGGAAAAAAAGTGCTTCGGGAGAAGAAGAGCGAACGAACGAACGCAAAACAACGCGCAATATATAATAATGACGACGACGACTTCGACATCGACGAGTTTCTGGCGCTTTTGCCGCGCGCAAAAAAATGTCGCGAGGAGGAGGAGGAGGACTTTTACTACTACTACTCGAACGGCGTTTTCGTCGTCGTCGTCGTCGTCGTCGTCTTTCAGCGCGAAGGTGGGGGCGCTGAAAAATGACGACGACGACGCGTTTAATGATGCTTCTCTCAGCGGCGAGTTCGTACCGTTTGCGATTGAGCTCGCGGAGGCGGCGAATGGCGAGACGTTGAAATATTGGCGCGAGTCGTTCGCGGTCGAGACGAAAGGCGACGAGAGTCCGGTGACGATTGCGGATAAAAACGCGGAATCGGCGATGCGGAAACTGGTCAAGAGTCGGTATCCGTCGCACGCGATATTCGGCGAGGAACACGGGATCGAGTTAGGGGAGAAGAGCGAGGGAAATGGCGATGGTCACGAGTATTTGTGGGTGTTTGACCCCATCGATGGGACGAAATCGTTCATCACTGGGAAACCTTTGTGGGGGACGTTGATTGCGTTGTTGCGGGACGGCGAACCCGTACTCGGCGTGTTGGAGCAACCGGTGCTTAAGGAACGATGGATTGGGTGTAAAGGCACGCAGACGACGTTCAATGGGAATCCAGTTTCCGTTCACGGAGACGAGCAGAAAGCGTTGAACGAAGCGCTGATGTATTCCACGACGCCGCTCATGTTTTACGACGAAAACGAAGTTCGATACGAACAGTTGAAACGGGACGTGAAAATCCCAATGTTTGGCTGCGATTGCTACGCGTACGGTTTATTAGCGTCCGGTTTTTGCGACATCGTCTGCGAAGCGGATTTAAAACCGTACGATTACATGGCACTCGTGCCGATAGTCTTAGGCGCGGGTGGAAAAATGACCGATTGGGAAGGCGAGGAGTTGAAGTTTATCGTCGGCGAAGGCGACGGCGAAAGCTTCCAAGGCGAGGTCCTCGCGACGGCGAGCGAAAGATTGTGGAAAGAAAGCTTGGCGAGTTTGAAGCGTCGATGATTGATCGATGAGACCGCGTGAGCGTAAAGAGAAAAACGCGTCGCGTATTAGATTTTTAAATAGCGATGATTTAGTAATACGATAGAAGCCGGCGTGTAGTCTTTGACGCGTACGTTGTTAACCCCTCTCTTTCTCTCGCATAAAAACACCGGAGAGGGAACGCTCTCCGACGAAAATAAGCGGAAAAAAAGTGCAAAAATCGTTACTTTTCTGTTTCACACCAACAGCGAGAGTCAACTCTTATTATACGCACAAAACGAACGGAGAATATAAAATAGCTCGCGAAAATGGTCAAGGTACGCGTTCCGACCGTTTTTTCGATCGTTCGCGCGTCGCGAGGCTCTATCTATCGCCTCTCGCGCATTTCGTTCATCTTTTATGCCTTTTCGCGGCGGGCGGTTAGTAGTGGAAAAAAAAAAGAGACCAAACGACGGACGGGATTGGATAAGACGCGCATCGCGCGACGTGGAAAAAAAGATCGTGTGAACGCGTAAACGCGCGCGGGGTGTTTTTGAGTGGTTTTTCGGGGAGAGCAGACGCGGAGCGCGGTTTCTTCGCCCCTTTCGAGCGCAAAGTTCGGAGGCGACGTTTCCCCGGATTTTGATTTTTGTTTTCCGCCCACCACACACAGACGACGACGACGTCTTTTCGCGCCGAGATTTTTTCCCCGCACTCACTCACAAAACTCAACACCTCTCTGTGTGTATCTATTTTTCGACCACGCAAAAACAGATCGGTAAAACGAAGATCACTCTCCCGCCGGCGAAGGAAATCGCGAAATACGTGTGCTTCATCTTTGCCTTGTGGGGCGTCGTCGCCGGCTTGTTTGGCGCGTTGTTATCCATCTCGGTGCAAATGCGAAGGTACAAGTACCGGTCCTTGCCGCAAAAGTTTATCGGCAGCTTTCGGTACGGGGAGAGCGCGGAGGTGACGTACCCGACGAGTACGCGTGGGTTATATCCGTGGGTGGCGAAGAGTTGCGGTTTGACGACTACGTCGAACCCAGGTAGCTATGTGAACAATGACGTGACGTTGTGGCCGGAGTGCTTTCCGTCGGCGGCGGTGTCGAACCCGCTCGGTTTCGACGTGGATGCGTCGTGCGGCACGTCGTGCCAAAATCCGTTTAGCGCTCCTGCGTAAAAAACAACAACTATACATTATTAATTTCATCTACACACATACCCTAACTATAAGTAAAAGCACTACATCACTACGCTACTACGCTAGTAAAACTGAATACATACAATCTAGGCTGGCTGAAACCGATTTTCTACGCCAGTCATTGGTTGTCGTCCTCGGCCGTCGACCATTCTCGTAATTTTTTCCCCGTCGTTCAAAATCTCCACGCCTTCGCTCGTGTTTCCGCCACACCCTCGACTCATGCCGACGTCCACGCGCAAAACTTTCCCATCGCACGCTGCCGTGGCGCCTCCGCCGCCTTTTTGAATCGTGTGCCCGACGACCACTCTCTCCACGCCCGGTAAAAAGCGCAACGCTTTCGACAACTTGGCGCAGTCGCACCTCTCTTCATCCGTGTGTGCGTAATCTCTCGCCCAAACGATGCTTTGATCGGATTGCACGTGCGATGGTGGTACACCTCTCGGATTTTCCGCGTTGATTGCCCACTCTCGGATGTCTTTATTAATATTCTCCAACCCGTACAACGCGTGATGTTCTAAAACGCCCGCGTGAACAAACAAGGTCGATCCTACTCTTTCGGCGACGTTTTTTCCAGAGAAGAAGCGTTTCGTGAACTCACCTCCCGGACAAACCGCTTTCCATCGATTGATTGAGTGAACGTCGTCTTCGCGTATCCAGCTCGGAAGCTTTTCGTGTCTCTTCTCCCCAGTTTCGTACGCGCACCAATTTTTTTCCTTCTTCTTGCGATATCGTCTCTCCATTTGCTTCTCGCTTCCGAAGCACATCTTCTTCATCTCCATCCCAATCTTCTGCCGATCGCGCCATCTCGTAAAATCCGCGCATCCTTCCCGCTGCGCGTACCTAAATCTACCCGCAATGTTCAGCGTTTCGTGATTCCCTAATATCCTCACCAATTCACCTCCGCTTCTCTCCGCTTCTTCCGCGACTCTCTCGAGAAAGTACATCACGGCGACTTCGTCCGGTCCTCGATCGAGTTGATCGCCAACTTGCACGACGATAGTTTTACCCCCTATCCATTTATCCCTCGAGTCTGTCAAATTACACGCTCGAAACGCGCGTTTCGTCTGTTCCAAGTCGCCGTGTAAGTCGCCAATGGTGACCAATCGCTCCCGCGCCGCTCTTCTTCGTCCTCGTTCGTCTCCTTCCATCTTCGTGCCATCAACATCACCATCAGAAGAACAAGAAGAAGAAGCAAACGAAGACCCGCGCCCGGCGCGAGACGCGCACCCGGCCCCGCCCTGCGCGTGCAGCGTCCCCACAAAACTATCCACGAACGCGTCCCAAATCTTCTCGATGTCTTCGCACCGCTCCCTGTGCTTCTCTATCGGTGCTTTTGAAGAAGACGTGAAAGTCGCGATGAAATCCAAACTCTTCCTCTTCCCCGAGGCGAGTTTTTCTTTCCAACGCTCGAGGAGAACCGGGAACGTTTCGAGCGCTTTTTCTTTCGCGGAGGTGAAATAACCCATGACGAGTGATGTATGCGTTCTACTCTGTTTCTCACCGAGCGGCGCGAGAAGTTTCGCGTCGCTTCTAAAACCGGTTTGAAATAAACGCGCGAGCGAGTTTTTTGAAGTTTTGTCGTGTTGTGGTCTAAAAGTAGTAAAAAATTCAAAATAAAAACGCACACTCTCTCGCCGAAACTCTATTCTTCTTCTTCTTCTTCTTCGACGGCGGTCAATCCCTCCAGCTTTTCCTCCAGTTGGTTCATGTCCTCGCCGTACTTCTCGACCATCTCTCGAAAGAGCCACTCTTTTTGCCGCTCCTCGAGGCCGAGAACCTCGAGCAAATCGTCCATTTCTTCTTGCAAATCTTTGAGCGCGTCCGCCTTCTCGAGGTCGAACCGCTCGCGCAACTCGTCTTCGCGAGAGGCGAAATCGTTTTCGGCGTCGCGCAATCCTTGGGCGATGCCGGCTTTTTTGGCGTTTTCGAGGAGCTGAGCGGTGGTTTCCGCGTCGGATTGGTTTCCGTTCCTCGCTTTGCGAAGAGATTGGAGTTCTTCTTCGGCTTCGGTGAATTGGTTTTCAACGGCTTGGTAGGCGGAGGCGAGCGACTTGAGCTCTTCCGTTTTCTCGCGGATAATGTTGGATTTGAGCTTAATTTCGCGTTCGAGCTGTGCGATGCGAGGGTCCTCTTTCTGTTGATGTTGATGTTGATGCGTAGAAGGAGGAGCGAGGGACGGTGATGGTACTCCCGCATTTGCTTCGGTTGCCATCGGGGCAGAGGTGGTCTGCGCGACGACAGCCGGTGCTTCTGTGTGCGCGCGAGAGTTTGCGACGGTTTCCGCGAGCGTCTTGTTTCTCTGATTCACCACGCGTAACTCGTTGTTTAACTGTTCGCACGTCGATTTTAACCTTTGCGCGTACGCCTCCGCGTCTTCGTTTTCTTGCCGATCAAAGGGCGACGTTTGCGTTCCGTTCATGCCTCCCGCGAAGCTCGCGTTCGAATCATTCGTCGACTCGCCGCCGTATAATCGAACGATAGCTTTGCGCACGTCCGGCTCAAATCTCTGAATGAAATGGGCCGTACTGTAATCGTACGCGTTGAATTCTTTTTCATTCGTGCTAGCCGCCTTCAGATCACCACCGCCGTTTGGCGACGACGTCGATTCTGCGAGTAATGCAGCCACGGTCGCTCTCGTCACCGTCGGTGGCGGCTTTGGCGGGAGCAAGGCTCTCTTAAAGCTGTCTGTGTGCATGACGTGTTCGATTGCGGCTAAGAAATCGTTCGTACCTATTCGTCTGGCGACAACATCGAGCACGTTGGATGCAATCGCGTAATCACGTTCGCCGTAATAGGCCAAACAACAACCTAAACACACGCACGCGAGCGTGCGAACATCTTCTAACGAAGAGTATTTAGCTAAATCACTCAGAGTTGGAAGATGTGAAGCATCTGAGGTGACGAATGAGTGTACGGCTAAAGCGCAATCGCTCAACCACGCGATGAGTAGCCGCAAGATGGCACATTGTAAACTTCCATTCGCGTCGTCTATTTTTTGTGCGATGGCGAGCGAACGAACGCATCGCGGAAGTAACAGCTCCGCAGATTTTGCCGATCCCATTTCGGAGAGAGGTTGTAAGTTGACCCGCAACGCGCGCATTTTCGCGTCTTCGTTATCTTCTAACATCGCTTTCAACGCAATCGTGCTCGCGTAACTTTCTATGAAATGCTGTTTCTTTTCGTCCTCAGAAATAAAACTCCCCGCGGAAGAAGCCGAGGAAGACGTCGACGTCGCTCTCAACATTGCGCGCGCGAACAAGCCGCCTAAACTGGTCTCGCCGGAGAAGTCGTCGTCGTCGTCGTCGTCGTTATCATTTTGTATGTCGTCGAATCCACCTAGCCCAGTTGGTGCTAACGTACTAACGAGTAATATTTGTCCGTCCGCATTACCTCTCACGGCGCTTTCCAAGGCCATGAGCGCCGCTTCGCGTTCTGATTTCGTCTCCGCTTTCAATGCCGTCCGTCCAAGTGCCAATAAAGCTGGTTCAGGACCACCGCTCCCTTTCCTGGTCTCTCTCGCAACTTCCGCGGAAAATAATCTCGCTTGATTCGCGTCGTGGTAATCCACCGCGTCTCTCAAAGCTCTCAACGCCGCCACTCGAATGGCTGCGGATTCTACTTTACCGTTCCCGAGCGCACACGTACACAACGCCTCGATCCCGCCTCTCGCCGCTAACTCTCCTCTATTAGTATCCCTGTTATCCTCTAAATTCGATAAAATCATCTCTCTCGCTTCCGCGTCCTGTGCAAATTCACTATCTTCTTCCTCGGGTAAGTTCACCGCGCCGACTAACAAAGACACCGATTCTAATGCGCACAAAGCGTTGGCCGCTTTCTGTGCTGGGTACGCCGCCGCTGCGATATCCGATCCTATCCGCCGTTCCAATCCTTTTAAAAACTGCACGAGTCTACCGACACACCCGTTCTCTCGAAACAACGACTGCGCTAACGCGTTCCCTCTGATCAAATTATTACACAATTCCAAACAATCTTGCACGACAATCCCGCCGTCTAATCCGTTGTTCGAAGCGCTCTCGCCGACTCCACCGGCATCGTCTCCTCCCGACGATTCCGCGCGTATGATATCAAACGCAACCTCAAACATCCCTTCAAACGCGACTAACTTTTGAATCTCGCTGTGCCCTTTTGTACACCTCGCCAATAAAAGCAACGTTTCGTTCCTCAACACTTCGCTCTTCTCTTTCCTCGGCGAGCAACTGTTTACGAGCACCTCCGACGCCCCGGGTGACTTCACGATCTCTTCTTGCACCTTCTTCCTCGTGTTTCGTCTGCTCGACATCGCGCACAAAATCTGCGTCGCGTGATATTTCACGTAAAAATCGTTCGAAGAAATCATTTGCAACAGGCTAAACACGTTCGCGCTCTTCGCCGACAAGGCCTCTCGATTCATTTCGCTCGCCGTTCGCGAATGCAGGCGCTCATCTCCTTCGTCGTTCGTTCCGTCCCTCTTATTCAAAACTCGCCGCTTCGTCTTCCCTCGCTCCTCGTTCGCTTCTCTTTCCTTCATTATTTTCAAATCTTCCTCGTGTTCTGTCGTCACCGCGGCGACTAATACTTCCAGCGCCGCGTGCGCGCACTCGCTCGTCGTCGCTTCCTCGCCCGCTTTCTCTCTCTCATTTTGCTCCTCTAACAAACAATCGAAAATCACATCTATCCCGCCAACTTTCGCCAAAACGACGTGCGATAACCTGCTCTCTCTCACGCAGTCTCTCAACTGATTCATGGCGTCTATTTTATCTTCCGTTAAAAGCGCGTCCGAGACTTGTTCGAGCAAGGAGATGGCGTTCGCTTCGTCTTCGGATTCGAAATTTCCATCGCGCGTGTTGAGCGTCGACGGAGCGCCGAGGACGATATTTTTAGCCACGCCAGCCACGGCGGATCGGAAACCCATTCCTGTGCGTGTGTGCGCGCGCGCGCGTATCGTTTGAAGATGCGTTTAAAAACGCTTTTGAAATGATTTGTATGTGATACTCTGCGCGTGCTTCAGAATATTGACGTTTTTCAACGGCTTGTCTAGACTAAAAAATGTACTCGTACGAAATACTCTCTCTCTCTCTCTTTAACGTCATCGATTTACGACCCATCCGCGAATCTCTATGGCAAGCGCGCTTTAGAACTATCGACGACTGGACCAACCTCTGTCTTTGCCGTCGAACAACTCCCCGCTTCCCGTTCGGTTATGCCTACCAAAGCCTCCTCGCGCTCCTCCTTCGCGTCTCCGCCAGTC
>Ga0181578_10004022_pt1 | contig 13201 bp, 9 predicted proteins | sample 071ome_21_FD_148659 | JGI IMG/M metagenome (GOLD analysis project Ga0181578, IMG submission 148659) | Coastal salt marsh microbial communities from the Groves Creek Marsh, Skidaway Island, Georgia - 071401CT metaG (spades assembly) | ecosystem: Environmental > Aquatic > Marine > Intertidal zone... | reverse complement strand
GGCCACGCCAGCGACGGAAGCGACCACTGGGACGTTTGGGAAGACACCGACGGATGGTGGGAGAGACACCCCTCGTTCGGATGGGCCGAAGCCGTCAATCACAGCCCGCAGTTGATGAGCATCAAACCGAGGAAAGCCAAAACGAGCGAAAAGAAGTCCACGGCGGCGAGGAAGAAGAAGAACTAATAACAATACTAATTAGGAACGCGCGTCGTCAATTTGCATTTGTATATTAAATAAACCAATGTACCATGTTATACCACTCGTACGGACGAATAAAAAACTCGCGCGCGAGTTTCGTGAAAACCTGTTTTTTCTCGAGGTCAATTTCCTACTCGTCTCCATTTTTTTTATCACGACAAGTAAGAAACAAAAATGTTTCCGCGCGCTCTGGCGTCGTCTTCCGCGCTTCTCTCTCCTTCGAGCGAGCGCGTCATCGAACGAAGACATCTTCGCGGTTGCGGTCGGCGAGAGCGATGCTCTGAGAACAACGCGAGAACGGGGACGTTTTGTCGCGCGAAGCCCGCGAAAAGCGACAAGAATACTAAAAAGAAGAAATCGGCGGCGGTTTCTCCCGGAACGAAGAAGCACGATGAAACGAACGCGATGTCGACCGTGTCTTTGTCGCCTTCATCTTCTGAGGACGTAAAAGCAGCGTCTACGGCAAAGTCCGCGACGAGTTGGTTCGAAGGTTTAGAGGCCGCGGCGGATAAGAAAGCGGAAACCATGCGCACTCGCGCGCAGTTTTACGCGGAAGAGAGCGCGAATTCCAACAGCTTCAAAGCGTACTTTGAGTGGGACGAAACGAGAGAAGAGGAAGAGAAGGAGATGAAGAACGGGAGAATGGTAAAGTTTGGAGAGGAAGTCGACGAGGACGAGGACGAAGACGAGGACGCAGATGGAGAATCTTCCTCGTGGGGGGAGTTTGTCGCCTCTGATGATGTGGACGACGACGACGACGACGAAGACTTTGAAGCGATTGAATACGACGACGACGACATCAACGTGTTCACGCCGGGTGGGAAAATGTATCAGTTAGGCGCAGAATTCGAAGACGATTACGATTTCGAAAAAGAACAGATGAAGAAATTGGAACGAGGGAAAGGAATGCCGTCAGAGATGCGGTATTTCGACACGGCGAAGATTTACGTGAAATCCGGAAACGGCGGGAACGGAGTGATTGCGTTTAGGAGAGAAAAGTTTGTGCCCAACGGTGGTCCGAGTGGTGGTAACGGTGGAATTGGTGGAGACGTTGCATTCACAGCGGATGAGAACATGCACTCGTTGCAAATGTTTCGGAAGAAAGTGCATCATCGAGCGAAGAATGGGAAACACGGTGGGGGTTCAAAATGTAACGGAGCAAACGGTGAGCACTTGGAGATTAAAGTACCAGCAGGGACGATCGTGAGAGATTCGCAAACGAGAGAGGTGTTGTGTGAGTTGTTGAAACACGGAGAAACGAAAACTATAATCGTCGGTGGTCGAGGCGGGAGAGGTAACGCGTCGTTCAAAACGAGTAAAAACAAAGTGCCCATGTTAGCCGAACTCGGCGAGGAAGGCTTGGAGAAATGGATCGAGTTGGAGTTGAAATTAGTCGCGGACGTGGGTGTTATTGGTGCGCCAAACGCGGGGAAATCTTCGCTGTTAGCTGCAGTTTCCGCCGCGCGACCGAAAATTGCCGATTATCCATTCACGACCATCGTCCCAAATTTAGGCTTGGTCGAAAGAGATTACACGCGAATGGTTTTCGCGGACGTGCCGGGCTTATTAGAAGGTGCGAGCGAGGGTTTAGGTTTAGGTTTTGAGTTTTTGAGGCACGCAGAAAGAACGCGGTTGTTGTTGCACGTGGTAGATTGTTCCGAAGAGGATTGCTTACACGCGCACGATGCCATCGTGAGCGAACTGATGCTCTTCGATGAGACGATGTTAGACAAACCTCGATTGGTCGCTTTGAATAAAATCGACGTCAGCGAACAGGCGAGAGCGAACGCAAAGAAATTGAAGGAGACGTTAAAACTCGAAGGCGTGGAGTGTTTTGAAATCAGCGCGGTTTCAAAAGAAGGCGTGGACGAGCTCATGTCCAAAGTTGCCGAGACGCACAAAGCGTTAGGTCCGAGACGGTTGGAGAGCGAAGAGTCGCTCGCGATTGAAGAATCGAGGGCGAAAAGAGCTGCAGACGGTGCGCGCATTGAAGATTTTACAGTCGAAGATACCCCGTACGCGTTCGTCGTCAAAGGCACCGCGGTCGAGCGCTTCTGTCAAATGACAAACTGGGATTACTTTGAAAGCTACAAACGTTTCGCCAGAGTTTTGAAAATGAGCGGCATTGAGAAGGCGCTGACGGAAGCCGGCGCCGGTGAGGGTGATCGCATCTTGGTCGGAAAATTTGAGTTTGCGTGGTCCAGCGACCAACGCGAAAAGACTCTGTACACTACTTGGAAAGAAAGAAGAGACGAAAAGCCTGGTCGGCAGCAAGGCAGTCGTCATTGGCCCCATGCGGGGTGATTCAGCATTGTTGTAAAATATTATTATTTCTACACGAGTTGTCACGAACATGAGTAAAAGTATCATGGTATGAAAAAAGCATGATTCCTTACAACACCGAGACTAATAAGCACGCTACGGCTACAACGAAAACTAATCGTTCTAAACTACTCCTCATTCTAATACTAGAACTCGACGTGAACGCGATGAGATCGCCGTTCTCATATGTGTAATTCCATTGAGGCGGAGGCGAGGGGGAAGGTGGTGGAGGCGCAGGAGGCGGTGAAGGCTGCGAAGGCGCTGGACACTCATTTGGACAGTCTGCTACTCGACTCTCAATTAAATGAGGACACTCCGTGCCGTTGCCACGTTTATCGGTCGTAATAGAGCGCGTGCGTACCTGCGTGTGCGTCGTTGCATAACACGGGTCTACGCACGTCTCTGGCATGTACGCAGACCAAGCACTCACGACGCAGTCCGTGTCCGTGTACTCCGATTGCGCTAGCGTTCTCGCTTGTCGCCTCTTACTGATATCTGTTTCTCGCGTAAGTTTGTGCGATAACGTGATATCTTGTTCTGAAGCGAACAATTTTTTGGACACGACGTCAAGCATCTCAACGAGCATCTTCTCTTGACCTTTCGAAGACGGCTTGATATTCGGAGACGCGTTCACTTCAATCAACCACGGATACATCTTGTCATCGATAACGAAATCGAAGCGTAACAAACTAAACGCGGAAGTTGTGAACGTGTTGGACAAATACGGCCGAGCTGCTCTGAACGCATCTTCGACGCGTCTATCGATGGTTTCAAAAAGCGCTTTCGATTTCTCCTCGCCCAAGTACCTCGCGAGCGCCGTCTTCGCCTGAAAATATTTCTCCTCTTCGGACGAGGACGCGTTCACGAGACTCGGCATGCTCCATGCGTTCGTATACGTCGACTCTACATACTTCCCATTCGTCGCAAATCGAAGCATGACGTCGTTCCACACTTCGTACGTTAATTCCCCCTCTTTCGTTTTTTGATCATCCGAAGGCGTTTCCGAAAGAAACACGTAGACGCCGTAATCGAACGGCATTCCATCTATTCGCAACGCATTATCGATATACCTCTGGTATATGTATTCGCTCGATTTGAGAGCATTCGTACCATTCCTTTCATCATCCACGCGCAAAATCACCTCCGTTCCGCCGTGCGTCGGCTTCTTCCGCATCATCGGAACATCTCCACCATTTCCTTCTCTTCTCCTTTCCGGAACAAACTCTAACCCAAGCTCCATCAGCTCTTTCTTCGACGTCAGCGCGTCCGTTCCTTCGATGTGATTGACTCTCACGTCTGCATCCATTCGTGCAATTACATCTCTCATTCGGTTTTCCACGTCGCCGCGCTGAAACGCAAACACGGCGGAGCACTCGGACAATCCCCTAATAGCCGCTTTCACGGACTGAAACTTCTTGACGTGGTGTCCATTTTTCTCGGTCTGGTCCATCAACAGACGCATGTGCGACGAGTCGCCTTTCTCGTCTCCGAGGACGCACAGCGTGTTTTTCTCGTTCGTTTTTGTCTGTGTCGTCTTCTCCGTCGTCGCGGTAATCGCGCGCGCATCCGGAGCGCTTCGTTTATCCACATCGCTTCCTAGGGGTTGACGAAATCCAACTCTTTCGTCGTCGACGCCAAAAACGGCGCGAGACAGACACGCGAGGAGGATGAAAATCGCACGCAACATCGTGTTCGCGTTCATCGAAGCGTATCTAACATTTTGAAATTATTCTTTCGCGCATAAAATCGGGCGCGGACGAGTTGTGTCGCGCTCGCTCCAAAAGGGGTTCTTTAGTTGTTTTTTCGTTTCTATTTATGAGGTTTTTGGTTATACAAAAAGTTAATGTTTATCTATATTGACGACGGTACGACGCGCTCTCCCGCTCTCTCTCTCTCTCTCTCTCTCTCTCTCTCTCTCTCTCTCTCTCTCTCTCAATCTCTCAGTTTGTCTAAAACCCATCTCTCCCGTCGCCTTCTTCTTTGTCCAGTTTAATCATATCGTCGATTCTTAAAATCGTAATCGCGGCTTCCGTGGCGAATTTGAACGTTTTGCACTTACTCATCGTCGGTTCGAGGACACCCGCGGCGACGTTGTCTCTCAACTCGCCTTTGTGCAAATCTAATCCGTAAGCTGCGTAGTGTTTGTCTTCTTCCTTGCCAGATTGGGAGGCGAAGTGGTACGCTCGTAATTTTGCGACCAAATCGGTGGAATCCTTGGCTGCGTTGACGGCTAAGGTTTTCGGGACGCATAACAACGCCTCGGCGAACTCGGCGACGGCGAGTTGCTCGCGCGAACCCAACGAGACTGATTTTTGTTCGAGGTGGACAGATAACGCAGATTCGACGGCCCCACCTCCCGGGACGACCGAACCAGATTCTAAGCAACGTTTGACGACGCACAAAGCGTCGTGTAAGGACCGATCGATTTCGTCCAAGAAATAATCATTGGCCCCTCTCAAGAGCATGGTGCACGCCTCGGAGGATTTGCAGTCTTTGATTATAATCATCTCATCGTCGCTCACTCTCGTTTCGTACACTTCTTTCGCTTCTCCTAAATGCGACGGGTCGAAGGATTCGTTTCCGTCCATGTCTGACAACGAGCTCAACACTTGCGCGCCCGTTGCTCGCGCTACTCTCTTCAAATCATCTTTCGGCACGCGTCGACAGGCAATCACCCCGGCTTCTACGAAATACTTCAACGCCATATCATCGATACCTTTTGTACACAATACGACATTCGCACCAGCATCCAAAACCATCTGAATCCGTCTCGCGGTGATTGCCGACTCTTCTTCTCTAATTCTTTCCAACTCTTTCGGATCGTTGACTAAAACTTGAATCCCAAACAACATTTTCGTCTTTTGTAAGTTGAAATCCAAGCACGCAATTTTCGCGTTCGATATGTGCGTCGGCATACCTTGCGCCGACCGACCTAAATTCAAAGCGTATCCGTCTAAAACCTCGCTCTCTTTAGCCGATTTCCCGTGCGCCTTTAAAATGTTCACTCGATTTATCGGATACTTCACGTCGCCCATATCGTCGAACGTCTTTACTTTCTCGCACGCGCTCACGACTAAACCGGCAAAGAAATCTGAATCCATACCGACAATCTTCGAGCTCATGCTCGTCTTTGCCACGTTCTTAATCGTTTCCACGCCCAACTCTTCCACCTTTCTCGACATGTGCTTCTCGCAGTACTTCACGCACTCCTTCGCCGCCAATCGATACCCCGCAATCACCGACGTGGGATGAATCTTTTGTCTCACTAAATCGTTCCCTCTTCTCAACAACTCCGCGGCTAACACGACCACGGACGTGGTCCCGTCGCCAACCTCCCGGTCTTGCAACTCGGCGAGTTCGACCAGAATCTTCGCCGCCGGATGTTCCACCTCCAAAAGTTTCAAAATCGTCGCGCCGTCGTTCGTTATCGTCACGTCGCCGATATCGTCAACGAGCATCTGTTCAGTGGCAGAATACAGAAGACAACGCGCGCGCGAGAAAGAGAGGACGTTCGTCAGTAGGCGCGCGCACAAAGTCGATCCCGTTCGAAACAAAAGAAAAGCGTTTAGAAGAAGAAGAACAACAACAAGAACAACAACAAGAAGAACAAGAAACGATGATCGCCGTTGACTTTTTCCTTCCAAAACGCAAGAGAGAGACAAATCCTTTTAAAAAATAAAAAACACGCGCAAGCAAAAGTATACCTTGTCCAAGCCAACCGGACCTAAACTGCTCTTCACGATGTTCGCGACCGCTTGCACCGCCGTCGCGTTCGACGCGCGCGCGTCCTGGCCGCTCTCGCGCTCGCCGAAGAACACGTCCGACTGTCGAGCGCCGTGCATATTTCTTCTTTTTTTGTTTCTTCTTTTTTTTTTGTGGGGTGCTGTCTCTCTCTCTCTTTCGTTTTTTTTCCTTTTTTTTCGCTCTCTTCTCGTCGTTCGTCTCTGTTGTTCGTTTTTTCGTGCGTGTAAGTGTGTAAATTGTTTCTTTACAAAGACAGAAGTAAAATTTTCCTGGGTCTGTGCTCTAAATTTTTCCCTGCACCCCCCCACACGTTAAATTGTATTCAAATACTGGTAAGTGAAAGGAACTGGAAGAACTGATGCGTGTCGTTTCTTTTCCAACCGAAAGAAAGTCTTCGAAGTTTTGCTCCTGTGCGTGTGTGTCTCTGCGTATTTTTGGGAGAAAAAAAAAAAATAAAAAGCGGAATTTTGTTTGTGGTGAGGCTTTTCGTGTTGTCTTCGCGCCATTTTTTTTAATAAAACAAATAATAATAAAGCGCTTCTCGCACACCTCTCTCGTTTTAACAAACGCGTCTCAAATAATCGCGGCGCGATGATGGGAGGAGGAGGAGAAAGAGGAGGAAATAAATCGTCGCTCCTCTCCGTCTTCTCGGACTGCGCGAAAGTTCTCCTCGTCGCTTCGACCGGGATCGTCCTCTTCAACGAACTGAAGAAGAGGAGGAAAACGTTTTTCTTCTCAGGCGGCGGCTCGACGACGACTCGACTTCCTCATCATCGCGAGAAAGAAGGAGCGACGACGACGAACCGAGGAAGCAACAAAAAGAAGAGCGAAGAACGAGGAGGCGAAAAAAACGAAGATTACGATGATGCGAACGAAGACACGAGAATATTTTACGCGAGCGCGTCGGGAAACGCGAGATCTCTCGCGCAACAACTGGGCGCCGATTTAGACGCGATGGTTATCGATTTGAGCGACGTGCTCGAACCGGAGAAGACGTTCGCGAACGAAGGAGGAAACGACGAGTCGGACGATAAAACGGGGAAACACGGGAAAGAGAGAAACGGGAAGGTTTTGAAACGGGCGATTTTTGTCGTCTCGACGACGACTGGAGGTGAAATTGCCAGCGACGCGAAACATTTCATGAAGTGGGCGGAGGAACAGGCGTACGACGAACGCGCCGGGTGGTCGTACTTGAAAGAGTTGAAATTTTGCGTGTTTGGCGTCGGCGATTCGCAATACGAGGAGAACTTTAATCGAGCGGCGAGAATGATCGATAAGCACTTCGCGAGGATGGGCGCGGAGAGAATTTTAAGGAAATTTGACGGGGACGAAAGCAGCGAGGTGGAGATGAAGGTGCAGTTTGCGAAGTGGACGGAGAAGGTGAAAGGGAGAGTGCTTCCGGCGGCGGCGGTTCCGGCGAAGGAAAAGAGAAGGATTAAGAAAGAAGCCAACACGGGCGACGACGACGAAGAAAAAGAAGAAGAAGAAGAAGAAGAAGAAGGGGATCGATCGGATACCGAAAGTTACTTTTCCGGATCTGAGGATGATATGGACGTGGAAGACGTGGGGGGCGATGACGGAAGCGCGAGAGACCCAAACGCGCCGAAACCGGAAATGGTCACGCCAAAGCTTCGCAAGGCGTTGACAAAGCAAGGTTACAAAATTCTCGGGACGCATTCGGGTGTAAAATTATGCAGATGGACAAAAGCGATGCTGAGAGGTCGAGGTGGGTGCTACAAACACGCGTTTTACGGGATTGAATCTCACCGATGTATGGAAACTACGCCTTCGTTGGCGTGCGCGAATAAATGCGTGTTTTGCTGGCGACATCACACGAACCCGGTTGGGAAAGAGTGGAAGTGGGAGATGAATCCCGCGGAGGATATCGTTAACGATGCGTTGGGGCAACATCGCAAAATGATCAACGAAATGCGCGGCGTACCTGGAGTCACCGAGGCAAAGTTGCAAGAAGGTATGGATCCGAGACACTGCGCATTGTCGCTCGTCGGGGAACCAATCATGTATCCAGAAATCGGGAAATTCGTTGGGATACTCCACGAGAAGCGCATATCCACTTTCCTAGTCACCAACGCGCAGTTTCCCAAAGCCATCGAAGATTTACCGCCAATCACGCAGTTGTACGTCTCTGTAGACGCGGCGACGCCGGAGACGTTGAAGGCGATCGATCGTCCGTTACATAGCGATTATTGGGATAGATTCGTAGGTTCTTTGAGTAGCTTGAAAACGAAACCGCAGAGAACAGTATACAGATTGACTTTAGTTGCCGGTTGGAACTTAGCCGAAGCCGAAGAGTACGCGAAATTGGTGAAACTCGGCGAGCCAGATTTCATAGAGATTAAAGGCGTGACGTATTGTGGCTCGAGCGATAAGAGCGCGAGCGCGTTGACGATGAAGAACGTCCCGTATCACGAAGACGTCGTGAAATTCTCCCAAGAAATTTGTCGATTAACAAACATAGAGCAAGAAGAAAAAGGCGCTTCCTCGTACGAGCTCGCGTGCGAACACAGTCACTCGTGTTGCGTCTTACTCGCGAGAACGAAAGATTATAAAATCGACGGAGAATGGCACACGTGGATTGATTATGAAAAATTCCAAGACCTAGTCGCCAAAGGAGAACCGTTCGAAGCGAAGGATTACATACGTAAAACGCCAGAGTGGAGCGTGTTTGGTGCGAAAGAAGGCGGCTTTGACCCGAACCAAACGCGCGTGAGAAAAATTAGAAACCATCCCGCGAAAGAAAAGTGATTTTGCGTGTAAACTTTGAATTAGATTTAGAATACAAGTTGTCATTTCGAACAACACAAAAAATAGATAAAATGTGCTACATCTCTCACGCACCATTACTACCAACGGTGGTATTCGATACTTTACATGTTCTCTCTTGAATCAACGCGCGATGTTTCGCTTCGTTCAGTTCCAGCTGAGTCAATAAAGGCGCAACCGCGTCCGGCACGATTTCCTTCAACAATCCGTACAGAGGCTTCACCGTTTCCTCGGCAAACTTTATCGCCTGTCTCGAGGACGTGATGTCCGTTCGTAAAGCTCTGTCCACGTGCGCGCCGGTTAACTTTTGAAATCCAAGCGATTTTTCCACGTCGCCTTGTTTACAAAACTCTTCCGTGATTAACTCGGCCCATTTATTGGCGACTGGCCAAGGCCGGCATCCGTTCAACACGTCCGCGCAGTGCAAAACGTACCCCAAGGCTACGTGCACGTCCTCTTTCTTCTCCCACTCTTTGATTGCTTTTTTACCTTTATTTCTCTCCAACGCCTCTCGGAATTTTTCTATCAACGTCTCGTGTTTATTCATGTCGGTGTATAATATCGCCGTCTTCATTATCTCGTACACCGTTTCCTTCATCATTCTTTTACCGTTTTCGTCGTCGTCGTCGGCGGCGTTGTTCTCGCTATTATTAGTACTGCTATTCTTTTTGTTTTTACTACTATCGTCGGTGGCGTCGATGTTGTCCTCGCTGGCAAACACCCCGCACTTTTCGAACACATCTATTGCGTACTCCACGTGCCCGTTCTCGTTCACCGCTTCATTGTTCCACTTCTTCGCCTTCTCGCTCTTCGTCTCGACTAAGAACAAGTTTGATTTTCCCGGATGTCCGCAGTCGTGCGCCATCGCCGTGCAAATCAACGCGAACACCTCCACATCCTCCAACTCTTCCCTCAACCCGTTCTCTAAAATATACCCCAGTCCTTGCGTCACGTCCGTCGCGTGCGCGCGGTTGTGATAATCGATCGAATCTCCGTAACTCGCCTCGATCGCTCGCGCCCACGCTTCCACTTTTCCTCCACTCAATTTCCTCATCACGTCAGGGACAAACCTTTCGAATAAAAACATGCTCACGCGCACTAAAGGCCCTCTCTTCTTCCCACCGGCGTCGTTCTCGTTCGCGTTCTTCTTCTCCTCTTCCTCGTCGCACAGCGTCGTAAACGCGAACGCGTCGAACAGGTCGTGCGAAAGCGCGACCGAAGGCGTGAGCATCTCCTCCGTCGTCGCGAATAACGTCATTGGGGCTTCTTCGTCGTCTTCGTCCTCCGTCGTCCTTCCGATGCCTTTCCCTCTGGACAGGGAAAACGACGACGACGAAGACGAGAGCGATTTGCTCGACGTCGTCGTCGTCGTCGCGTGCTTCTTCAACTTCTCGCCGCCGCAGATCTGTGGCGTTTTGAGGGTCACAACATCATCCACCGACGACGACGACCGGTGTTGTTGTCGTTGTCGTTGTTGTTGACTAAAACCCGGCGGTTCGTCCTCGTCATCCTCCTCCATGGTTTCTGTTTCTCTCTTTTGGCGTCTCGTCGAGATTTTTTTTTTCCCGACGCAAGAAAAGAAGAAAACAAAAAACGAGTCAGAAACCCTAAACTATTAAACCCTAAATAATTTGCGTCAAAAAACAAGATCTCCTTCTTCTGAAAATATCACGAGGAACCCAAAAAAGAGGATAAAATCTCTCTCCATTTTATAACTCGCGGCTCGTCGTGCAGACACACGCGCACGAAACACCCACAACAACCCGTTGTTGCGTTCTTTTTATACTACTTTAGTTTTTTTGTATCGGAGAGATCTCTACGCGTAAAGTAAAAGATGATGATGGCCACTTCCACCGCGCGGATGGCGACGACTTCCAACGCTATGATGACGAAGAGATCGCAGACGACGAGAAGAAACAACAACAACAACAACAGAAGAGCGACGATGGCGAGCAGCGCGAAGAATAACAGACACGCGGTCAGAGCGGCGATGATTGAAGATGAAGTCGCGTTGGACGAAGCTCCGTTGACTTTGTTGCGACCGGGCGGGGAAGGCGACGCGAACGAAATGCGCGCGAAATTCGAGAAGATGGTCAGACAGGCGCAGAACGATATTTGCAGCGCGATTGAGGAATTAGACGGGGGGAAGTTTCACGAGGACGCCTGGGAGAGACCAGGCGGGGGCGGGGGTATCTCTCGAGTGTTGCAAGGCGGCAAGGTTTTTGAGAAAGCCGGGATCAACGTTTCCGTGGTGTACGGACAAATGCCGCCGGAGGCGTACAGAGCGGCGACGGGCGGTCAAGGCAAGGGGACGGAGACGATTCCGTTTTTTGCGGCCGGGATTTCCTCCGTCATGCACCCGATCAATCCGATGGCACCGACCGTGCACTTTAACTATCGTTACTTTGAAACTGATGCGCCGAAAGATGACCCGGGAGCGCCGAGAGCGTGGTGGTTTGGCGGCGGCACCGATTTGACGCCGAGCTACATCTTTGACGAAGACGTCGCGCACTTTCACGGCACCTTGAAAGACGTGTGCGATAAGCACGATCCGGAATATTACCCGAGATTCAAGCAATGGGCGGACGACTATTTCATGATCAAGCACAGAGGCGAGCGTAGAGGCGTTGGTGGCGTCTTTTTCGACGACATGAACGACCGACCGAAGGAGGAGTTGTTGGCGTTTGCCACGGACATGGCGCAAGCCGTCGTCCCGGCGTACGTCCCGTTGGTCGCCAAGCACAAGGACGATTCGTTCACGCAAGAAGAAAAGGAATGGCAGCAAATGAGAAGAGGTCGATACGTCGAGTTCAATTTGGTGTACGACCGCGGGACCACCTTCGGCTTGAAAACCGGCGGCAGAATCGAGTCCATCTTGATGTCCTTGCCGCTCACCGCGAGATGGCAATACGACATGCACCCGAAGGAAGGGAGTAGAGAAGCGGACGCGTTAGATGCGTTCATGAACCCGAGAACGTGGTTGGCTTAAGAGAAAAATTATACCGCAGTTACGCAAGGAAAGAGACGAGAGAGACAGAGACGAGAGAGAGAGAGAACGAAAGAAGAAGCACATAATACTAATATTAAAATAAATCGAAAAAGAAGAAGAAAGCGCAGAGCGCGGCGGAAGACCGAAAAAAAGAAGATAAAGAGAGAGACACACAGAGAGAATGTACCCTCACGTATACCTTTTTTTCGTTGTAACGCCGGAAAATGCACACACACACACGTAAACGAAAGACTCACTCCGACGCGCCTCTCTCGCTCGCCCACAAAGGCACACTTACATTTTTGCATATTCTCCTCTCCGTGAGAGCCAAAAAAAAGAAGATTTTGTTCTAAAAGTTTCTCACTAATCACGCGCGCGTCCCGGCACACACGTTTCTTGTTGCTTGTTTTTACGCGCGCGCGCCTCTTTGGGTTGTTGAATCGTTTTCGTTGCACGCGTCGTCGCATCGCGTTCACCGAAGAGAAGAAAGAAAGCGCGCTCTTTTAAAAGAAGAAGAAGAAGAAGAAGAAGTGGACCTTCTCTTTGAGAAGGCATTTACACATCACACGCATTTAAAAACAGAGAAGAACGAGAGCATTAAAAGAGATGAGCGAGAAAGGATTGGTCATCACGCCGACCGAACAGCTTCCGTTCAAGTGTGCGTTTGTTTTATAACGTCTGTCTTTTTTTTCTCTCGATCGCCTTTTAAACGAGAAGAAGAAGAAGAAGAGAGAGCGCACCCCCACGGGGAGAAAAACGGCTCTTCTTTCGGGAAAAAAAAAGATTTCCCACCGCGCGGCGTCCCCGTTCGAGAGCGAAATCTCTCTCTCTTCTACGTCTACTTCTTCTCTCCTCTGCGCGTTGCGTGAAGTGATGGTGCCGTTAATCGCTCTTCTCCAAGCCGAAAACGACGAAGAAGCGGACGCTTTGCTCTTCATTTTTTTTTATTTGTTCCCTTCTTCTTCTCCCTCAACGGAAACTTTTTTTCTTCTCCAATCGAAAGTTTGAGTTGACCAAAAACACAAAAACGCTGACATTTTTTTTATACGCACACACATGTTATACAGTCGAACTGAAGAAACAAATCGCCACGGACTTGACGGTGCACAACCCGACGTCTTCCGACCAAGCGTTCAAAGTGAAAACGACCGCGCCGAAGAA
>Ga0181578_10004018_pt1 | contig 13212 bp, 9 predicted proteins | sample 071ome_21_FD_148659 | JGI IMG/M metagenome (GOLD analysis project Ga0181578, IMG submission 148659) | Coastal salt marsh microbial communities from the Groves Creek Marsh, Skidaway Island, Georgia - 071401CT metaG (spades assembly) | ecosystem: Environmental > Aquatic > Marine > Intertidal zone... | reverse complement strand
CTTGCACTTTTCAAAAGAAAATCTAGATCATGGGCATTTGGAAACTTAGTATCAAAACCATTAAATTCTGTTAAAAGATCTCTGCTAATTAATACTGATGACCAAGGAATTGATATGTCAAAACTTAATAGCTTTTCAAAAAGCTTCTCTTTGCTATTCTCTTGATCAAGTTTTAGCGTTTTATCTTTTGTAATTACCTCACAATTTGAAAATACCACTATTGGTTTCTGTGAATTTATTGATTTTAGGGCTTTAATTTGTTCTTCAAGTTTACTTTTTGACCAAATGTCATCTACATCTAAAATTGCAATCCATTCTCCCTTTGCGTGACAAAGCGCTTCATTCCTTGCAAAAACAATTCCAACATTGGTATTGCGTTCAAAATATTTCAAACGGTCATCTTTATATGAAAGAAATATTTTTTTAGAATCATCATATGAAGCATTATTGTAAAAGATAAGCTCCCAATCATCATAAGACTGTTGAATAGCTGAATCTAATGCGTCCCTAAGATATTCCTCACCATTGAAGCAATTCATTAAAATAGAAATTTTGGGCAAGTTATTCATCAAATGTCTTATTAAAATATTATTAGACTTCCATCCAGGGAATATTTCCTTGGCTAACAAGCTTTTCTAGATAATGTTTATCACGTTGAGTGTCCATACAATACCAAAAGCCTTCATGCTTAAAGGCATTAAATTGTCCTGTTCTTGCAACCTTCTCGAGAGGCTCCTCTTCAAAGACAGTATTATCATCTTTAATGAAATCTATGATCTCCGGCTCTAGCACAAAGAAGCCACCATTTATCCAGCCCTCTTGAAGTTGGGGCTTTTCTTTGAAAGATATGACAGTATTATTTTTATCTATTTTTAGCTCACCAAATCTAGCAATTGGATGAACTGCAGTTACCGTGACAAGTTTTTTAGACTTTTTATGATGAGATAGTAACGAATTTATATTTACACTGCTTAATCCGTCACCATAGGTAAGCATAAAACTTTTCTTACCAATAACATCCTTGAGCCTTTTAATCCTTCCACCGGTTAATGTTAATTCTCCGGTATTCACAAGAGTGATGTTTATGCTTGGATTAAAGATTTTTAAATCGATTACCTCTTGCTTTCTTAATTTTTCAATTTGTGATTTAGAGAGGTGAGCAAATCTAAAAAAATAATCCTTAATTACATCTCCCTTATAGCCTAAGGCAATACAGAATTCATCTAATCCAAATCTCATGTAAGATTCAATGATATGCATTAAGATTGGCTTTCCAGAAATTTCAACCATAGGTTTAGGAATCTTTTTAGTATACTCAGAAAGCCTTGTTCCTAGGCCTCCTGCTAAAATAACAACTTTCATTTTAAGATATATTTCAGTTTATCAGTCATTAGGGTGAACACATCATTTAGAAATCTTTTTGTTAGAAATGGTCTTTTCAGCAAATTTTACCCACCAATTCTTTAATGCCTCCAATCCTTTATTATCTGTTAAGAAATGATTTGTACCGAATAGTTCGCCCCCTGAAGTTAGCTCTCGATAGTACATTATGCTTGCAAAATATACTAAACATGGCTGTATTGAATTATTTGAAGCATTACTTGAAAGCCTAAAAACCCTTTTTTCGAAAGAAAGAATAAACTCTTCCTCGCATAAAAAACAAAATTTCAAATATGGCATTAATTCTTTTACAGATAGAGGCTGCATATGCTGTTCTCTAGGAAACTCTATAAAATGTTTTAGAGTTTGGGCTACCGGAAACTGTCTTTCTAGACAACTAAAAACTTGGATAAAATTTCTATTTAAATAGAAATTAGGCTTATGAGTAAAATCTAGTTCGGCATCACTCTCATTAATAAAGATTTTCCTACTTCTTTTTTTTGAAAATCTTGATAAGGAGATAGAAATATTTATTTGATTAGAGGAAAATTTTATTTCTATATTTTCTGAATTATTTTTACTATCTATCAAAAAATTTTTTACATTATCAACCTCAATATTAAAAACTTTCAAAATCGACATTACATGTAGCAATTGGTCAAAAAAAATAGAAGAGAAAATTTCGGAATACTTTTTCTTTGATGAATCCCTTTTCTCACTAATTGGATCATGCCAGATAATTTTCAGCTCATTTAATGGTAAGTGCTGAACTTCTTTATAGAAGTCTCTAATAAAGTATGCAAAGAATAACTCAAGATTTAAAAATAAGTTTGTGGAGCTTTGTTTTGGCAAACTCTCAAACATGTTTATTGATGGATATAAAGGTTTTTCAATCAAAGTATCCTGGCCCTTTAGTCTAAAATTTTGCAAGTCTGGTATGTGAAAACTTGAATGAGATGCGACTATTAGCTTTGATTCATTATTATCCTGAGGCATAAATTCTTTTCTTCTAATTACAGTTACTCTTTTAAATGCTTGAGAATTATCAATAAACGCTTTTTGATTTCTGTATTTAGTTCCAACTACCCATTCAATATTTACATGGGGAGATGATTTGACTAATTCTTGTAAAATGATGGAAGCCCATCTTCCTCCTCCTACAAGTGTTAGTTTGTTACAACTCAATTAACTGGACCTCAGGAAGAGGAATAATACAAGTTGACTTTATGCCCCTTAAGCGAAGGTGATTTATTATTTCATCTTTAAGGTGCCACGCAAAAATAATAAGAAAATCAGGGCAATCCTTTTCTAAGCAAGCATTTGAGATTACTGGTATCCTCGTTCCTGGGATAAATTTGTTTAACTTTAGGGATTCAGATTGCTCAACAACAAATGGAAGAAGGTCCTCGTTAAGCCCTACATAATTTATTAATGTTACTGCTCTAGCTGGAAGACTATATCCTGCTACGGTTTTATTTTGCTCTTTAATTTCAATTAATTTTTTTAAAAGATTTGTCTTTGAAAGATTGACTCTTTTTTTAAATGAATCGTAAGTAGACTGTTTGAAATAGCCAAGCTCATTTTCTTTTCTTAGAAACTCTTCAATAGAGCTGTCTAGAGGAGGATGATTTCCTTTGCGAACAAGTACCCTAATGTTGCCTCCATATCTTGCTGTTTCTTGGATTTTTAGTATAGAAAAATTGTATTGCGAGAAAAGATTCAAAATTGCTGATACCGACAATGATCTCAAATGTTCATGATATATCGTATCGTATTGGGTCAAGCTAATAATCTCGGAAAGATAATGATTTTCGAAACAAAACCATCCATCTTTGCAAAGAAGAATTTCTAGTCCTCTTAAAAAATCTCCCAATTGTTGAACATGAGCAAATACATTTGTAGCAGTAGCTAGAGTAGCATTGCCTTCAATATTAATAATCTTTTGTGCAGCCTTTTCACCAAAAGGCATTCTTAAAGTAGGTATGCCATTCGAATTTGCTAAATCTGCAATATCAGTTGGCTCAACTCCAAATACTCTAACTCCCTGGCTTTTAAATCCTTTTAACAAAGTTCCGTCATTTGAGCCCAAGTCACAAACTAGATCAGTGCTTTTAAGTTTTAATGAAGAAATTAACTCCTCTGCCATAAGTTTCTGATAGATAACTAATTCATTGGTAACACCAGTTTTATAATTATAGTTTTTACCAAACATTACATTTGCAGGGGTGATATAACCCAACTGATTTAATCCACATTTATCGCACCACTTCTGCTCTAAGGGATAAAAAATTTCTTCCTCATATTCCATATGAATGGGCTTTAATTTATCTGCTAGGGGTTGAACTCCAAGATCTATTACAGTTTTTAGAGCTTGGTTCCCACAAATCTGGCAACCCTTTTGAGGACCATCCAACAAATCATGTTTGTTCATATTCTTAAATTTAAAAGCGTTTAAAAATTTTAGTTAAAAAACGAATTATAATCTTTTCTGCTCACTTCTTTAGGGTCATGCTCTAAATTTGCAATATTGCAAATTAAGCTATCACTAATTGATAATCCTTCAAATGCAAACCAGATTCCTGGAGGAACAGTAAGCCTGAAGTATGGAGATTGCGAGAGAATGACTTCATCTCTGGTAAATCCTTGTTTAGATGAATCTTCTCTTACTAAATGCACTCTCACTTCCCCAATGGGAACAATTAAATTAATTGTCATGAAGTTATGCTTTTTCCAACCACGAATCTGAGAATACTGAATAGTAGAAAAGTAGACCTCATGGATATCTATTTTATCAGGATTATCTTTTATATAGGCATGAAGGACTGCTCCTCCATCAGTTGGGATAATTTTTAGATTTTGTTTCTTATAAAATTTATCCATTAGTTCGAGATATAATTATCAATTTGACTCATACTAAAATTAAGTATTTTATGCCGTGAATTAGAGTAATAGTTTAAGTACCAATCAGCTGTATATCTCATAGTATCTTTGAAATTAATTTTGGGGGCCCAATTAAGTTGCTGCATTGCTTTGGTGCAATTCAGTGCTAAGAGCTTAGATTCATGTAAAAGTACATCCTCTTCAACAGACTTTTCCCATGAAAATTTAGGTAAAAATTCTTTTAATATATTCAAGACATCTTGCACGCTTGGATTTTCATCTTCACAAGGACCAAAATTATAAGCCTCTCCATTAATTGGCTTACCACTACTTAATAAATCTGCCATTAATAAATAACCGTATAGTGGATCAAGGACGTGTTGCCATGGTCTAGTTGAATTTGGACTTCTTACAAGAAGAGGTTGCTTGCTCTGCCATGCTCTAATAGCATCTGGAACAATTCTTCCATTGGACCAATCCCCGCCCCCAATAACATTTCCAGCTCTTGCTATAGAAAGCTTTATTTTATTATTTTCCTTAAAAAAAGAATGGAAATAACTTTTTATGACCAGTTCTGCAGCAGCCTTTGAGCCACTGTAAGGATCATATCCTCCAAGCCTATCATTCTCTTTATATCCTCTTTTAAGCTCTCTATTTTCATAGGATTTATCACTTGTTATCAAAATCACAATACAATTTTTTTTAAGACCCCTTAATGATTCAAGAATATTTAAAGTTCCTAAAGTATTACTGGTAAAAGTAAGATAGGGATCTTTGTAAGATTCAAGCACAATGGGTTGGGCTGCAAGATGGAAAATATAATTAGGTTCGTTTTGATGAATAAATTCCGTTAATTCATCTTTTTGCCTTATATCTGCGATGATATCTTTATCAAAGATTTTAGAAATCTCTTTATAGTGAGATGGATCTGTTCCGAGGGAATTAGAAATACCAATGACTCTAGCTCCAAGCATCTTTAGCCATACTGAAAGCCAAGAGCCCTTGAAGCCGGTGTGACCTGTAATTAAAACTTTTTGATCTTTAAAATTTTTTAACACTAGTTATTATCTCTTCCTAATAAAATATTATTCACGTTTTGTTGGGTAGGTTCCATGAAAAAAAAATTTTCTTTGTTAGATGGTTTTAATTGAACAATAGAGGGACTTGTTGCTAAAACTTCTACAAGGGCAGTTCTATTTTTTTCAATATCTAAATTTAAATAGGTGCAACTTTCAAAATGAGTATCTGTCATATTTATGGGGTTAAATGGATCATCATTAACTACCACTACCCTTTTACTCATCATTAATGCTTGAATTATAACGCTTGATTCGCCGCATATTATTGTATCTGCAGATTTAATAAGTGTTTCAAGGTTTCTAGAACTATCTATATTATTGTGAAGGAAGTTTGATTTTATTATCTCATTTGTTAGTTTTTCTATATCGGAGGCAGGATGCAATCTAAATATTATTTTTTCCCCTAATGCAGGAAATGAGCTTTTAAGAAGCTGAATAATATTAATTGAGGATTTTGTAAATATAGGAAGTATTACTAATATTTTATTATCCGTAGGCATCTGTTCAGTCTTTTGGAGGAAAGGGCCTCTAAACGAAGGTGACACCACAATTTCAGCATTTGTAAAGTTTGAAGCAAGAAAATTGATTAGATAATTTCCTATAACTAATATTTTTTTTGGAGCGCAACTATTTTCTCTTTCTTCTTTTGATGGGGCTATAAATTGAAGCGAGTTCAAATTAGGGTAAATCCCTAAAAATGCTTTATGTTCAATTTCTTTAAAAAAATGGTTTGTTCCCAAAAACATGCCTTTATCCATTGGAGAATTCTCCCACCAATCAATAAAAATATTAGGAAAATTATTTTTATTTACTTTTTTAATATTCTTTAAGAAAAAGTAATTTAATATTCCTTCAGAAATCAAACTTGAAAAGAGTTCTCTAACAAAGGAATGATGAAAAAAAACCTCATAAGAGTTTTGAGGTACATTAAGATGTAATTTACGTTTAAGTCTTGATTTATAAAACACTGCATAAAAGATTTCTTTTATTCCAAGATAGTGTTCTCTAAAAAGCCAATTTTCACTAGATTTCCTAAAAGAACTAATCAATGAAAGCAGATCCCCAAATTGAGTATCAATAAGTATTGGCAAAAAAACTGTGTCTTTTTTTTGTTTAGCATTTAGAAAATCTTTTAGATTTCCGTAATAACGCTCATGCGAGGCTCTGTTAGACAGAAAAACTTCGTATAAAACATTTTCTTTTCTTATCTCAAGCCGCTCAACTAAAGCTTTTACGAGGATTACCTGATAAATTTTCTTTATGAAGAAGAAAGTTTTCTTAAAGAAATTTCTAAGTTCTTCCAAATATTTAATGTTCTTAGGTTTGTATACAATTTTTACTTGATTTCTAAATTTGATCTCTTTCAAAACTAAAGCAAGCAAATATGAATCAATAATTATTTTTATTGGCCCAACTAATTTTGAGTCATATTCATTCAGGGTTAAAAGAATGCAGTAATCCTTGTAAATATTAGTATATTTAGGGTGACCAAATTGGGTAAGGCTTAAATTGGTGAAAATATCTTGTTCTTGTTTTCGAAAGAATGCAGCTATCTGATCCTTAAAAGTTTGTTTTGAATTTAAATAAAAACTATTGTACAAATCCTTAATATCTTCATTTACAAAAAAATTGCTGTTTCTAGTATCAATAATCATAATTATCAGAATTTAGTTTATATGATTGTGGTTTTTTGACTACTTACTTATAGCAGTCATAATAATTTAAAAGTCTTGCGCACTATCAAAAAAAATAGACAGGTTATTGGTCGGGATGGCCGGATTTGAACCGACGACCACCACACCCCCAGTGTGGTACGCTACCAGGCTGCGCTACATCCCGATTAGTTTTCAATTATATTATGTTTAGTAATATCAAATTTAGAAAATGCATAATAAAAAAAAAGAATTTTTTTTTTGGTAAAACAACTAAAATAGGTTATCATCGTCGGGTTAACGGGGAATTAACTATGTTATTTTATCAATATAATTTAAAATTAAACATGTTATTACTTTTTACTTTCTTCGTGATAAAATAAATTAGTTTTTTAAATTAAGGTGTTTAAAGATGGCTAAACTTAAAAATTCATTAAATCAGTTTCTGGGATCTGTTCTTGCATTCTTTGCAGGAATATTTTCAATGGATGTTGTTTCTCAAGAAAATGATGATCCTAAAACAGCTGAATCTGAAGATAGCGCTTCATCTGAAGCTTCAGGTTCTCTAAGCGCAGGCGCCATAGCCGCTGCAGTTGCAGCAGCTGCTGCTATTGCTGCTTCATTGGACTCTAGCGATGGAGGTGGGGCTGCACCAGCGCCTACACCAGCGCCTACACCAGCACCTACACCAGCGCCTACACCAGCGCCTACACCAGCGCCTACACCAGCGCCTACACCAGCACCTACACCAGCGCCTACACCAGCGCCTACACCAGCGCCTACACCAGCCCCTACACCAGCGCCTACACCAGCGCCTACACCAGCGCCTACACCAGCGCCTACACCAGCGCCTACACCAGCGCCAACTATTGTTGAGGAGTATGATGTCGTTACAATTGTAGAATCTACATCTAGCACAACTACTAACACTAATTCTGCTACAAATACAACTTCAAGAACCACACAGGAAGTAGATCAGACCTCAACTGTTTCATCTAATACCACTACAAGTACTACCTCTTTAACTAGCACCGCAACTTCAACAGATGCAGGTGAGGGAGTAACAGGTATCATTTCATCTGCTACATCAACTGTTGGAGATAACTTCTATATAGATGTTCCAATCACTGTTGAAGTAGACGTAGTTACACAAGTAGAACAAGAGATTGATCTTACTCTTGAAAATGAAGTTGAAACTGAAGTATTAGTTGATATTGACGTTCAAACTGAAGAAGTAACAGTCGCTACAAGAACTGCGCCTGCACCTTAATCTAAACTAACCAGATATTAAAACTAGAGTTTTACTTATAGTAAAACTCTAGTTTTATTTTGGGGAGCATTGGATGAACTTCTTGTGTTGTCATAATTGGAGTGCCATCAATTTTATAGTGATAAATATTCTTAGCGCTCCAGCCTATTGATTTAACTTGAGTTCTCTCTACTAATTCAATAACATCTAATACTTCACCTAAATAAGTACTCTTTTTAACATCTATAGATAAAACTTCTCTCTCTAAGTTTGATGAAAAAAGATCAGGATTAAATAAATCAATTGTTTCATAAAAGATTTTGGCATCTTTATTGTCTAGCAAAGATTTCTGAGAAATAGGTTGCCTTATAAAACTATCTCTTCCAATACCGGAGACCCTTACAATCCTTCCATGATCAGTAAAAACCCTTACTTTATCTTGGCTAATCCATTCAAAAGTACCTTCTTCTATAGATAATAGAACTATGAAGATCTCTTTCGAATTGCCGATTTTAGCTTTAGCAAAGCTATACTTTCGCTCCTCAAGTAATTCTTTGGTAACATTAACCTCTTCGTAGCCAAAAATAGAATAATATCCAACTTTAGCTATATCTAAATAAGCAACTGGTGGCAGAGAAGAGCAAGAACCAAGAAATAAAAGCACTAATATAAAAGAACTTTTAGTCATAAATCGTCTCCCAGTCTCTTAAAAAGTTTTGATACTGATTTTGATTAGTTACACTATAAAGTCCAAAGCCATGAAGAAGGTATTGAGCTCCATCTCTCGTAAGGGGCCTTAAACCAAATCCAGTAATTCCCCTGGAATAATTTTGATAAAAAATTTCAATTGGCATTGAAAAGTAGAAGCCCTTATCAAAACTGCCTTCACCAAATTCTTGTTTGCTAATATCAGTTTTTGATGCAAACACTCCTACTGTAAAGCCGCTTTTAAATCTCCTAGAAATATCTACAGTAATTCCTGAATCCTTTGCTAAATATTTACCCCCTTTCAGGTGAAGCAATACTTGAGATTTGGGCTCTCTATAATAAAAATTCATATGGCCCGTTACAGTCTCATAATCTAAGAAATCAAATAGCATGTCATAACTCCTTTGTTTAACATGCCAAGCTTCCATTCCAATTGCCCAATTTTTGTAAAAGGGTCTGTAGAGAGCCTCAAATCCAGCACCGCCAAACATTTGTTCAAGTATTCCTGCTGAAAACTTATAGAAAAAATCCCCTTTGGGATTGCCTATATAATTAAATTGCATTCTACCGATATTACCGTCTTTTGATTGTTTAAGATATTTAACAATATCAGTCCTGACGTGGGGAAGAACGCTATCAGAAGCAAGCTTTAGCTCATCAAAGTTATCATAAATACCAATAGATGCTGTTGTAAGAATATTCATTCTTTCAGTTATGAGTAAGTCTGAATGGGCTGAAAGGCTAACTTCACCAAAATAAAAGCCATCAGGTCCACCAATCTGGCTCCTAATTGCTGGAGCTAACTTCCAGAAAAATGCTGGTAGTTTTTTTGAGGGATTAAATTCATAGTGCTGCAATTCATCTGAATGAATTTTGTTTATCTCTGATGAAACAAGTAAGGCATTTGATATTTCTTGATCTTGATATTTTCTAAAGTCATCTCTAGAAATATCTACTGTGTACATAGCATGAGAGGCATTTACGTTTGTAATTCTGAATGAATCAATATTATCGGGTGAAATTTGATCTAAGATTCTTGCTACTCTCCCAACTGCTCTAGGTTGGCTTGTATGGAAATTATGAAGGTAGGTTATTTCATAGGTATTTTCATTAACGTTTGCAGACTGCAAATAAAGTCTTTCGGAAGAAAGGTATTTCAAACTAGAAGCATATAGATTTATATTCTCTCTACTATTTACAAGTCTAAATGCCTCCGCATTTGGAACGGGCTTTGGGTAATCTGTCTTATCTATAAAAGGATCTCTATCTTTATAGTTTCCAGAATATGAAAATCCAAAGTTTATTTCATTGCCTCTGATATAACCAATCTTTAAAAATAAATTCTTAGTTACAGGGTAATTTAAGGAAAAGTTTATTTTTGATTCTTGGGGTATGGGTTCATATCCTTCAAGGTCATAGTTGGTGCCATCATACTCAACTTTAAATCTTGTGCCACTCATCCTAGGGAGGAAGATCTCTGCTCCAATAAAAGTACCTGCATTTTTACCCTTAAAGAATGTGCCTACATTGAATTCTCCACCTTGAGAGTCTCCGGTACCAGAATCTAAAACTCTTTCAGTTTCAAATTTCTTACTAAAAATTTTCATTGGATTTGAAATAGAGTTTCCAGAAAGAATTCCCCAGCCAATACCAGCTGTTAAATCAACATTACCAATTAATTTTGATGCAACTACATACTCTGCTCCAAAAAGCCCTGAGCCTCCCAGATCTCTAAATCCAAAAGCTATTGCTGGCGTGTAATCTTTTTCTCTTAATAATAAAAATTTTGCATCAATACCTTTATCCTTATATGACTGCTTTCCACTAAATTCAACAAATTCACTGTATAACTTATTATTTACGTCTGTGTACTGATAAGATGCTTCCATCCATGAAAAAGGAGTCGCAACAATTGATCCTCTTAGATATGGTTGCATTACAGACCATGTAAAACCAATGCTTCCAGCATCTTGAAGTCGGGCTGATGGCATCTGAATTAGTCCAACAGTGCCATAATTAGAAAATGTCTTGGACTCGTAATGAGGATATATGTAATCCTTAATCTCAGCCTGTAATGAACATGATAGAAGAACTACATAATAGATGAATCTTTGAATCATAAACAAAGATTATAGTTTCAACACACTAATTGTTATTAGAGATGGCAGCAATACTGGCAGCAGTAACTGATAAGCTAGCAATAATTGGTGAAATAGTCTCGACTAATGCTAGAGAATCCAGAGGTCTTTGTTTTCTTGGTATATAGATAGTAGTTCCAGGTAAAATATCCTCGCTAAATCTATAAGATATTCCTAGAAAACCTTTTCTTAGATTGACTGTTTTACCATTGGGCAATATCGCAAAAGCATTGCTTAAGTCCCCTCCATCTCTAACACCTCCAGCACTATTTATGTAATCCATAAAATTATTAGAATTTTCATAAGTTATAAATACTGGATTCATAACTTGACCGCTAACATTAACTATATTGCTTAGTCTAGGCATATATATCTCATCACCTGACTGAACGGGAATATCTAAATGAGAATTCCTTTCTAATACGACAGGGTTTAACTCAACAATCATTCTTCCCACGGGTTTGGTAGCTTTTAAACTAGACATTAATTCAACTAGTGAAACCAAATCTGTGCTAGATTGCTGCAAATATCCGCTTGCAACAGCATTTGATAACACTTCAGAAATCTCATTCGTAGCTCTGTTAATCATATTTTGCTCTTCAGTCTTTAAGGATTCTCTTGTAAAAATTGCTCCAAGTGGATAAGCAGTATCAGAGAGGCCCCCTGCTCTCTTTATTAGATTTAAAACAGTTTCACCTTTTTTAAATGGGTAAATACCAGGCTTCCTAAATTCACCTGATAAAGTAATGTATCCTTGTTCTTGAATAATATCAGTGAGCTTAGCATTTAAGAAAGTGAGTAAAGTCTTTTGAAACCTTTGATCTACGCCTACCTCTAGCTCAATCTGTCCTGCTGTAGTAATGATGCCTCCTGCGGCAGCCAGAAGCTGGTTTCTATCAACGCCTGGAGCAATTGGATAAAGTCCAGGGTTAAGGACATTGCCTAATACAGGAATAGAAGCTGCAAAAATAAGCGGGCTTATTTCAGGATATTCATTCAACAAGTCAGTACAAGAACCTGTTGTATCAGAGCCAAAGATAGATAGTTTTTTTTGGATTGCCTCTGCAATGACGTTGTTATTTTGTTTATTAAAATAGTTTAAACAAGAATTATCTAATCTCTCAGCACTATAGGATTGATCGTCTCCAACTTTATTAATATCTGGGAAATTTTTTAACAAATCTTTTTCACGATAGAAATTTCTTAAAAAAGAAGAATTAATAAAATCTATTTCACTTTTTGAGAGAATAAAAACTTCATCACGATCTTGAAATGGCAAAGAATCTAGGTCAGCTTGGTTATAAAGATTAAAACTTAAATAGGACCAGCCTCTTGTTACTTTATTATATCTTTTAATTAAGGCATAAGGTAAGTAGGTTTTGTCAAGAGAGTGACTTTCAGACTTAATAATGTCGCCTAACATTAATCCGTTTTTAAATACATACTCTCCTTTGGATTTTATTTCTCCATGAACTATAATGACGCCTTCATACACTCCCTCTCTTTTATGGACTTCTATAACATCTCCTTTCATTAGAGGAATATTTGAAGAAGAGTTCACATTAATGAGGCTATAATTTCCATTGCTATCTAGTCTTCTTATAGATAGATTTTCCTTATTGGCCATTAATGTTAATCCAAGGCTAAATTTAAGCAAATCCTGAAGGTTGTCACCCTCTTTTATTTCGTAGATAGCAGGTCTTAAAACTTCACCTTTGACAGTAACAGTATTTTCAGCAGAACCAACAAGAATTACATCTCCTGATTCAAGCAAGCGATCATTCTGTGAATCACCAAAGATCAGCAAATCATATAAATCCAATCCAGCAACTCTTTGGCCTTCTCTAAAAATTTCTATATTCCTTAAAGAAGCATTTTTATTAAAGCCACCACTTGAGATTATTCCATTTATTGGACCGCTTAAGGAATTTAGTAAGTAAGCACCTGGATTTTGAACAACCCCCAAAACAAAAGTTTGATTAGTTTTTATCTGATTTAAAGAAATATATATGGTCGATCCTAAATCCTTGGATTTAACAAACTCTTGGGCTATTTCATTAGCAGAATCAAGCGTTAAACCAGCTATGCTAAGTGGGCCAAAAGAAGGGATCACAATCTCACCAGAA
>Ga0181578_10003998_pt1 | contig 13256 bp, 11 predicted proteins | sample 071ome_21_FD_148659 | JGI IMG/M metagenome (GOLD analysis project Ga0181578, IMG submission 148659) | Coastal salt marsh microbial communities from the Groves Creek Marsh, Skidaway Island, Georgia - 071401CT metaG (spades assembly) | ecosystem: Environmental > Aquatic > Marine > Intertidal zone... | reverse complement strand
TCTAAAAGATTAGATGATACCGGTAGCGACACCACGGGGGTTAACGATACCAACACCGATGATCTCGTTGACAACCCAACCAAGCTTAAGCTGCTTGGGCTCATCAGCAGGAAGAACCTCGATGTCCTGACGGACAGGCATAACACCAACGAACTCAGGATCTGCGGTTGCGAAAGCACGGTTTACAGGAACAACCTTGGAGACGATGATGTCGGCACCAAAGACGTGGCCGTAAAGACCGGTCTGAAGCAACTCACGCTGAGTTACAGGATCGACCTGTGAGTTTGAACCACCAGCTGATTCCCAGGTGAGAATGTCGGTGAACTCATTGATGTTCATGAAGTACTTGGAAGTAACCAAGTCCCAGCGATCAATCTGACGCTTGAGGTTGACGAGGCCGTCTTTTGCAAGAGAGCCGCCAGCAGCGGGGTCAAGGGAAACCTCTGCGTTCTCACCACCAAGGCTGCTGTCACCAGCGAAAGTAAGGGCGGCGAATACGTTAGCATCCTCCTGAGCCTGAATTTCCTGACGAGCCTTCTGCTGAGCACGATCGATTACGTTGAAACGACGACGCTTAACTTCTGCGATACGAACGGTGGGGTTTGAGACAACCTCAAACTCTGGAACGGTAACTCTGTCGCCAAAGACGCGGGACTCGGGAGCAGCGCCGTTGCTGGAAACAACAACTGCAGCTACGTCGATATCACGGTCGTAGACGGGAAGAGCGCCCTGGGGCAGTGGATCGACAACAAGGGCCTTACGAGCGACACCCTGATAGTCGAGGTTTCTACGAATTGGGTTGGCCATAGCCTGACCAAGCGCGATCTTGCCTTCCTGAGTCATAAGGGCCTGCTTGATCATCTCATCGCGCTGTCCATCGTTTAAGGAAGGTGCTGCAGCCTGAGCATTGCTGGAAGGCTGAAGGTCTTCGATGATAGAAGCGTACTTGACGATCTGTGAAAGAGCCTCGGTGACGTTGGAGGCGTTGATCTCACCATGTGTGTTAAATAGATTTGACATTTTATCCTCCTGATTATGCGCCTTGACCGATGAAGAAAACTGCGTGGTATTCGGCTACTGCAGTTTCGCCAGCGGCTGTGTTAGTTGTTGAGACTAATGAGGTATCTCCCATTTCTCCGACATAAATTGCGACCTGTGATCCAGCTGCGGTGGTCTGAAGAACACCTGTTGTACCGTTTCCGAAAACAGGGTCATTTGCATTTGCGGCTGCAAGCTCTGTATCGTTCTGATCAGTTACGCCGTAAAGACCGGGGGTTGCCCAAACGGTAACCTTACCGGATGCACGATCTGTGCTGGGGCCGATAACAACAGCGCCAGACTGCTGAGTCGCCTTACCAGTGTTTGAGCCGATAAGTGATCCAAACAGAGTGCCGTACTCGCTTTCGCCTTCGTCAGCAAGACCACCAAGTGCTCTAGCCTCTGAGGATGCAGTGAGAACGACCGCTGTGCGGCTGCCTCTTGCAAAGTTAACCATGCCTGTGTTGTCAGCGAGCTGGCCAACGTCTGCGGCATAACCCTCTACAGCAAAATTGTCCTGCTGAAGCTCAACGTACTCACCACCAACAAGGGCGCCGGCGTCAGCATCGTCAAGGTCGAACATGCCGAGAGGTCTTAATCCTGGATTTAATAGTTTTAAAGCCATTTTTAATTCTCCTAAAATTATTTTAAAGTTTAATATATTTAACCACTAAATATATTGTCTAGGTTTATTTGCTTGCTTTTTGAAGCAAGTCTCTCAAGTTTGCGTATCTAGATTCAAAGTTACCAGTTGGGGTGCGTAATGCCACGCCTTCCATTTTATTCTTCTGTTCAAGTCCGTTTTCAACCAATCCGCCGTCTCCCATTGCATCAGATAATCTAATTGCTTTGGGATGAGCTGAAAGGGTCAGGTCACGTCCCGTCTCATCATGAAGTTCGTATAGTTCCTTTTGATCTGGTTTTCTCTTTTCCGATTCTTCATCGTACAGTCTGCCTAGACCTGCATAATAATCTCGGAGGGTTTTGTCTTTCTCTCTAAGATCCTTTACGGCATCCTTGTGATAAGACTTTGATACTTCATCTGCACTCTTATGCATAGAAACATCATTTTTATTATCATTATTAGTAGATAATTGATAAAACTCTTTTATTTTCAAAGAAGACTCTTTTGTTAAAGCCTCTTTTCCAGTTAATGGGTTTAGATTTTCGTCTTCAGCGCGGCGAGCATCTCTGCGGTACCGCCTCATCATTCTTCTTCTTGGGCCCCTAAATCCAATGGGAGTATCTCTAATGTATTCTCTTCGAGATCTTGCTCCTCCTCCAAGCCCAATTAATCGATCATTTAAAATTTGACTTGCGGCAGCATTTAAAGCATCCTGAGCCGTTGTGGGCACACCCCCTTTTGGCTCCAGCTCTCTAATGTACCTCCAGCCCCCTTTATTTGGAGAGTTTAGGCCTTCCAAAATAAAGCTTCCAAGCTCGTAGTCGTTATACCGAGACATTCTGATGCCACCTCTTGCGTCAGTTACAAATGCCCACTGCATTCCTTCCCATTCTCCCGGAAGCTTAATAGCTCTTTCTCTATCGAAAATGTTTCTTGTGATAAATCGCATCTTTGCGGTGCTATTGCTGGCCGCATTAATAAGCCTATTTAGCTCCTCTGCATTATTGGAATTTGCCGCCTCTCTTATTGCAACAAACTCCTCTCCCTCTCCGTATTCACCTCCGGGACGGCGAGAGCCGGGGACGGGGCCGGGACGGCCACCGGTAGTGGGTGTCTCTGGGTAGGTACCTCCACCACCGGGGAGCATGCCTCCGATACCATCAACAATTTCATCTCCAAGATAAGCTGATGTAGCCCAAACTCCGCCCAGGACTAAGCCTGTTATAACCAAGGTTCTTGTAATTGCGGAACTAACACCTTTTGCAGCCTCTCGCGTGAGCCTTCCTCCCCTGCCGGCTTTAGCAATATCAGCCTGCATGGCAGCCATCATTTTCGCATGTTCGTCTGCCGTCTTTGCCTGATCTTCTGCAAGCTTCTTTAGTCGATTAACTAAAGCGGGATCTGTACCAGCCTCTTCAAGTTCTCCTATTCGCCTTCCCAAATCCTGCAAAAGATCTGCTTGTCCTTCGAGAGCTTTTGTTGCCTTTTCTGCGGCTTCATTCGAACCTTCTTTCATGCCCTGTATAATGGCATCATTAGCCTTCTTATACTCGTCAAGGTTTTCTGATAATTCCGCAACCATGCGCTCAAGAGGCTCTAATCTTCCGTCTAAAGCCGCTCTCACTGCATCATCAAGATTTGCGGGATCGACAGGAGGTCTGGGAGGAGTTCCAGGGGGAGTTTCTGGCTCTGGTGCTCTGCCTCCGGGGGGAGTTTCTGGCTCTGGTGCTCTGCCTCCGGGGGGAGTTTCTGGCTCTGGTGCTCTGCCTCCGGGGGGAGTCTCTGGCTCTGGTGCTCTGCCTCCGGGGGGAGTCTCTGGCTCTGGTGTACCTCTGGGAGTACGCGGAACGTCTAAAACCCTTCCATCTTTATATACATATGTTGGATTATCAATAAGCTGCTGAATCTGCTCTGGAGTTGCTCTTTGTCCTGTTCCCACCAAAGCTTTTTCGTCCATTAAATTTTTCCAAACCCTTTGTAACTCAGAGCCTTCTTTAAATATTGGAACAGAATCAAGGTCATCAGCTCTCTTAACTAAGTCATCGTAAAGATATCTTCTTATCCTTTCGAGATCATCAGCAGCTTCGGGTACAGCATTAGGAAATAATTTTGACATATCGCCAGGGCTGCCACCCTTCGGATTCTGCCAGAGCCTGTCTCTTGAAGCTGTCCTAAGCAAGGCTTTGGCGCCATCATCTCCTCCAAAAAAGGTATCTACAATAAACTGTCCGTTGTCTCCAAATTTGGCCTTAAGCTTAGGCAAAGCAACGGTGTCTATGGAGCTATCTATATCATCTAAAATCCTGATAAAGTCATCAAGAGTAGGCCTTGTTGATTTGGTTAGCTTGGCCGCAACAGATCCTGCCTCACCGAGCCTAGCTGAGTGCCTGCCTACTCCAATTACAGTCTCTAATATATCATCTATCATTCCAAGAGATGCAAATTTTCTGATAAAAGTCTGAGCCATTGCAATCTTTTTAAGAGACGAATGTTTTTTATTAAAAGAAGATATTATTTTTAAATATTCATCAAAAGATGAAGATTCAGATGACTTATTTATTCGCATGGTACTTCAGTCTCCAAGATCTCATCTATGGTGCGCTCAATTTTATAAGCTAATTTAAAATCTCCTTTTTCAACAGCTAACTTGGCCATCGACCTTAGATCGCTTACAATCTCATCCTCAAGAGCGTCTTCAGCATGATCTTCGTCAGATTCCTCTTCTGCAGAGCCATCTTCTGCAGAATTCATAAGGTTTTTAACCTTTCCAATTTCATCCCCCAAATCTTTTACAGCCTCGGTAGCCTTTGCAGCACCTTCTGCCATGCCCTCAAGGTTTGCGTTAGAAATCTTCTTAGAAAGAATGTCTGCTCTTAAAATGTTGGCGAGAACTCTTTTTTCAAGCTCTACAAAAACTTCGCTATTTTCGAAATTAGCCAAATCTTCTTTGCTCCACAAGTTTTTCATAATATCTCCATGACTTATCAAATATTTTAATAATTAGTAGTTATAAGTTATTACAGCAACATAAACTCTAGGGTTCCAATTGCCGCAGACGGAGGTCCTGTGCAGAGCGCAACGCCCGGATGATTCTCCGTAGGCTGATTGGAAGTAAGCTTTCCGTCCAATCCAACATAAAGTGTTGAGTTTATAGGATAAGCTTGAGTGGTATCAAATTGATCGGTTGCATATATGCCTCTCTGATAATGAATTGTGATTCTTCCACTTCCAATTGTTGTATCATCGCCAGGCTTTCCGGCAATTCTGTAAATATAATTTGTTACAATTTTAAAGCTATCATTTACACCATCTTCATCGGCATCATAGTTTAGCTCAGTACCGGCAGGAATTGTAACTATTCCGTTAACTGTGTTTAGCACAACTGATATTGTTGAAGTAAAGCTATCCTCAATAATATTTGGATATTCCAAAACTCCGGTTACATCAACCGTACTTACCCTTTTTCCATTTGAATCTATTTCCGAAGATTGTGCGTCAACCAACACAATCTCATCTACTTGTGCTCTAGTAAAGGCAGAAGTTCTTACATCGTCAATTATACCAAGCGGAGCTGTTCCATCGCTTATTCCGGCAACTATATCGTTACCTATTAGGCCGAGTTGAGCAAACATTCCCGGCTCAAACTCCGCAGTTGGATCAACAGAAATACTCATAGGAAGGGCATTTCCTGTGTGAATAATCTTTAACAATGCAATCTCCAAAAATTAAAGGGGAGGGGATAAGCCCCCTCCCCTTATATCTTACCATTAATAGCTACAAATATTAATCTATCTTATTTTATTTATGGTAGCCTTAACTAGGTCTGATGCAAAGCGATCACCCTTATCTTGCAGTTCTGTTGCGATCTTATTTAAAGATGATAGAATGTGATTTTTTCTACCAGCTTCTTTTTTAAAATCATCAGAAATATCCTTTGCAGTTGCCAAAACAACATCGGCAGCAAAACCCTCTCCCTTATACCTTAAGTTAGATGCAATTTTGCTTAATCCAGCAAGTATATAATCCTCTCTGGAATATGCCTTTAAGGAGTCGATACCCTCACTGAGGGCATCTTCTGCAAGGTCAGTGCTAGCACCAGCTTCATCAGTTATAATGGCTCCCTCAATTTCTTTTCTAAGAGCCTCTTGGTCATCTGCATTATTTGCCGAAGACTCATGAGTTTCGCCCTCAGAGGGAGAGTCTTCTGCTAAATCCTGAGCAATTTTGGGCGCAAGAGCTTTGCTCTTGCGAACCAATTTTGCAAATTCTGCAGCAATAGAATCTCCATTACTTTTCAAGCTGTGCATGATAAACTCCTTAGTCCCAAAGTGTAGATAGTGCGTTTGCAGTTAAACCAGAGGGTCTGGATGAGTGAACCTCTTCTTCTACGCCAATGTTTACTCCACCGAGATCGGAAGCAACCTTAACTGATCTTACAGGCTTCGTGTTTGCGATGCTTCTCTTGAATGACTCAAAAGCCTTATCATCAAACTGCATAATTTCATCTACCTGACTATCTAATGCAACCTTTGTTGTTGGAAGAAGACCTTTTCTTTGCATATCCATACCTACGTCATAAGCTCTTCTCAGCTTGACTCGATAGGCCTCTCTTGCTTCATCGGCTTTCTTCTGAGCAACCTTTTCTGCCAAAGCAGACTTAATAGCGCTTCCTCTAGAGGCTTCTGCCATAAGAGAATCGAGAGCAGATTCTGCAGTTGGATCTTCTGCGTGATCCTCTTTATCTGCCGCCTCATCTTCATGTTTGTCTGCAGCCTCATCTTCAGCTTTCTTTAAAATAGCTGCTCTTGCTGCTGCACGCTGATCAAGAACTCTCTTGTTTGCCTGCTTGAGAATTGCCTCTCTTCTGTTTTTGCGCAAATCCATTGCGGAAGCCATAAGGTCACCAAGCTCATCGTTTGTATCATTTTCAGCATGATCCTCTGCATGATACGCATGATCCTCTGCATAGCTTGCATCGTCATCCTGAACATCCTCTGCCATATCATGCTTCATTGCTCCAGCAAACTTGACGACAGCCTTTGCCTCTCCGGTAATTCTGTCAGCATCTTTTACCGCAGCAGAAGCAAGCTTTCTAAACTCTCTAGCCTGACTTGAGCTTAACTTGTTAATGTTCTCAAAGGTTTCTGCAACCATAGAAAGCTCGTCGGCTGAGTTATCAAGTTTTGCGTAAGCTTCCTTGAGGTTTGACAATACTGCGGAAGAAAGAGCTGTCATTCCGGCGTCAACCATTTCCTCTTCACCCTCTTTTGCTTTTCCAGTGAAGACGTTAACATCAACGTCAGCCATACGCTTGTCCTGAAGCTCGTCAACTAAGTCTCTAACTTCATTAATAAGGCCTTCCATATCGGCAAGGCGGTTATCAATCTCTACAGCTGGATCTGCAGGCTCCTCCTCCTCTTCTCCGGGAAGATCCTCATCCATTGGAGGCATGTCCGCTCCCATATCTGCGCCAGGATCGGGAAGGTCCATCGGAGGAGCCGCGCCTGCTGCGTCGCCAGCCTCGGGAAGTTCGGGAAGTTCTGGCATTGGAGCTTCCTGTGCAGACTTAAGAAGTGTTGCTACAGTCTGAAGTCCAGAAGCCCTAATCTGCTTGCAAACCTCTTTGCCGTACTCTCTGCTTCTTAACCAATCCCAGTTTTGGTTTAACTCTGGACCAAAAATCTCAGAAGCAGTTGCCGAGATAACTCTTTTGTCTCCAGCAAAAACCTGGAATGTTGAATTTGGTCTGTTAACAGTACCGTTTGCGTTTGTCTTCACTAAGAATCTGGTTCTAAGAGCGGGGCCGGAATAAGCGGATGCTCTGCTCATTTTTTCCTTGACCTCTTTGTCGCCCGGAACCATGCCGTCTGCACCGCCCATGTTACCTGTCTGGTGCATGTGCTTATCTTTGTCATGCCCGAATGGAGCATCGCCCTTGTAAGCTGGCTCGCGACCCTCAGATCCACCTTGCATATAAGCGGTTCTTCTAAGTCTTCTTTCCTCAAGCTCAGCGCGGCTCATCTTCTCTTTAACTTCTTTGTCACCAGGAACCATGCCGTCTGCACCACCCATGTTACCTGTCTGATGCATATGCTTGTCCTGATCTCTGTTGAAATCTTCGCTCTTAAATGTGTTGGGCTCACGGCCCTCAGACCCACCTTGCATGTAGGCAATACGGCGGCGAAGCTCGGCTCTTTTCTTTAGTCTTGACTCGTTCATGATATCCTCCAAGATTGAACTAATTGTTAAGTCATCAATTTTTTCAACACTCTCCTTCAAGAGTGTATCTTTGTCTGCAGTTTTATGACCGCTAGCAGTCACCGCCACAGCAGCTTCGCCGGACGGATTAAAGTTAAGTAGATCATCATTGTTTGAAAAATCTGGATTATCTCCAGAGTCAACAACCCCACCAAGATCTACAGTGGTAGAGTCAGCGTAAAAGGGTCTGGTATCACCAGGGTTTCTTCCTCTTTCCGAAATATCATCAGAGGTAAATGATGGACCCGCAGGGGCATTGTTATCAGAAACCTCATTTAGAATAGCCTCCTTAAGTTCCTGTGGAACATCAGGATCAGCTACAGCTTTTGCTGCTTCGGCAAGGTTTCTTGCACTTGTATCATCAGCGGCTTTCAGCAAACCATTGTTTCGCAAAAAGCTTTTTACAACTCGCTTTCTTTCATCAATAGAACAGCCTGCATCTCCGCAAGCTGCTTTCATTATTCCGTCAAGATGTTGGGCTTGCTTTTCGCTAAGGGCTCCGAGCATTTCAGGAACATTTCTAACTCCATAGTTAATAAACTCCTCACGATATTCGTTAAGAGAGGCTATGCACTTAAGGAGAATTGCCCCGGGCTCTGCAGGCTGAACAACAAGGCTGTACTCAATTGGCTTTAGCCCAACGTTAATTTCGCCATGAGCTGCCCTGCTGATTATGTGAGGGCAATACTCATCCTGAGTTGATGCCCTATTTCCACACTCTGTGCAAATAGAAGTTTCTACGGCGGTGCCCATTGAGCCATATCTAACAAGTCCGGTTTCGACCTTTCTTGCTAAATCAGCATAGTTAACTCTATCTAAAGCACAAAGCCCAACAACTTGCTTGAATTTTTCATCATAGTAGGTATCAAGAATAATTCCCCTGATTCCATCTACAGAGCTTGATTCGTGATCCCTACAAAGAGGTTTTCCGATCCAAAGTGGTGCGGCAATCTTAAGTTGCGACTCAGGGAAAATATCTTTATTATTATTCCTGTGAGGCTTTACGTTTCCGTGCCACTTCCAGTTTTCATCAAAAAAGCCCCAAGCGTCTTCTTTTCCTACTTTCTTTATGTTTCCTCTTTCATCAAGCAATGCAGACTCTGCTGCTTTCAAAAAGATTATGGAAAAATAAAGGAAGTCGTCAGACTTTGGGGCGATGCTCTTTAGATTTCTGGCAAGTTTATTAAATCTTTTAGTAATCTCTGGGTTGGCAGAGATTTTTTCCACGCTATGTGTTTTGACACTATTTTGCTGTGGAGAAAAACAAACTTTTTTAAACATAACTAATTCCAGTACTAAATATAAACTTATATAAACTTACAAACTTATAAGTATATTACATATAAAAATTAGTTTTTCTAAATTTTTGTGTTATATTTTTTTTGAAAAACAAGAATAATTTATTTATTATTTTCTTTTAGGCTTTCTTTTAAAATCTTTAGTCTATAGTTTTTTTCATCATTTTCGTCTAAATATACGGTATCTAACTCTTCTTCTTCAGTATCTTCTTTTGACTTTTTAACGATGATTTTCTTGGTTTTATCACTAAATTTTATAAACATATAAGGTCTCCATTTTATTATTCGGAAATAATAACAATTCCCAAAATATCTCTTGAAACATAATTTTTGCATCGATCAAGTGTGATCTTGATATCATCTATGGCCCCAAGCCCACGGTTGGTTTCCTCTGAGATTGACTCAACAAAATCGTCTGTATCGATAACATTCACAAGGTCAAAAATTGTTTTTATAGACTCTGAAAAAGTTTTTGCAGTATCAGCAAGAGATCCTATGGTTTCTTCAGTAGTCGATATATCTTGAATAGAGGCGAGAAGACTTATTGTATTTTTAATATTTAAAAGAATTCTCTTAGTTAGCCTTGCATTTCTCTTGGAAGACTCACTATACTCTCCTGCACTATTTTTTATTGCATCAGGACGATCCTTTAGCTTTTCGTAAACAGAAAGATTTTTATTTAAATTTTCAGAGAGTTTGTTACAAAGTTTTTTTGCTCTATTTATATATCTTATTGATTTTTTCGCTACAGACTTTGTTGAGTCTGGAACTGGAATTCCTGAAATTTTTGTGATTCCAGAAGAAACAAGTGTGGTTGGAATTTTTCCATACCTATATTCTGCAGCAAGAATAATGTCTCCTGCGCCATATTCTTTTGGAATCATAAAGCAGTCTACTTCAGAAAAATTGAAATTATTATCAAACCTTGAGTTTAAAGAAACTTCTACGGCTTCCTTTAAAATTCTGGGGTCAGAATCATTTGTATAAACAAATGCAATTTTATTTTCAGGATTAGAAGCAGCTTTAAAGAGCGATAATAATAGTTCTGAGCTATTTTTATTTACGGAATAAATTATATCACTTATATTTGCAAAATATTTATCCTGTAATTTTGAATAGAAATTATTTTTAACAAAATCTTGAAAAGATACTTTTATAAAATCACCAGAAGTATGGGCCGCGCCAGACAAGAGAGATATTCTCGCAGAAAGCTCATCTTCTTTTCCAATTCTGTTTAGCGGAATTAAATCAGAAGATATGAAATCATTCAAATTAAACAAATATAAGTTAGATGCTGCAGCATTAATTGATGCTGTCTTTAAAAGACTGGTAACAGGAGCTTTGTCAGATCCGCTAATCAAAACAGAATACTTATCAAAGGTTTCTATTGAGCTTTTTGCTAAAGCTGTTTTCTTGACAATAAATCTTGAGATACCTAATGAGTTTAGTACATCTGATTCTTTTTTAATCTCATCATTTTCGGAATAAAAATCTATAAAGATTTTCTTTCCGGGATTAATTCCTGCAGCTTTTGTAATTCCGCCCAATGTCTCTAAGACATATTTTGCGTCAGCACAAGAGAAAATCTCCAAAGATCCAGGCTGTATATTTGAATATGATTTCTTAACTTGATAATCTTCATCTAAGAAAACGATATCTATTGGAAACTTAACCCTAGCCATATGAAAGTTTAGGTCGGTCGGTGCAGCATATCGAAATAATAACCCACAATTTTTAGAGAGAGAGCTGTAAGGCTGAAGTCCTGCAGCTTTCTCTTGAGCACTCTCAGCTACATCACATCTAAAAATAAAGATATTATTTTGATCTTTGCTATAGCTTTTAACTAAAGCGGTTTTGTTTAAATTGTTCTTTTTTAAAAGATATTTGTTTATATTTCCTGATATTTTTTTATCAATAGAAAATCCAGATTCTTTTATTATGTCATCAATATCTATTGAACTATCTGAAGTTATAATGGAATAGCCAATAGGGCGAAGGTTTGAGTATATATTATTTAAAGCAATTTTGGCCTGCTCTACATCAAGTAGCGGCTTTGTTCCAAAGAAGCCATCAACTTTTTTGTTTGACAAATAAAACATTGGATCGGAATATCTTTGGGAAAATCTGCTTGCATTAACGATTCTTCTTGACCCATCTAATGATATCAGGTTTATATCTTCTTCGGATATGCTCTTTAAAAAAGCGGGTATGTGAGGGCCCCAAGATAAAACAGTACTATCTGAACTTATTTTTTTAAAAAACAAATTTGTCAAATGTGATAGTCCGATGATATCTTCATCAGTTAAATTTAGCTCAGAAAACATAGAGTTAGAAAATCCTCCGTCATATGGTGCGCCCTCTTCATCTGCAGTTTGAAGGTAAGGGTTAAAGGTGCCGTGCATTTTTTCCAGTGTTCCATTGTTATCTGGCAAGCTAATGCTATTTTCTGAATCATACATTTGTGCATCTGGATCATCAGTATAAAATGGTGCTGAAATTTTCCTCATAATACTTCCTTAGTGCTTTATAATTAAATAATAATAAATCTACAGCCTGATAGAAAGCTCTTTCAATACTGTATTGATAAAGTATGGGTCTTTACCGTTTAGAATATTTTTAATTAAACCAAGACTAACCCCAATAGCTGCGCCACCCGGTGCGCGCTTGTTAGCTATCTCAACAACATTAAACTCGTTCATTTTATTCTTAACATTTTGAAAAGATCTTCCCCTAACTTCTGGAGACATATTATTTATCATTATTTTTATAATATTGGCTATCTCTTCGGCAACATACACGGGATTGTTTTCGAGCATTTGTGCCGTCTTTATTTTATTCGACATAATCTTGCGCCCTTTGGGATGCTACCATATAAGCCTCTCTATGCGCTACATCAAGACTATTATCTGGAAGTAATCTGAGAAACTCATCATTATATGATTTTGCGATTGAAATTAAAGCAGTTGATTTATTAGGAATATCAGATTCATTTACTTTTATTAATAGCTCTTTTAAAAGTCTTTCATAATTTGTAGTTTTAACTTCAGCGATCTTTGTTATTAAAAAGTCAAAAAAGGAAGCGGCTTTGTGATCACCACCACTATCTTTATCATTGGCCAAATCAACCAATGTTTTTGTTAGCTCATCATAATGATCCTTGTGGTTGCTTTTAATTCGAGGATCTTTTAGAATAACCCCCTCTTCGTTATCGTCCATGGGCGTAGCAGATTCTCCCGGTAAAACATAACCTCTGCCTCCAATTCCTTCTGAATTCTGTGGAGGCTCAACAATCTGGCCGGAATAAAGCTTCTCTATACTTTTTCTTCTATTATTATATGAGTTTTTTTTCATATTATCGCCTCTTAATTTTCCCAAAACTTTTAGAATTAACTATACTAGATAAAGATTTTCCTTTCATTTTTTTGGGCTTAAAGGACTTTCCTTTTGACTTAAGCTTTCCGCCTCCTCGCACTAAATCTGATGGGGTAAAGTAAACTGTATTGCCATCTGGATCGACAGTTTCATAATAAACCGTTGTTTGAGACTCAGCAAGCTTGGTTAGTCTATCGAAATTTTCTTCAGCAAAAGATACTATACTGCTAGACTCACCAGATCTATCTGGAAAGCGAAATACTCCATCGCCAGAATTTAAACTTCTTATTAGAGCCGGAAGTAGATTTAGGATTAGGTAATACTGATTTACACCATTTTCGGTTACATCAGCTTCCATTAGCTCTACAGAAGCACCGCCTTCAAAATCGAGAGATTGACTCAATAGCATTTCGCCGCTACTTACTAGCCTTCTAGATATTGGCTTCGCTAAGATGGGAAGTAAATTTTCGGGTATTTTTTTATTGCTATTTATCAACAAAAATATCTTGGCACTATCTGCATTCTGAAGGATAGAGTAAACAACATTGTTTTGATCATCTTGCTCTCCAGTAGATAGCCCCTCGCTTCTCGATGCGTCTATCCTTGAGAAGGATACTTGCAAAGATGAAAAAAACTCTCTTGGATCTGTTTCGTCAGAGCTAGGC
>Ga0181578_10003996_pt1 | contig 13264 bp, 9 predicted proteins | sample 071ome_21_FD_148659 | JGI IMG/M metagenome (GOLD analysis project Ga0181578, IMG submission 148659) | Coastal salt marsh microbial communities from the Groves Creek Marsh, Skidaway Island, Georgia - 071401CT metaG (spades assembly) | ecosystem: Environmental > Aquatic > Marine > Intertidal zone... | reverse complement strand
GAGCGTTGAGTCGATTAGACTGCGCGTATCTCGGCATGTTGATCCAATAGATACCGCGGATGTATTCTCGCCAGCCAAGTATTTGACGAACGAAACCCTCGACCTGGGCAATGTCGATGGAGGTCGAAACATGGTAATGAGCAATGACTGATTCAATCACTTCCCGCGGCGAGAGGATTTTGCTGTTCAGAGCAAAGGAAAGCCGGGAGTGGTACAAAGACCAGCGATGTTCGCTGTTGCTGGTCAGGGCGTCCTGAAAACGTCCAAAATTCTGCAAGCAGTGTTCGCAGAAGTAATGCAGCAGCTTCAGAGCCTGCTCCCGGTTAATGGGCCAGGGAAAGTGCGCTTGCGCGGTGCCGATGCAGTCGACCCCGTGACGCTCCAGGCGCTTGATAATATCTGCGACATCATTATCGAAAATCAGTGGTGCGGGTATCTCTTCGATGTCCCGGGGCTGCAGGCGCTGGCGGTTCTCGATGTCGAAATTCCAGCGCCCCCCGACAGGCTGCTCGCCATCCATCAAAAAGCCGTATCGGCGTCTCATGCGGCGATAGAAAAATTCCATTCGCACTGCCTTGCCGGCTTCGAAGTGCTTTTCCAGTTCGGCATAGGGAAGCAGGAAATGCTCGGTGTCGAACTGCCTCACGACTACCTGCTCTGGCAGAGTCAACCCTTCCATGAGTTGCAGCAGGCGAAACTCATCTGGCCGCTGGAAGTCGAACTGACTGACCTGGTATTCCTGCACCAGGCTGCAGATAAGGCTATTTAAATCCGGCCACTGCCGGGTGTCATCCAGAGTCAGATGCAGAACCTGGTGTCCCTCTGCACGGAGCAGGCGGGCAAAGCTCTCCATTGCGGCAAAAAAACCGCAAATTTTTTGTATGTGGTGACGAACATAGTCGGTTTCCTGGCGTAATTCTGCCAGTACGTAGAGTACCTTTGGGTCCGCTTCGGCATACCAGCTGTGTGCGGAGTTAAGCTGGTCGCCGAGAATCAGGCGAAGTGTTCGATATTCTGGCATCTGCGCAAAAAAGAGATAGACAAGTTGTGCTGGTTCTACGTGTTGTGCACGAGTTTGGACCTGGTTGACCCAAAAATCCGGTCCAGTCGTATGATGGGAAAGTGCTCAAGATTAAAGCATGTGGCCGTGGGCAGCCGCCAGAGCGCTGATAAACAAATCCGCTGAGGAGCTCGGATTGAAACTCACCATGTTCTACGACAGCTTTTGTCCCCTGTGTGTCGCGGAAGTACAGCAGTTGCGCACTCTTGATCGCCAGGGAGAACTGCTTTTTGTCGACATCCACGCCGAGGGATTTGCAACGCGCTGGCCGCACATCGACCCTGCGGCCGCAGATCGCATACTGCATGCCCAGAGGGCGGACGGATCGATGCTGTACGGGCTGGATGTTTCTGCTGAAGTGTGGGCTACAGTAGGAAAGCATCGCTGGCTGAAGTTACTACGCCTGCCGATTGTGCGCGGTCTCGCAGACGTGGGATACCGGCTGTTTGCGCGTCACCGTTACTCGATCAGTTTTCTGCTGACCGGCAAGCGGCGCTGCGAATCTTGCTTGCTGGAACCCCCGGAATGCAGATCTCCGAATGCATCTGCGCCGGACTAGGCAGTGCCGAGCAACAGCAACAGGGCTCTGATCATCGGCGCGGGTAGCGCTATAGCTGCTTCGCTGGCCGAAAAACTTGCAGCCGACCGACGATTTCAACAGGTAGTGTGCGTGAGCCGGAGCCCTGATCCTCGACCTGAGATCGACGGGAACGAACGGCTGCTGAGGTTGCGGTGCGACTACACCGAATCATCCATAAAGCGCGTGTGCGGCGGGCTGCAAGAGTTTAGTGGCAGCTTTTCGCGCGTATTCATCTGTAACGGTCTGTTGCACGACGACAAGGTCAAACCCGAGAAGCGCCTTGAGGAACTTGACGAGGAATCGTTGCAACAAGTCTATAGGGCCAATGCGGTAGTCCCGATCCTGTGGCTGAAACATCTTTGTGCCCTGTTGAAGGGGAGTAATGAAACACGGATAGCCGTTTTTAGTGCCCGGGTTGGCAGTATTGGCGATAATCAGTTGGGAGGCTGGTACGGCTACCGGGCTTCCAAGGCTGCGCTCAACATGCTGGTGAAAACAGCCGCCATTGAGTATCGTCGGCGCGCGCCCAATATCCGCTTCATGGTGTTTCATCCTGGCACGACAGACACACCACTATCAAAGCCTTTCCAGCAAAACGTGTTGCCTGGCCGCTTGTTTGAACCCGGTTTCGTTGCGAGCCGGCTGCTCGAACTCATGGACAATGAACCAGCAAGCGAGACCCCGGTTTTCCTCGACTGGTCCGGCAATCCAATTCCCTGGTAGAAGCGGTCGGTCGCAGATTCACAGCCGTTGAGAACTTGGCAGATTGGACCGGCTTCAATCGAGCAGGATTTGCAGCCTGGCGGCAAGCCGGGCGGCGCTCGTGAAAGCCGCCTCAACTCGCGCGCCCAGACACCAGTCGCCGCAGGCAGCGAGCTGCCGTTGATCATCGAGCAGACAATCCTGTTGCAGTGACGAAGTAGCGGCTGCATAGCGCCAGCGCTGGAGATCAACGTGATCTGGGTCTGGCAATTGCGGAAGTAGCCGCTGGAGCTCAGACAGCAGCAGCTGGCGAATCTCCAGTGCAGGCCCATCGAGATTAACGTCTGCCCACTGATTGGTAGTCTGTGCCAGCAGGCACGAAGGACCACTTCGCCCGGGTTTACTCGAGTCAAGCGCTAACCAACCGATTGGTGAGTTAGTGACCTTTGCCGCTTGGAAAGAGAGGCTCAGCGGCAGCTGATAGCCAAGCATAAGGCTGAAGCAGCCTGACATATTGAGTTTTTCCAGCTCCTGGTAGTGCAGGAAATCGGCGGGCATCAGATTGCAGGCTTGCGGGGCGGGAGCGGTACTGATAAACCAGTCATAAGGCCCTCTCTGCGCTCCTGACAGCAGGTTCACCATCCAACCTTCGTTCGCCGGGCAGATTGAAGTCACCTCCGCGTCCAGTTCCACGCGCAGATTCCGCGCCAGACTCTCGCACAGGCTAGTCATTCCTGGCGCAGCAACCCAGTGAGGTTCGAACCACGGTCTGGTATAGGGTTCCTTGTCACCCCCCAGAGTCAGAGTACGCGGTTGCCAGTCGCGTACAAGCGCCGCATCGCGATGAATGTCCAGAAACTGGCGGAACTCGGCACTGCGCGCAGTGAAATACTGCGCGCCGTGGTCAAACTGGTAGGCTCCGGAACGACGAGTCGCCAAGCGCCCTCCGTACCCAGCGGATTTTTCGAACACAGTCACGTTTGCGTGCTTTTGCAAACGGGTTGCGAGGGTCAGGCCAGCGATACCGGCACCAACAATGGCGAGAGATTTCATAGCGGGGTTGGCGGCTGAAAGGCAGTTAAGAATCGAAAGTTTAAGTAACCTGGGGTTACGCTGATTGGGATGTCCCGGATTCCTCGCACAATAGCCAAGTTACCCGTTATTCGTTACCATGCACCGCACTTTCGATGCGCCGATGTCCTGGGAAGTTGGTGAAAATCCAACACTGCCCCCGCAACGGTAAGTCTCAGCAGTAACTGGTCTTTAGCCCGGTAATTCTTCCTGAGAGCGAGTCCGATACCAGGCACGCATCAACTTTAATTGAGGAAGCGGAGGGCTCCACCAATGTCTGGCACTGTAGTTTCTTTCACGCCCAAATTTTTTCACGACCCGGAAATACCCGCAGCTTTCAGCGTGGAAGCAGCGGCAAAGAGATGAAGCCTACTCTGATTCTGGCTGGCAGCGCTCTTGCTCTGAGTCTGTTACCAATTTCGCTGTTAGCCCAACAGTCCAGTGCGCCGCTGGAGGAGCTAACTGTAACCTCAAGTCGCATAGAGACCCCTTTGCGACAGATAGGGACGTCTGTTGCCGTTGTTACTGCGGAGCAGATTGAGGCTCACGGCAACTTCTCGTTACTCGATATTGTTCGGCAGATGCCGGCAACAGCGAGCAGCAATAATGGTGGACTTGGCAAGGTCAGTGCGCTGCGGATACGCGGCGAGGAAGGCTATCGTACCCTGACGATTTTTGATGGCATCCGCCTCCTCGATCCCAGCGCTCCGCAGATAGGACCGCAATTCGAGCAAATACTAAGCAGCGGGGTGGGGCGGATAGAGGTCCTGCGCGGTCCCCAGGGACTGAGCTACGGCGCTGACGCAGGCGGGGTTATCAACCTGTTCAGTCGCCGTGACCCGGAAGGCCTTCGTGCCGACTTTGATCTGGAGAGCGGCGCATTCGGAACCCGGCAGGTCGCGGGTGTCCTCTCTGGTGGTGACAGTACGGTCGACTACTACCTCTCCGCCACGGACTTCAGTACCGATGGCTACAATTCCCGCCTTTCCGATGTCGATCTTCTTGATGACGATGGTTACCGCAACAGGACCCTGCATGGCCGGGTTGGCTTGCAGCTCGCTGAAAATTGGAAGCTCGCGGTTGTACATAGAGACGTCGCGGGTGAAACGGAGTTCGACGGCTGTTTCGCCCAGACAGTGGTTAATAGCTGCCAGGCGGACTACGAGTTATCCGCTTCACGGGTTTCTCTGGACTACGGTTCTGAACGGTTTGCTCACACGCTGGCTTACACCAGCACAGCGACTGATCGCCAGAATTATGCACAGCAACAGCCCGCATTTGGAACCAGCGGTGAGCTGCAGCGCCTCGAATATCTGGGCAGTGTTCGCGGCTTGCCGGGTTTTGATTTGGTGTTCGGTGCTGATCGGGAAGAAGCAGACAGTGGCGCAATCAGCCGGGTAAACCAGGGTATTTTCGTCGAATATCTGAGCGAAATTTCCGATGTTCTTTTTATCACTGCTGGCATTCGCCACGACGTGAACGATGATTTTGGCAGCAATTCGAGTTATCGCCTCAGCGGTGCGTATCTGGTCGAACTCGGCCTGGATTCATCGCTGAAACTGCGTGGCTCATTTGGTACCGGGTTCCGTGCCCCAAGCCTCTATGAAGTCGAATACAACAGGGGGCCGTTCGCATTTCTCCCGGCATCACTGGTCTCGCTTCAAAAGGAAGTAAGCAAGGGCTTCGAGCTGGGAGTTGAATACCTTGCCGGTAACAGATTGAAATTAGAGGCCGGTTATTTCGATCAGGCAATTGACGATGTTATCTTTTTTGACCTGGCTGGCTTCAGCGGTTACCTGCAAGATCAGGGCACCAGCACCTCACAAGGGATTGAGCTATCTGCCCGCTATCTGCTGAGCGAGAGCCTGGAAGTTTCAGGTAACTTTACCCATAACAAAACGCGAAGACCGAACGGTAAACAACGAATCCGCAGGCCAGAGCAGTTGGCAAATTTGTCGCTTTCCTACCGCGCCGTCAATGATCGTCTGTCGCTTCATGCCTTCTACCGTATTTCCCGCGATGCCGTCGATGAAGTGTATGGTACGACGATCCCTCTGGATGACTTTGCCGTGCTGGACATGACGATGAGCTACGATCTCAGCGAGGCGATGCGACTCTATGGTCGGATCGAAAATGTTTTCAATGAAACCTATCAGGAAGTAATAGATTTCAAGTCGGCAGAACGTGCTCTGTACGTGGGAATCCGGCTGACTTTCTGACCGGATAAGACATCTCGGATCATCGCTTTGGGTCGCTTGCATGTCTATTGGTGCGGCAATTGGTCGCATGCATTGACATTGTTCAGCCTGCGTCAAGTGGATAAACTTCCAAGCTATAGGATAACCGTTGTTGCGCGGTGCCGATTGGTCCTCAAGATTCGATTTTTTAATGTCTAATTATCAACGGTGATTGCGGCTAAACATCCGATGTTCACGTAGTAACCTTGGTTCCAGTATTGAGTAGGAAAATGTCATGAAAGCGATGGGATTAAAATTAATGAAGGCAATAACCTGGCCAACCAGTTTTCTCCAGCATGTAATAGTGATTCTGGGGTTCCTGGTGCTGCCCGGCGTGGTCATGGCTCATACTGGTCTGAAATCTTCCAATCCTGAAGAGGGTGCTGTGATGAATCGGGCGCCGGAGGAATTGCATCTGACCTTCACTGCGCGGGTCGCACTGGTTCGTCTATCCGTGACCGACGAGGCAGGCAGGCAGCTGGAACTTGACTTTAAACCATCGGCTGATCGAGGTACCGAATTTCATATTCCGGTGCCGGCCGCGGCAGTACAAGCAGGTAAGCTGAAAGTTGAATGGGCGGTCATAGGTGAGGACGGCCACACGGTCAGCGATGCGTTTTCCTACACCGTTGACTCGTCGGCCTCGACTGATTCGCACCACGCCCATAGCGCAGACCATCAGCACAATCCGGAACATCACGCCGAGCAACATAGCGCAGAACATGAGCACAATCCGGAACAACACGCCGCGCATCATGGCGATAGTCAGGGGCACTGACCGCTTTAAGGCAAGCGCTGCAACAAGGGCCGTCGCCACACGAAGGGTCTGAGACTGGTAATTAGTACGGGAAAACGCGTGGACTTTATTTCGGCGGGCAAAAAAAAGGCCGGCAGTTAAGCCGGCGTTAGGGAGAGTTGTTTCACCAAGTAATCTTGATGAGAGGGGTTACGACTGATCTGGCATGGCGGATCAGTCCGTTGCCATGCGGTAATCTTGGGCCAAGGTCCGCAATCTCGGTAATAATCGGCTGTATCTCGCCTGAAGCACTTCAGTTAGTCATCCGGATGCCTTGTTCGCACGTAGAGTCTCCCATGTAGCTTGTGTTGTCGGAAGGAGAACTATAATGCGACGCCGAACGTTCAGCCCCATGCTCGTGCTCATTGCGCTGATCCTTGTTGGAATGACGCCGACGGGAGAAACCATGGCCATAGAACAGCCGGAATATGCCGTGATTTTCGTAAACGATGGGTTCGAAATCCGCCAGTACCAGTCCTATTTAGTCGCCGAGACGCTGGTGAAAGAGGGTGAGACCTATCAGGAGGCGGCGAACGAGGGATTTCGCCGGCTTTTCAGATACATCAGCGGGGATAACACCCGCCAGCAAAAAATCGATATGACCAGTCCTGTTCAGCAGTCTGTCGTCGGCGAGTCAGATAGGTTGTCGGATTCCGTCGTCACGGCGGGGGAGAAGATCGCCATGACGGCGCCTGTGCAGCAGGAGGCTACCCGAGAAGGCTGGTTGATCAACTTCATGCTGCCTGCAAAGTTTCGCTTGAATACCGCGCCGCAACCGGAAGATCATCGAATTGTCATTCGCGAGGTTCCTGGCGCGCTGGTGGCGGTGCGCCGTTATTCCGGACGCTGGACTTCCAGCAATTTTGAAAAGCAGAGCCAACGGTTGCTGGAACAGCTCGAAGAGACCGGAGTGAAGACGACTGGTCGAGTAGTAAGCGCTCTTTATAACCCACCATTCATGCCACCATTCATGCGTCGCAATGAAGTGATGGTAGCTGTAGACTCTGTTCCTTCCAGCGAATAGCAGGCGCTGCAGAACAGATTCCATGCATCAGTCTGGCAGCCTGCTTGACCGAAAGGAGAAGTCTGTGCGTATCATGAAGCGGCGATGGTTTTGTTAATGAGAAAACAGCAGACGGCAGGGTGCTGATTGGTCTGCTCTGAATTTGGCACCGATGCGCCTGGGGAAAAGTCCCTTCCGGGTCGTTGTCAGATGACCCTTACTCAGTCATATCATGACTGATGGTGTGATTTTGAAACCAATCTTGAATATCGCAGGGAAAACTACCAAGGCTTGCTAATGATCGGTGAGGATTTGCATCGCATTCTTCCCGGATAATTGTCGAACTCGGCTGGCCGTGCCGTGCGGTCGCCGGCAATGAACTCTTTATATCAGAAGGAAAAACGATGAAAAAAGAAACTCTCTCTATACACGCAGGTTATCAAACTGATCCCACCACTAACTCGGTGGCGGTACCAATCTACCAGACAGTTGCTTACGAATTCGATAACGCACAGCACGGCGCAGATCTTTTCAATCTGGCGGTTCCGGGAAACATTTACTCCCGCATAATGAACCCGACCTGCGATGTTCTGGAACAGCGCGTGGCAGCATTAGAGGGAGGGCTGGCGGCACTGGCGGTTAGTTCCGGGATGGCTGCCATTAACTATGCGATCCTTAATATCGCCAGGGCTGGGGACAACATCGTCACGGTACCGCAGCTCTATGGCGGGACCTATACCCTGTTCGCCCATATGTTGCCAAGCCAGGGCATAGAAGTGCGATTCGCGGAAACGGATTCTGCCGAGGCTATTGAAAAGCTGATTGATGACAATACAAAGGCGGTATTTTGCGAAACCATAGGAAACCCGGCCGGCAATATTGTGGATATGGAATCGTTAGCTGCGGCGGCCCACCGTCACGGTGTAGCGGTAATTGTCGACAACACCGTCGCGACTCCCATCTTGTGGAACCCGATTGAGCACGGAGCCGATATCGTGGTGCACTCCCTCACCAAGTACGCCGCCGGTCATGGCACGTCCATCGGCGGCATAATCGTCGATTCCGGCAAATTTCCCTGGGCTGAGAACGCCGCGCGCTACCCGGGGCTGAATGAGCCAGAACCCTCCTATCACGGCGTTGTCTATACCGAGGCGCTGGCAGAGGCCGCCTACATCGGCCGGGCCCGAACAGTTCCGCTGCGCAATACCGGGTCGGCGATGTCGCCCATGAATGCGTTCCTGATTCTTCAGGGTATCGAGACTCTCGGATTGCGCATGGAGCGGCATTGTGAAAATGCCCTGGCCGTGGCGAATTACCTGAACAATCATCCCAAGGTCGAGTGGGTCCGTTACGCCGGACTTGAAGGTGACCAGTACTTCGAACTGGCTCAGAAATACTGTGGCGGCAAGCCGGCCTCTCTGCTTACTTTTGGAATACAGGGTGGATTCGATGCTGGGGTCAAATTTTACGATGAGCTCAAGATGATAAAGCGGCTGGTAAATATCGGGGACGCCAAGACTCTGGCCTGTCACCCGGCTTCTACGACGCACCGACAGCTGACTGAGGAAGAACAGGCAACTGCAGGCGTGTCGCCCGAGATGCTGCGTATCTGCGTGGGCATCGAGCACATTGACGACATTATCGAGGATATCGAGCAGGCTTTTGCGGTGGTTTAGGGTGTAATCGGCTTCTGATCCTGGCACAAAACACGCCGAATTGGTTAGACATTTGACCAAAATGCTATTAGTCTCTGTGATCAGCGAAAATCCGCGCAACCTCAGCTATAACGGGGTCTGCGGCCGGCCCGATTGGCGGGTTAGGCCGGCGGGAAAATACTAAACAGTTCGAGAACAAGAAGGAACCACTATGAAGCCTCTGTCTCTGCGCTTAATACCCCTGGCCTTCGGCCTGATCGGCGTGTCAGCCGTGGCTCAGGATGCACCGACTTTTTATGCTGATGCGCTGCCGGTTTTCCAGAAAAACTGCGTGGCGTGTCACCAGGAAAATCCGCCTGACGTTGGCGGAATTTCGGCCCCCATGTCGCTGGCCAACTTCGAGGAAGCCAAGATCTGGGCGCCTCTGATTCGACGCGCGGTAGAAACCGGGTACATGCCTCCATGGGGAGCCCACGAGCGTCACAAGGGAGAGTTTCTTGGCGAGCGATATCTGGAAAAGGCGGAAAAAGAACTGCTGATTGCCTGGGTGGACGGGGGTGCTCTCGAGGGCGACCCTGCCGATGCCCAGAACAATGACAACCAGAGTATCGAAGTCGGTGCCACCGTATTGCCGCCATCGGGCTGGTGGATTGGCGACCCTGATCTGGTGGTGGAATTCGAGCAGCCGGTTCATGTTGGCGAGGACATAGAGGATTGGCAGCCCACCGTGCGCATGCCTGTGCCGGAAGGTGCCCACACCGAACCCAAGTGGATATCCAAAGCTGAACTGGATCCCGGAGGCCCGCACGTGCACCACATCGTCTCCAGCCACATGGGAGTTGGCGTTCCTGGGAGGGGGCCTTTTACCTATCCGCAAGGCTGGGGTGTATTATTGCCTGAGAATCCGTTCATCACAGTAAACATGCACTATCACAAGGACACTGGTCCGGGCACCGGGGTCGATGATATGACCCGCGCCGGATTTAAGTTCTACGAAGATGGCGATGTGATCGACTACGTGGTGGAAACTAACCTGCTGCCGCACCGTGATTGGAAAATTCCTGCTGGTGCGTCTTACCACGAAGTCAACAACACCTTCGACATTGAAGAAGACATCTACCTGCTGAGCATGGGTCCGCATATGCACTATCGGGGCGCGGCCATGCGCTATGAGTTGGAGTACCCCGACGGCGAGAAAGACACACTGCTATGGGTGCCCAAGTACGACTTTAACTGGCAATTTCTCTACGAGTACAAGGAGCCCCGATTCATACCTGCAGGTTCTACTCTGCATATGAGTTGGTGGTTCAATAACTCCGAAACCAATCCGTGGAATCCTGATCCGACCCAGGATGTAGTTTATGGGCCAGCAACCACTGACGAGATGGCCAATGCCCGTATTTACTTTGCGCCGGCCAAGCCCAGAGGCATAGTGGTGGGACGGGATTTGCCTGCGGACGTGCTGGCTGAGGCTCGAGCTTCGGAACAGCGCCGCAGGGAAAATACCCCGGTAGACTTCGGTCCTTCTGGTGACGATTTCAGCTGGTTGACTGAAGACGAGAACTAATCGACTGGCTTAACAGCCAATCCATCACGGGAAAGGACGGAAGGGCGCAAAGACCTGACCGTCCTTTTTTGTTTGCAGACCAAGATCAGAATAATCAGCAAGGTTCATACTAATCGGGAAGGCAGGCTATGAGTGACCCCTCAAATACATCGGATCAGAACAGTGCCACGGTGGCCCCTGAACTGACCCGCCGTGAATTTTTGCAAACCACCAGTGCCACGGTAGCTGCGACAGCGGTCGTGCCGGCTCTGGTTGGAACTGGTTCTGCCAGCGCGCAGCAGACCGGCAATGACAGTACTGCTATCGAACTGGCAGTTAACGGTGTCTCTCGAGCAGTAGAGGTTCAGGATCACTGGACGCTGGTGGAACTGTTGAGGGACCATCTGCAGCTGACCGGCACTAAAGTAGGCTGCAACCGCAGTGAATGTGGAGCCTGCACGGTGCTGGTGGACGGTGAGCCGGTCTACGCCTGCAGCCAGCTGGCTGTCTGGATGGACGGACACAGCGTGACTACCATCGAGGGGCTGGCCAGTAACGGACAGCTGTCTGTAGTCCAGCAGGCCTTTGTCGATCATAACGGTGCCCAATGTGGTTTTTGTACACCTGGTCAAATAATGACGGCAACTGCATTGTTATCCAGTAATCCCAGTCCTGACGCCGAACAGGTGAAGTCTGCGATGGTTGGTAACATTTGTCGCTGCTCCAACTACAATGCCATCGTTGAGGCGGTAGTCGACGCTGGTCGTCGAAACGGAGGCGCAGCATGAGTGAGCAGATTAATTATGCTGTCGAACCAATGAACACCATTGGCAACGGTACGGCGCGGGTCGATGCAGTAGAGCGAGTAACCGGCGAAGCCCTTTATACCCGGGATCAGCGCCTGCCCGGCATGCTCTACGCTCGTATTCTGCGCAGCCGCGTTCCCCATGCCCGCATCACAGGTATCGACACCAGCAGGGCGGAACAACTGGACGGTGTGGTTGCGGTCATTACCCATGAAAATGCCCAGATTGTGTGGGGAGCCGGTTCAGTTTCCGGGGGCCGCCAGTACAATGATCCGATCAAAGAGGCCACACTGCATCGCCGGTACATCTTCAATAATCCGGTCCGCTTCGTTGGCGAGCCGATTGCCGCGGTGGCTGCAGTCGACCGACATACCGCGGAGCAAGCCCTGAGCCTTATCGAGGTGGAGTACGAGGAATTACCCTTTGTCCTGGAACCCGAAGAAGCGCTTCAGGAGACTGCCGCACAGATCTGGCCGGAAGGTAATCTCGCTCCGGATTTCCGCAATAATTTTGAACCGATGGTTACCCGTCGTGGTGAGATCGATGCCGGCTTCTCTCAGGCCGACCGGATATTTGAAGACCGTTACAGCACGGCTTTTATACACAATGCCCAGATGGAACCCCGCTGTGCACTGGCGCACTGGGAAGGGGACAAGTTGACCCTTTACACTCCGACTCAGGGAATCTCCAATTGTCGCCACGATACAGCCCGTGACCTTGGTCTTGCCGACCATCAGGTGCGCATTATCTGTCAATACATGGGTGGCGGGTTTGGTAACAAGAATCAGAACCAGGATACTGATCTGATTGCCGCCACTCTGTCGCGGCGATCCAATGCGCCCGTAATGCTGGAGTACTCGCGAAAAGAGGATTGGCTAGGCGTTCACGGTCGCTGGCCAACGGTTCAGTATTACAAGATAGGAGTAACTAACGACGGTACTGTCACTGCCATGCAGATGAATGCGTACAGTGGAATGGGTCCATACCGCAAAAACTCTGGCGGAATCAGCGGCATGGATGCTTATGCTTGCGAAAATCTGGAGCGCACCATCTATCCGGTGTACACCAACAGGACTGTGTCAGGCAATTTCCGGGCACCTTCCGAGCCCCATGGGCATTTCGGCATCGAGTCTATGATGGATGAGATCGCTTACCAGATCGGCATGGACCCGGTTGAATTCACCCTGAAGAACATGCTGCGGCCCACTGATGCCATGCCTTTCACCAATTATTCCCTTGATCAGTGCATTGCCCGCGGTGCAGAGCTGTTCGACTGGCAGGCGCGTCGACGGGTGACACCCGGATCTGATGAGGGACCGATCAAACGCGGAGCAGGATTCTCATTTATGATGTTCCGGGCCGGTGTTGGCACCAGCAGTGCCATCGTGAAGGTAGACGGACGACAGCAATACACGCTATTTGTGGGCGTAACCGACATCGGTCCCGGCGCCAAAACGACTATGGGTATGATTGCTGCGGAAGAGCTCGGAGTGCCGTTGTCTCAGGTGGATATTGTTTCCGGTGATACTGACCGCTGTCCCTATTCCGTGGGCGAGTCGGGCAGTCGTACTACGATCATGACGGGCATTGCGGTGGTTGAGGCCTGCAAAAATCTCAAGCAACAGATTGCCCAGCGGGGAATGCCCGAGGGGGCGAATGTGCTGATTGCTTCGGCCACGCCAAACCCGACCACCGACGGTAAAGTTCGTAATTGTTTTGCGGCGCATTTTTGCGAGGTTGAGGTCGATACCCGGCTGGGCACAACTGTAGTTACCAAGTATGTCGCGGTTCACGAGTCCGGACGACTG
>Ga0181578_10003989_pt1 | contig 13281 bp, 16 predicted proteins | sample 071ome_21_FD_148659 | JGI IMG/M metagenome (GOLD analysis project Ga0181578, IMG submission 148659) | Coastal salt marsh microbial communities from the Groves Creek Marsh, Skidaway Island, Georgia - 071401CT metaG (spades assembly) | ecosystem: Environmental > Aquatic > Marine > Intertidal zone... | reverse complement strand
AATAAGCTTTAGATCAATGTTCCTACGTTCCTCATCAAAACTTATGATTTGAAGATAAGAATGTGCATATAACTCTTTTTTAATCTGCATAATTGAAGATTCAATATTTCCAGTGAATAGAAATCTTTCCTTGTTAGCTTTTAGTAGTTCGATATTTGAGATTGAAAAAATCTCTTTCAGCGCAGCTTGAAAGTTTTCGTATTCCTCAAAACTTTTTAACTCTAAAGCATTGATAGTAATTGAGCCCTGAGAATCCTTGTTAGCATCAATCTCTAATAAATTATCAATATCTTTGTCTATGTTGACGAGTGCAAACTGAAATAATTCATTGAGGTCATTAAAACGATAATTATTAGCTGCCATTCTTAGGGTCCATGTTGCAATAGAATCTCGAAAAACTTCAATTTCTCTTACAAAACCATAGCTGTAATTACTTTTCAAGCTCTCCTGTAAATTATTTAATACATTTGAGCTATTGATGTTTTGCGAAAATGCAATGTCGCTCAAGGGCAAATCTATATGCAGCCCCCGCTCTCTGGACAAATCATTTAAAGATTTAATAAATGCTGATATTTCTGATTCATTGCCTAGCGCCCTATCTTCAGAAAGATAAAAGATTGGATTCAAGCCATCATCAATTTTTGCCAAAATGGTTGCTTCAGGTCTGTTCACTCCATAAATAGGGATTTTCTGGTCTCGAAATAATTTTATGAGTGGCTCCTTATTGAAAATCACTTCTAAAAGGGATTTGCCCTCAAATTCAATAACTTTGTAGGATTGAACTAAGCTGGCCTTATTTAAACCAAGCGAATTAATGACCCTTAAAATGGCAGGGTTTCTGGACCCAGTTAGCCTAACAGTAATTTTGTTGAATGCCATGATTAAGCCATCGTTAGTAATTTCATAATCATCTTGTGGAATTCTCACAATAAAAAGATCATCAAAAACTCTTGCCGAAGTATCAATAGAGATGGTTAGAAGTATAATGATGCCAAGCTTTAAAACATTCACATAATCATTGTAAATGAGTAAAAAAAGAAACACTACGGATGCCTATGCCAAAGCAGGTGTTGATATTGAAGCTGGAAATCTGCTCATTAAAAAAATTAGTCCCTCAGTTAAAGATACCCATAATAAAAATGTCTTAAAAAACTTTGGAGGATTTGCTGGGCTTTATAAGCTTCCATCAAATTATCGATCTCCAATTCTGGTTGCATGCACTGATGGCGTTGGAACCAAGGTAGCTTTATCTAAAGAATACAAGCGTTTGAAAGATATTGGGCAAGACCTGGTAGCCATGTGCATCAATGATATGGTTACCATGGGAGCAAAACCTCTTTATTTCTTGGACTACTTTGCTACGTCAAAGTTAGAAATTGAAGAAGCTGCGCTTGTCATTAAAGGCATAGCGGAAGCATGCAAAAAAACTAAATGTGCACTTCTTGGTGGTGAAACTGCTGAAATGCCAGGGCACTATAAAGCTGGGCAATTTGACCTTGCTGGATTTGCAACCGGTATAGTTGAAAGCGATAAAATAATTGATGGTAAATCTATTAAAAGAGGTGATTCTGTCATCGCAGTATCTTCTTCTGGACCGCATTCAAACGGTTACTCGCTCATACGTAAAATTCTAAAAAAACATACGCCATCCAAACGAATTCTCAATGAGTTGCTGGCACCTACCGTTCTTTATCCTGAGCTACTTGAAAAAATAATACATAAAGACCTGGTAAAAGGTTTAGCAAATATTACTGGGGGTGGATTGGTTGAAAATATACCTCGAGCATATGGCTCTCAATTGAAAGCGGTTATTGATCTTAATGCATGGAAACTTCCAAGATGCTTTCAATGGTTGCAAGAGCATGGCTCACTTACTTCTGAAGATATGCTGAGAACCTTTAATTGTGGTGTTGGGATGGTACTTTTTAGCAGCCCCGATAATGAGCAGAGCATAATGAAAGTTCTTAAAAACAAAGGTGTTAGCGTCTTTAAGATTGGTATTATGGAGAAAAGATCTCAAAATCAACCTGCAATTATCTTTAATCAGCAATTATCGTGAAAAAAATTGTAGTGCTGATCTCAGGCTCAGGCTCGAATATGGTGGCTATTAAAAATGCCATAGATAATGGGGTTATTTGCAATACTGAGCTAAGTTGCGTTATCAGCAATGAACCTGAAGCTGGAGGTATAGAGAAAGCCCAACATCTTGGATTACCAACTCAAATGCTAAGTCATAAAGATTTTAAAACACGAGAAATGTTTGATGAAGAGTTGGTAGCTGTAATCAAAAACATAGATCCAGACCTTATAATTTTGGCAGGGTTTATGCGTATCCTGACCTCAATATTTACTTCTGCATTTGAGGGTAAAATTCTTAATATACACCCTTCTCTTTTACCCAAATATCCTGGGCTCCATACGCATGAAAGTGCACTAAAAAATGATGATCGAGAACATGGTATTACAATTCATTTTGTTACTGAAGAGCTTGATGGGGGCCCTATTATTGCTCAAGGGTATCTTGTTATTGGTGATACCAAAGACTCCAAATCTCTCCAACAAAGAATTCACCAAATTGAGCATGATCTTTATCCCAAAATTATTAATGAAGTAGTTTCTAATAATATTGTTTACTCTGCTCAAGGAACTATTTATCATCCTTCCTGTCAAAATTATCAAGATAAGATTTTTTATGCTCTATAGATTACTGTTATTCATTTCTTTGATGTCTCTCTGCGCGCAAGCTGAAGTAACTCCATTTAAAGCAGAGTTTTTATTTAAAGGTCCTGTGTTAACTTTGACTACCGTTAGAGAAATGAGCGTTGATAATAATTTTGGAAGATTCACCTTCTCTGGAAAAAATGCCATCGGAAATCTTAAAATATCGTCAACATTTTCAATAAATAATGATGAGCTTGAATCATTGGATTATGAATTTAGAGCTCGAGCAGCTCTTATTATTAATCGCAAACAACAGCTTGTATTCGATGAAAATATAACATCCACTGGCGATCATGACTGGGTTATTAGCAAAGACTCTATTTCTAATAAGATACTTGATCCACTCACAGCTCAATTGGCACTTGCTTCAAAAATTGCTCAAGGCAAGCAGGAGGTCACTTTATTTCTTCCAAATTTAAAAAATGGGGAAATAGAAAGCAATGAATTTATGTTAGTTCAAGCAGAGTCGCTGGTAATTGATGGTATTGAGTATGAGTGTGCAGTGGTTCAAAGAATTCGAGAGAATGAGAACAGAGTCACAAAGTACTGGTTTGCTAAAAGCCTTGACTACTCATTGGTTAAAACTGTAGATGTGGATGACAATGGGACTGTAGAAATGACCATGACAAAACTATTAAGTTTTGGGTAAGGTCACTCCTGTCTGGCCTTGATACTTTCCTCCTCTCTCTTTGTAACTGACCTCACAAGGCTCATCAGATTCTAAAAAGATCATTTGCGCAACACCTTCGTTTGCATAAATTTTTGCGGGCAAGTTAGTAGTATTGGAAAACTCTAGCGTGACATGGCCTTCCCACTCAGGTTCCAAAGGAGTTACATTCACTATAATTCCACAACGAGCGTAGGTAGATTTCCCCAAGCAAATAGTCAAGACATTGCGTGGAATTTTGAAGTATTCAATAGTTCTGGCAAGTGCAAATGAATTGGGTGGAATAATACAAACATCAGAAGTCACATCTACAAAACTCTTATCATCAAAAGACTTAGGGTCCACAGTTGCAGAATGAATGTTGGTAAAGACTTTAAATTCATTAGAACAACGAACATCGTAGCCATAACTCGAGACGCCGTATGAAATGATTCCATTGCCGGCCTCATTCTCTCTAACTTGATCTTCTGAAAACGGTGAGATCATATTGATCTCACTGGCCATTTTTTTAATCCATTTATCCGACTTGATGCTCATTACATTTCCACTCTGCTTAAAATTGCTCTTGCTATTGTATTATTGTCTACAAATTCTAGCTCGCCACCTATGGGAACTCCATAGGATATTCTTGAAATTTTAATGCCATTGAGGTGTTCTTTAATGTAGTGTGCAGTTGCATCGCCTTCTATAGTTGAACTGGTAGCTAATATAATTTCCTGCACTGATGCAGAGCTTATGATTTCTAATAATCTAGGGATCCCTAAATCTTCGGCTGAGATCCCATCCATGGGAGATAATTTCCCCAATAACACAAAATATTTACCCTTAAACCCACCTGTAGCCTCAATTGCCAATACATCTGCAGGGTGCTCTACCACACAGAGCAGAGAAGAATCTCGCGCAGAATTACTACAGATGTTACAGATATCTTCAGAAGTAAGATTTCTACAAACATCGCATCTTTTAATTTTTTCTAAACCGTCTTTTAAGGTGGTAGCAAGATGCATGGCACCATCCTTATTTTTATCTAATAGGTATAAAGCCATTCTTTGAGCAGTTTTTTTACCCACTCCTGGCAAAATAGTTAACGCCTCAATTAGTTGATTTAGAACATCGCGTTTCATAGGTAAGTCTAGTCAGAATTAATTGAAATTTTAGCATCAAAGTTCTTCATCAAATATTGAACTGAGCTATTTTCTGTTAATGCCTCTTTAATGGAATTAGTCTCAGTAGCTGCTATTTTTTTTGCAGCGTCTCTTGGGGCTGTAACTGGCTCAGTTAATTCAAATTGAATAGTTGGCTTGATTTTGAAGTTTGCTGAAAGTGCCTCCTTAAGTTCTATAATCATTGCCTCAGTGGGTTGCATAGCTTTTTCAGGCTGCAATAAAATTAACAGGCCGTTAGAAAATTGTTTGAATCCAAAATCTAAAAAAACTTCTTTAGTTATATTGCTAAGTGTATCTAAATTAAATAATGCAGCCCAATCATTACTTGAAAATTCAACGTCTGACTCATCAATAATTGGATTTATTTCCTCAGAAACTTGCGCAGCTTGAATAGTTTCATTTTTTAATGGTTTAGGTTTTTTTAAATTTTTTTTTTCAGTTGTTGTGTCTGCCACTTTTAAGGGATGAAAGGCAAGCGATCTTAAAACGGCAGCTTCCAGTGCGAGCCTGGGATCAGGGTAGACATTATATTTTTCTAGAGACTGTAAGAAAATTTCTTGTAATAAATGCAAGAATTCAGGGTCAGCAAGTTCAGCTAACTCCTTATAAGCATCTAAATTTGAGCCCAATGATGCCTTTGCCATATTGATGGAATGAAAGTGCTCAATAAAACTTTTAAGCACAAGTGAATATTCAACATTAAATTCATATAAAGCCTGAAGAGATATATAGGTAGCATCACCATCGCCTAGTAATATATTTCGAATGACTGCAAATAAATGACTGTCATCAATACTACCCAAAAAATTGGCAACTTCAGATTTAACTAGAGCACCGTTACCATGCGCTATAGCCTGATCGGTAAGTGTTAATGCATCCCTTATGGAGCCTTGAGCTGCTTTAGCTATTAAATCAATAGAATCTGCATCGGATTGAAAATCCTCCAAATCAAGAAGTTTTTTTACATGATCAGCTATGCTTTGCGATGGCACCACTTTAAGGTTTAGTTGCAAACATCTTGAAAGAACAGTATTCGGAACTTTTTCTATCTCTGTGGTAGCCATTAAAAATATCAGATGATCGGGTGGTTCCTCTAAGGTTTTAAGCAGAGCATTGAAACTATTTTTTGAGAGCATATGAACCTCATCTATTAAGTAGATGCGATATTTTGAGTTAGTTGGTTTGTAAATAGATGATTCTAATAATTCTCGCATATCATCGACACCTGTTCTGGAGGCAGCATCAATTTCAATGAACTCTAAATTTCTCCCAGCAGTAATTTCCTGACAAGTCGAACATTTATTACAAGGCTCTGGATTATTTTGATTGGTTTGACAATTTAAGGATTTTGCAAAAATTCTTGCAATAGTAGTCTTGCCAATGCCTCTGGTGCCACTAAAAATATAACCATGATGTAGCTTTTCTAAAGCAATACTGTTTTGAAGAACTGCAACAATATGATCTTGCCCAACAACCTCTGAAAATAATTGGGGGCGATATTTTCTTGCAAGAACCTCTGATGACATGCGCTTATAATATCATGTCTCTTGAATACAGAATTCAATCTGCTCAAAGGAAAACCCTCGATTTTGAAGAAAGCTTTTTGCTTTTAAAATCTCTTTGGTATCTTTTTGAAAATTACTAAATTTTTTCTTAAATGCTAGCAATGCAAGCTCATTCCAATTCTCAATTATTGAGAGCTCTTGATTGATGATTGCTTCACTTACTTTTCTTTGCTGAAGCTCAGCATCTATTCTGCGAGGACCAAAACCTTTTCTAGCTCTAACTTTGATGTAGGCCTCTGCAAAACGCTGATCATCAAGAAGATTTGATTCCTGCAGCCTGATGATTACGTCATTGATGAGAATATTCGAGTCATATCGCTTTTTTAATTTTTGAATTAATTCGAAAGCTGAATGTTCACGCCTGGAAAGCAGATCTAACGACTTGTTATAAATCGTTGCAAAATCAGGTTCGTCAATAGGAATCATTCAACAGGCAAAACTCTTGTCTTGCCAGCTGAGGTAATGACTTTAACTCTAGTGCCCCTTTCGAAAAGATCGTCGCTTGCCTCTTGGATTATAGATACAGTTTTACCATCGTCCAAAGCAACCAAAAGTTCGATTGCATCTTTTCTAGTGGCAGCATCTCCAACCGCAGAACCCACCGCTGAGCCTACCAGGCCTCCAAGGACCGCTCCAATACCAGACTCAATATCGCTATCACTGATAGATGATCCAGAGGCAGCTCCAATAGCAGCTCCAGCCAAAGCACCCGTCTCCCTATCACCTGCTATCACTATTTTATCCACAGATTCCAAAGTCCCAAATCTAACCGTTTGCATGCGTTGCGCTTGATTTCGATCTACAACATCTGGTCTTAAAGAGCTGTAAGAGCAAGAAGTGGCCAAGAATATGGCAGCAAAAAAGATAGTTAAATTAGTTTTTTTCATGTTGGTCTAGCTTTAAAAAATTTTTTTGTAATTCATCATTGATGGCGAAATATTTTCTGCCCTTATCTGGCCCAGTTAATAATTCGACTTGAGCAATATCATCATTAAATTTTAAATCAATAACCTTCACAGAATCATTCCTTACCACTCTATAAAGGTTCCTGCTATCAACAGTGGCAAATGACCATTCTTGATATCTTTGTGCTTGCATATTCCTGTAGGCATCTCCTGATGTCAGATAAAGTATCTGCCCTTTACCAGAGATATTTCTTCCTGAAGAAAAATTTTCATTAATTACATAAGTCTCTCCAATTGCAACACCCTCTTGGATAGATGATTCAGCAGAATCTGCTAATAGGTGGACTGCACTAGTAAATATAATAAAAGTAGCTAATGTAAAAATTTTAATATTCATATAACTCCGACAAAATTAAGTTATTAAAGTTCTTATTAAATAATATAAACATAGATGCCATACAATGCCATGGCAAGCATAACAATCCATGAGCCTAAGGTCCCAACCATTCTGTAAGGTGTACTTTCTGAAGAAATGCTTAAACCATAGGCGTGCAAAATTCTACAGACAAAGAAAACCGATCCAAGGAGATGTAATTTAAGCTGATCCACTCCTGAAATTTCTAGCAACCCCAGCATAATCATTGCTAAAGGTGCGTACTCAACTAAATTTCCATGGCTTCTTATTGCTTGCAGCAAAGAAGATGAATCTCCCTCCCCTAGCAAAGTTTTAGATTTGCCTCTTGCAATACCAACTTTATAAGCAAGAAAAATAGCTAATAAAGTAATCAGCGAAGTATAAAAAAGTGTAATTTCCATGATTTATTTCCTCTCAGACATTAACTTAGCTTCTTTAATCAAAGAAGTGCCTGAATTTATTTTATGATTATAGCTTGCCGTAAAAGCTTCTAGCTGGAATCCAGACATTCTTGCTTTTAATAAAGATATCTGTTCCTCTTTCCAGGCAACGCTCGTGTTGGGATCCTTCCAGAGCTTTTTTTCTTCATCCGATCTGGCGCACCCATAACAGTAACCGCTGACAGGATCAGAGACGCAAACAGATATACAGGGTGAAATAATCTCCATAGCTTCTAGTTTAGCAAACTTATTCACTTGAAAAAATCTAAATACAGCCCCACATATTTAGTGTGAATGCCGCTTATGGGTTCACAAAACTTAATAAACCATAGACATGCCGCAAGGATGTCACATACGTCGCTAAGGAGGACAATATGGTACTTAACTTTACAGACCCTGTATTTACATCAAGGGTATTTGGCTTTGAAAATCTGTTTGACAGGTTACAAAGAATCTCAGAGGGATCAGATAGATCATCAAGCTATCCTCCCTATAACATCAGAAGAAACGATAATAGAATCTCTATTGAAGTTGCCGTGGCAGGTTTATCAAAAAAAGATCTCGCCATTGAACTTGCCGATGGTGTCTTGACTATCGATCATTCCAGTCAACCAAATCAGGTTAATGGAAATGAGGTAATTTACCAAGGCATTGCACAAAGATCGTTTAAATTGCAATTTACAGTTGCTGAGCATGTAGAAGTTCTAGGAGCAGAACTTATCAATGGAATGTTAACAATAGAACTGGAAAAAATAGTTCCTGAAGAAAAAAAACCAAGAACTATTGAAATTAAGGCTCCTAAAAAATTACTTGGTAACTAATCAAGTCTAAACAGGGGGGGCAAATGCCCCCCGCTTTCTATACAATAACCATCGTTATGAAGAAATTGCTAGCCGCGCTTTTGCTCTTAAGTTTTACGGATTTATCTGCCGCAGCAGTAAATACTGGACATGCCAAAGCAAGCTTGGTAGCAGATGCCACCCAGTCAGATGAGTTCTTGTATGTGGGTCTAAAGTTAGATATGGATCCAGGCTGGCATACCTATTGGAAAAATCCTGGAGATTCTGGTGGACCATTTTCAATTATGTGGAGCCACCAAATGGACATCATCATTGAAGACGTTAGTTGGCCAACTCCTGAAATTATTCCCTACGATCCGCTTATCACTTATGGCTACAAAGATTTTGTAATTTTCCCTTTTAAAGTTTTTAAACAACCAGACTCCGAACTAGGCTTATTATCTGCAGAACTTGAATTTTTAATTTGTAGCGATATTTGCATTCCAGAGAGTGCCGAGCTTTCGATTGATCTTTCGCAACTGAATCGATCATCGGAATTATTAGATGCTGTAGACGAGCTACCAAATAAAGTCTTGCCTATCGGTGTTCAAGCTTCACTTGAAAATATTGTTATTGAATTTAGTTACGATAAGAAACCCGATAAAGCCTACTTCTTTGTAGAAACAGAGGATGTTGTTAAATATCTGCCCTCCCACTCTCTAACTGAAGTTAGTCAAGGAACCTATGCTATTGAGTTAACTCGAGAGGATAAGAATTTCTCATACCTCAAAGGCATCCTTCTCATCGATGATCAAGCGTACTTAGTTGAATCCTCTACCCAAACACCAAAGCGTGACTCCTTGAACTTATGGCAAGCTTTATTGTTTGCTTTTTTAGGCGGGATCATCTTGAACCTCATGCCGTGCGTGTTTCCTGTAATCTCCTTGAAAGTGATGAGCTTCTTAAAATTAGCAGATTCCAATCCCAGACAAATCAGAATACATGCGCTTACTTTTAGCGGGGGTGTGCTTTTCACATTTATAGCTATCGCTCTGCTTTTACTTGGACTCAAAGCAACTGGCGAACTGGTGGGCTGGGGATTCCAGTTGCAGTCTCCTGAGATAGTTGGTTTCTTGGCTATTGTGATGACTATGATTGGTTTTATCTTATTAACCGATATCAATATTAATGTTGGCAATCTTTTTCTTACTCAATCCGTTACTCAAAGCAGTGGGTTAAGTAATTCTTTTTGGACAGGTGCCTTAGCGGTGATAGTGGCCTCTCCATGCACTGCTCCTTTTATGGGGGCTGCGTTAGGTTATGCCATTATTCAACCAAGCGTTGTAAGTATGGTCGTATTCATTTCTCTTGCTCTGGGCTTTGCTTTGCCCTACTTAATTTTAGGATGGAATCCTCAATTAATTGCGATGCTTCCTAAACCTGGGGAATGGATGGAAATCCTCAAAAAGTTTTTTGCCTTTCCAATGTTTGCAACCTCCATTTGGTTGCTTTGGGTGTTTGAGCAACAAACTGCTGGGAACGATTTAATCATACTTCTAGCTATGTGCTTATTGGCTAGCTTTGGAGTATGGATTTTTACACAAAAATCAAAGATAGCATCCGCAATTGGCGGTCTTTTTGTTATCAGTGCATTTTTGCTCATTGGTAATATCGAAAAATCTGCCGCTCCCTCAGGTGAGACCTTATCTGAGTGGAATGCACAAACTGAAATTAATTTGCAAAGCCAAAATCAAGCTTACTTAATTAACTTTACAGCAGCCTGGTGCATTACTTGCCAAACCAATGAAACATTAGTGCTGGGTACTAAAGAAATTCAGGCATACCTAAAAAATCAAAACATCCAATATATCAAAGCTGATTGGACGAATCGCAATAGCGAAATTGCGGCGGCACTAGAAGCATATGAACGCTCGGGCGTCCCTTTATATGTTTACTGGGAACCGGGAATGGATCAAGCAGAGATCCTTCCTGCTATATTAAGAAAAAAAGATATCTTAAATCTCTAATCAATATTTAATTACTGAATATAGTTTGCCCACTCAACGTCAGGAAAGTTTTTGCTGCGTAACTGATGGTATTTAATTAGAGTTCCAATACTAGGTTTTTGTGGAATTCTTGAAGGTTTAATGTCCTTGCTGCCCTTAGCAAGATTGCACTTTTTACATGAAGTTACAACATTACTCCACTCTGTTTTACCTCCCTTGGATTTGGGAATGACATGATCAATGGTGAGCTCTTTTCGCTCAAAGGCCTCATGACAATATTGGCAATTGTGGCCATCTCTAATAAATACATTCGTGCGTGAGAACTTAACCTGTTCTGCATGATGGTGAAACTTTGGTAGCATTAGGATGCTTGGCAGATTCATTTCAAAAGAAGGCGATCTTACGATCTTGTCTTTGTGCTCTTTGATAAGAAAGACTTCTCTAGTAAGAAAAAGCTTCACAGCTGTTTTCCAACTAATGATTGAGAGCGGGAACAGGCTCACGGGTTTTCCATTACCGTTGAGTAGTAAGCAATCCGCCTGATCCATAAAAATTAATACCTTTAGTTACAAATTACTATAGAATTGGAAAGTTACAGAGACAACAGTTTTATAAAATTAAATGGTTGAATTTAAGCCCTTTGAGATATTTGGCACTGATCACTTGGCAACTCTTGCGATAACTTTTATGTTATTCATTGGGTTGCCCTTTATTTTTAAGCACAGAGAAGAAAAAACTAAATGGGGAATTGGAATTGGAATTGCATGCCTCATTTTTGTTCATGAAATAACCAATAACCTCTATTACAACTTTACCCTAGGTTTAAATTGGCAAGAGATGTTCCCTTTGCATATGTGCGATCTGTCAGCTTTTGCCATTGCATTTTATTTCTTCAATAAAAATAAATTGCTGTTTAATTGTGCATTTTTTTGGGGCATTGGTGGAGCAACCATGGCGCTTTTAACTCCTGATGTAGAATTCGGTCCACCCAGCCCAGAATATTGGCAATTCTTTTATGGTCATGCATTGGTATTACTGGGCGTGTTCTACACTGTCATTGCCTTAGGACAGAGACCTTATTTCAAAGATGTACATAGAGTTATTGGGGTGACCTTGATATTGCTCGTCGGGATTTATATAGCTAACTTTATTTTGGGTGAAGATGCTAATTTTTGGTATCTAAAGAAAAGACCAGATGGTGCTTCATTGTTAGATCTATTTCCAGACCCACCTTTTCATATTTTAGTGACAATACCCATTGCGATTACGATGTTTTACTTGATTTATCTCCCTCTTGGAATCAAAGACTGGGTCTCAAAAAATAAATAATTCCCTACAATCCATTACCCAAGAAATAGAAGAAGCAGCTTCTATTATCCAACGATTTGTTGAGCCAACCCCTATCCTAGAATCTGAAGCCCTAAATAATCTAATATCTGGAAGAATGCTGCTAAAAGCAGAGAACTTTCAACCCACCGGATCCTTCAAATTAAGAGGCGCCCTCAATGCCATAAGTAAACTTGATCAAGACCAATTAACGAGAGGTGTGGTTGCATATTCTTCAGGAAACCACGCCATTGGAGTGGCTTTTGCAGCGCAATGTCTTGGCACCAAGGCCACTCTAATCATTCCAAAAGATATACCCAAAAAAAAATTAGAGCGCATTCAATCATTTAATGCTGAAATTATTTTCTACGACCGAGAACTAGATAACAGGGAAGAGATTGGGGAAAGGCTCTGCCAAGAAAGAGATTTAAACCTTATAAAGCCTTACGATGACATGCATACTATTTGTGGACAAGGTACTTGTGGTTTAGAGGCCATCAGGCAAATAAATACAAAGATTGGTAGCGCTATCATCTGTGCTGGAGGTGGAGGCTTGGCAGCAGGTATTGGCTCCTACCTAAAACATGCGCTACCTGATATAAATCTATTTACCGCAGAACCTGAGGGTTGGGATGATCATAAAATTTCTTTTGCAACGAAAACAAGGGTTGCATGCAATAACAACAAGTCAGGTATTTGCGATGGAGTATTGACACCAATTCCTGGAGAGCTCACCTTTGCAATCAACATGCAAAATGAAGTATCAGGTCTTTCAGTGTCTGAGGATATGGTGTTGAAGGCCATGCAAATAGCCTTTCAAGAATTTAATATCAAACTTGAGCCAAGTGGAGCTGTTGCCCTTGCATGCTTACTAGATAACAAAGAAATTTTTCAAGGTCAAAACGTCCTAGTAACTCTCTCTGGCGGCAATGTAGATGAAGAGAAATTTGCAGATTGTTTTATTTAAAATCCTTTTTACTGGTCATTACCTCTACTATCACTCCAATAACCATGTTTAGCAAAATAACAGCATTGAGAATGATGTAGCTTACAAAGTAAAGGGGAACCCAGAAATAATGCGGAGATAATACCTTCATGATGGCACCCCAATCATCATAGGTAGCAACTTGGGTCAAAGTCATTAGAGCTTTACCAATATCACCCCAACGATCAGGATCTATGGATTCAAAGAACATGGTGCCGATTGCGGCCCAGATATACATAAAAATAAATAACAGCAAAGCTATAAAACTTACTCGGGGCAAGGATTGAATTAAGGATTCAATAATTC
>Ga0181578_10003987_pt1 | contig 13283 bp, 9 predicted proteins | sample 071ome_21_FD_148659 | JGI IMG/M metagenome (GOLD analysis project Ga0181578, IMG submission 148659) | Coastal salt marsh microbial communities from the Groves Creek Marsh, Skidaway Island, Georgia - 071401CT metaG (spades assembly) | ecosystem: Environmental > Aquatic > Marine > Intertidal zone... | reverse complement strand
GGTCCTCTCCTACTTCCGCGCCGACAAAGGCGAGAAGGCGTGGGAACTGATCCACGAAACCGCGCGGATCGAGTGGGACTACATCCCGAATGAGTTCTTCTCCCTGATCCAGGAGATGAAGCTCATTCAGGATCTCCAGCCGCGCTTCAACGTCCGACACAAGCGCAAGCGGATCTACTCCTTCGTGAAGGTGACGGCGGAAGCCGCCCCCCGGGTGCTTCCGGTCACGCGCGTCACCGACGACGGATCGACGTACTACGGCCCATTCCCACGCGTGAAGGCAATTGCCCAGATCGCGCGTGAGCTCTCCCAGGTGCTCGGGCTTCGCGACTGCCCCGCCACGACACCCGTCTTCTTCAGTGACCAGCTGGAGATGTTCGACGGGGGCCGCGCACCCCGATGCATCAGGGCCGATGTCGGCACGTGTCTCGCTCCTTGCGCCGGGCATCCGTCGGCCGAGGAGTACATGCGCTCCGTGACGCTGGCTCGACGCTTTCTCGAGGGTCGGGCGGAGAAGCCACTCGCCCAGCTCCGACAACAGATGGACGCGGCTTCGGCCCGTATGGACTTCGAATACGCCGCCACGCTACGCGACCGTATCGATCGTCTGACCGAGTTCCGCGATCAGCTCGTCGCGTTTCGGGGGAAGGTCGAAAACCTGAGCTTCCTCTACCGGGTCCCCGGCTTCGGGGGAGATGATCGGCTGTACCTGATCCGCCGGGGTCGGATTCGCCGCGAGATGAGCCTGCCCAAGACCAGGCGGGCCCGGGGCCGGGTCGCCCGGGCGATCGACGACGTCTACGGAGAGTCGGAAACGGGTCCCGCGGCACTCACGGCCCAGGAGGCCGCGGAGATCCTGATGGTGGCCCGATGGTTCCGGCTCAACCCGAAAGAACGAAAGCGGACCGTGAAGCCGGAGGTGTGGCTCAGAGAAAAGGATCCACGAGGAGCCGCACCGCTCCGGTAGTCGAGCCGGTCTTCCAATCGTCCCGTACTGCTAGTCGTCTACCAGCTCCGCATTCAGAAGCCGCTGAATTCGGTCCACATGCGTCAAGGCGATTCGAAGCCGACGTACGGATGCCTCGAGCAGCGTGAGTCGCTCGTTGATCAAGTTCTCGAACGTTCGGCTCTGCAGCAGAGGCCAATGATCACGATCGAACGGTCCAAAGCCCAGTTCGACATGATACCGAGTGTTGACGTCGACAGCCCGCACGGAAGCGTTTTCCCACAGAAACGGGAGCAGGTGTTCGGCGGTGAAGTCACCCAGATTTCGTGCGTCCTCCTCGACCCTCTCCCGCTGCGGAGCCCACTCAGCCAGTGAAATCCGCAGGCTGTCGGATCGGATCAAGCCCAACTGGCCCGAACCTACCAGTGCCGCAAGGACACCTTCCGGCAGGTCCGGTACGATCCCCCCCAGCGAAGACGCTACGAGCGAGTCGAGTCGTGCATCGCTGAAGGAACCGGCTTCACTCCCCATGACGCCGAGTAGCTCGCGTAAGGGTAGCATCCCTCGGAATCGTCCGAATTCGTATACGGAGTCGAGCCCAACGAGGCGCTCCCGAATCACTTCGAATTCCGAGGCCAGCTGCTGAATGGCCTCGCGTTCGCGGACCCGCTCTCCCCGCTCCTCCCATGCGGCCTCGATCCCAAACGCGATCAGGATCGAAAGCACGATCGCGACGCCTTCGAGCGTTACCCTCCGTGTCGACTTCCCGTGCGATTGACTCATCGCCGTATGGTCCGTGCTCGGAAGAGTGCGCCTCGAGACGACATCATCCGGCAGGCTTCAGCTCGATCCTCTGCGCCGTCACCTCTTCGATTCGCTCCCGTGAATAGAAAACCGGGTGGAACTGATCGTTCGCCCAGAACTCGAAGAGATTGTCGTAGAAGGGCGACCGCGTGTCCCCACTCTGTCCCGGCGTGTTCATGCCGACCGCGCGATCCCAGTCGCCCGTATCGACGATGATCCGGAACGAGGCCCCGGACGTCTGATTGTCACCGTTGCCGGTCTGGTTCACTGTCGACCCGTACCCTCCGCGCGGGAGCGGGCCCGCTTCCAGGATCGACCGCGTCTCCGCGTCGACGGCCGTCCCCATCGGGTGGCGCAGATACGCGTGGTGGTAGTCGGCCTGCCCGTACTGCCAGCCGGACATGTCCGAGCCGAGCTTCTCGTCGAGCGCGTCGACGGCATCTCCAAGGGCCGAGACGAGCAACGCGTCGCGCGCCCGCATCGGGTCGGCACCCAGCGTGCCGGGCGGCACCATGATCGTCTCGATCACCTTGGAGAGAGACAGGTTCATGTCCGCGCCCGCCGGGACGATCGCATCACGCACCGTGCGCCGCAGCTGTGCCTCCCACGCCGCGTAGATGCCGGCCGCGATGGAGTTCTTGTCCATCACGTAGTCCCAGTCGAGCAGATGCTGGCGAGCCTGCTCGGCGCGACCGGCCGCATCGACTTCCTCCAGCATCGGCACGAGCTGGCGGGCCGGCAGCGAGAGCTCATCCGTCTGGAGCTGCATGTTATCCGCGATCGACAGGCGCGTACCGTTGCCGAGAACCTCCACGATGCGGAGCCACCGGTACGGATCCGACCAGGAGAACCCGACGGCATCCATGTACTCGTAGTCCCGCGGAATCAGGTCGTTGTTCGCGGTGGCGAAATACCCTTCTGGTGGGTTTACGACGTTGGGCTTGGCGATGATCGGCAGGTAGCCGTCCCACTCGTACCGTCCGTCGCCGGGAACCGGGACGAGGCCACTCCAGTTGCGACGGACCGGTGCGATCCCGACCGACTGCCAGCCGATCGTCCCTTCGCGATCGGCCCATATCATGTTCTCCCCCGGGATGTTCGAGTAGGCGTTGGCCGCCCGGAACTCCTCCCATGTCCTCGCCTGGTCCATGCGAAGTGAGGACAGGTACGGGGCGCCCCCGATCTCCATCCACCCCGCGCGCACCGCGTACGCCAGGTTACGACCCTCGTCTTCGAAGACGACGGGTCCGTGCCGCGTGTACTTGAGCTCTGCCGTGTGAGCGGAGCGACCCTTCACGGGGATCTCTTCCGTGATCACCGTCATCGTCTCCCACTGATCCCGATACCGATACTGGTTCGGGTTCGACGGATTGGTCTCATAGACGTAGAGATCCTCCGCATCTGTCGAGAAGACCGTCAGGCCCCACGCACCGTACTCGTTGTGTCCGATCGAGACGCCAGGGAGCGACGGCTCACCCCCGCCGATCACGTTCCAGCCGGGACCGATCAGGTGCACCCAGTAGCGGAGCGACGGCGAGCCCTGCGCCCGGTGTGGGTCATTGGCCATCATCGGGAAGCCGCTCTCCGAGCGCGTCCCGTCGATCACCCAGTTGTTCGATCCGATGTCCTGCTCGACATCGTACGCGACCACGCTGGACGCCTCGGCCGCGGCGGCCTCGAGCATCGCGAACGCGTCGGTATCCCCGCGCCGGGAGGTGTCGACGATGTCCTCGGGCTGGAAGCGGACACCCCGGCGGAACGCATTGTAGATCCCCAGGATGTCCTCGGAGAGCGCGTCTCCGTCGATCGCCGGATCCATCTCCAGGAGCGGATCGCCCGGACCGTACGTCGACAGGTCTTTCACGACGTCCGCCCCGAGAGCGGCCACTCGGCGACCGGTCGAGAGCTCCGCCCCAATGTTCCCCAGGAGCCCCTGGTGTCGGGAGATCACGACGTCCGGCGTCCAGTACCCGGGGGTGATCCCCAGCAGATCGAACTCGATCGTAAGGAGGCTCGGGTCACGCTCGGTCTGCGCGATGTACGCGTTGATCCCGTCCGTGTACGCGTTGATGATCAGCGAGCCGCGGTCGTGGTAGTGATTCAACTCCTGCTCGAGGTCACGACGGAACTTGAAGAGACGGGTGCCGATGTCGCGTTCGAGTTCGCGCTCACCGAGGATCTCGGCCACCGTGCCGGTCGCCTGGCGACGCCAGAGCTCGAGCTGAAAGAGTCGATCCCGGGCCGCATTCCACCCCTGCGCGAAGAAGAGGTCGTACTCCGTCTCCGCGTAGATGTGACTGATGCCCCATCGGTCGACGAGGATCTCGACCGGCTGCTGGAGGCCGGGCACGTCGAGTGTGGTGGATTCCTGCGCGGTGACCGGCGCGGCGAGCGCGGGTGTCCCCAGGGCCAGGGCCACGACCAGGTGTCGCACACGGGTGCGGATCAACATCTCGAACATCGTCTCTTCCTTGAGCTTCTCGTCAGGCCTCCCACACCTCCCCATCGGTTCGACCCTGCTCCGGGCCGCCCTCGACCTACGCCTCGTAGACCGTCCTGCCTCCCACCACCGTCCGCACCACCTGGATCTCCTTGATCGCGTCCGGATCGACATCGTACGGGCTTTCGGAAAGGAACACGAAGTCCCCGAGCTTTCCCGCAGTGATCGATCCCTTCACGTCTTCTTCGTGGGATGCGTACGCGCCGTGCATGGTGCAGATCTTCATCGCCTGATCGAGCGTGATCCGCTGGCTCGGACCCCACACACGGCCCGAGAAATCCTTGCGCGTCACCATCGACTGGAGCGCCATCAGGGGCTCGTACGGGCCCGGACTGTGGTCGGACGCCGGAGCGACCGGGATGCCGTAATCCATGAACGACTTGTGGGCAAACATCCACTCCATCTTCTCTTCGCCATATTCGATCCACTTCTCGCCGTGGTAATGGGCGTAGGTGTAGAACGGCGCGGGGATGTACCCACCGTCTGCGATTCGCTGGAGCAGCTCGGGATTCACGAGCGAGCAGTGCTCGAGACGGTGGCGCGTGTCGGCCCGCGGATACTCCCGCGCCATCCGCTCGTACGCATTGAGCACCATGTCGATGGTGACGTCGCCGTTCGCGTGGATCGCGACCTGCCATCCGGCCCTGTGCGCCTGCTCGACGACGTCGTGAATCTCGTCCTGCGTCATTGTGAGGATGCCGAAATCGTCCGGTCGGCCCGCATACGGCGTGCTCATCGCCATCGTCCGCTCGGACGCTGACCCGTCGGCCGAGAACTTTACCGGCCCGATGCGGAGCCATTCGTCACCCATCCCGGTACGAACGCCCGACTGCATCAACGCGGGGAACGTGCCACCGCGCGCCATCAGACTCATACGGAGCGAAAGATCCCCATTCGCCCGCGCGTCCTGATACGCGATGAAGTCGCTGCGGGACGTGCCTGCCTGGTGGACGGACGTGAGCCCCGAGGCGTTCATCTTCTGACAGATGACGCCGACCCCGCGGGCTCGCTCTTCAGGTGTGGAGCCGCTTGGCACCTCGAAAACCGCCCGCGCCCGCTCGGCGACCTTTCCGGTCAGCTCCCCGTCCTCGCGGTAGAAGTGACCGCCAAACGGATCCCGTGTCTCAACCGTGACCCCTGCGAGCTCGAACGCCCGTGAGTTGTAGACGCCCGTGTGGCCTCCGCGATGCCCGACCATGATCGGATGGTCCGTGCTCACCTCGTCCAGATCGACGCGGTTCAGCGGGCGGCCCTCCTCCTGCTTCGTGTCGTCGTACATGAAGCCGATGATCCACTCGCCCGGGGGCGTGGAGGCGGCTCGCTCCCGGAGGGCCTCCTGGATCCGTGCGACTGAACCCAGATTCGTGTTCACGTTCCGGAGCTCGTTGAGTCCCGCGCCCGACGGGTGGGAGTGCGCATCGATGAAGCCGGGCACCACCGTCATGCCCTCGGCGTCGAGCACCGTGGTGTCTGGACCGGCCAGGTTGCGCACGTCCGAGCTGGAGCCAACCGCAACGAAGCGCGCGTCGCGGATGGCGAACGCCTCGGCGCTCGGCTGAGCATCGTCCTGGGTGAGCACGTTTCCGTTCACCACGATCAGGTCCGGCGTAAGTCCGTCTCCCGAACCGGTCGCGCATCCCGTGGTGAGCCCCGCGGCGGCAGCGGCTGCCCCGAGTCCGAGGAATTGCCTGCGATCGAAGTCCGACATCGTACCTCCCTCTTCTAGAACACTGGCCCGACCGTCTCTCGAACGGACTCGAGCTCGGCGACCGCGTCGTCGTGCGGCTTCGTGACGAGGCTGACCACAATGCAGATGACCAGCCCGGCGAAGAACCCGGGGATCATTTCATACAGGTCGTAGAAGTCCGCCTTGAAGGCCCGGACCCAGATGACCGTCGTCGCGAATCCGCCGATCATGCCCGCGATCGCACCTTCGCGAGTCGTCCCCTTCCAGAACAGCGAACACAGGACGATCGGCGTGAACGCGCACGCGATCCCCGACCACGCAAAGAGCACGAAATCGAAGATGACGCGCACCTCCAGCAGCGCGACGACGAGACCGACTCCTCCGATCACGACCGTGACCCCTTTTCCCAACATCGAGAGGGTTCGCTCCGACGCCGTCGAACCCAGGGACTTCTGAACGACGTCCCGCACCACGACCGACGACGCGAGGATCAACAGAGAGTCGACTGTCGACATGATCGCTGCGAGGACGACGACCAGGAAAATCCCCGTAAAGAACGCCGGGAAGAACGCGGCGCTCATCTGCGGAAGAATCGTCTCGGGGTCCGCCAGGCCCGGGAAGAGCGTGCGTCCGGCCATACCGCCGAACACCGCGCCCACGTCGAAGCCAATCACACAGAGGACCGCCCAGAAGCCGCCGTCGACGATCTGCTTCTGATCGCGCGCGGCCATAAAGCGGGTAAGCAGTTGGGGTGAGCCGAGGAAGGCTAGCCCGATCGCGACGGAGCCGGCCGCGCTGATCACGCCGGCCAGCGTCAGGCCGTATACGCCCATCGGCTCCAGCAGGGCGGGATCCTGAGCTCGCAGATTGGCGATCATCTCGCCCCAGCCACCTGCGTTGGCGATCCCGACGACGGGGAGCGTGAGCAGGCAACCGAGCATCAGGACACCCTGCAGGAAGTCCGAATACGCCACGGCCTTGAACCCTCCGACCGTGGTGTAGAAGAGGACGATGCCCAGACCGATCCAGACGCCCTCCGTGTAACCCGTGCCGAGGAAGGAGTCGAACGCCTTCCCGGACGCTGTGAGCTGCGCGGCCGTATACGCCATCACCATGCTCAGGATGATGATCGCCGAGAGCCACCGGAACGCATTCGACGTGTCACGGAAGCGCTCGGTCAGGTAATCCGGAACGGTGATCGCGTCATATCGGTCCGTGTACTCCTTGAATGGACGCGCCACCCAGATCCATGCGCAGGCGACCCCGAGCACTTCGCCCAGGATGATCCAGAAGGCGTGCACACCGATGGCGTACCCCATGCCGGTCAGGCCCAGCAGAAGCCACGCGCTCTCGCCCGTCGCGTTCGAGCTGAACGCGATCACCCACGCCGGCAGCTTCTTGCCCGCGACGTAGTAGCCCTTCAGGTCACCCGACTCGCGGCCACCCCAGAAGCCGATCGCGAGAAGGATCAGCAGATAGCCGATGACGACGCCGAGTATCGTGGCGGAGGTCACTCGATATCTCCCCGCCCACCCGACGAGCTGCGGTCACGCATGCGGGCCCGGATGAAGGCCACTTCGAGTCCGAGGCCGAGGCCGACGGCGATGAAGAGCAGGAGCCAGGCGTCGAGGGGCATCAGTCGCCCACCCTGTCGATCGCCCTCCCCAGCTTCTCGATCCCCTCCGCCATCTCCTCCTCCGTGATGAGCAGCGACGGACCGATCCGCACGACCGTTCCGTGCAGCCCCCCGAGCCCGATCAGCACGCCTTCCTCGCGTGACGCCTCCATGAGCTTCTTCGTGCGCGCCAGGTCGGGCTCCTTCGAGATCGGATCTTTCACGATCTCGATCGCCTGCATGAGGCCCATGCCCCGGACGTCGCCCATCCACGGGTGACGCGTCTGCATCTCTTCCAGCGCGGCCCGAAGCTCAGCGCCACGGGCGCTCGCGTTGTGGGGTGCGTCGTGATCCCTCAGCTCGTCCTGCGTGGCGCACAGCGCGGCCATGGAGACCGGATTACCGCCGAAGGTCGAAATGTGCTTACCCTGCCAGCGATGCGCGATCTCGTCCGTCGTGACCGTCGCGCCGACCGGGGCGCCATTCGCGATACCCTTCGCCATGACCATGATGTCGGGCTCAACGCCATGGTGCTGGATCCCGAACCAGTGGTCGCCGCATCGGCCGAAGCCCGCCTGGACCTCGTCGATGATGAGCAGGCCGCCGTAATGCCGGATCACCTCGGCCGCCTTCTCGAAGTAGCCCCTCGGGGGCACGACGTACCCAGCCACGCCCATGACCGTCTCGGCGATGAATGCCGCGGGTCGACCGTTGGTGGTCGTGACGATCACCTCCTCCAGGTCGTCGACGAATTTGTCGACACACGTGTCGTCGCAGGGTGTGTTGAAGGGGCACCGGTACAGATTCGGCGACTTCGCGTGCTTGATTCCCGCCACGGGCGTCGCGAGGGGACGCCACCCCGAGTGCGCAGTCACACTCGTCGCCATGAACGAGCGACCATGGTAGCCGACGCGCAGTGCGATGATCTCGGTCCGGCCGGTCGCCAGGCACGCCATCATTAACGCGGTCTCGATCGCCTCGGTCCCCGAGTTGCTGAAGAAGGTGCGCTTGAGCGCACCGGGCGCGATGTCGGCGATCTTCCGGGCGGCTTCGATGTGAATCTCGTTCTCGTACAGCGTCGAGATGTGCCCGATCTTCTGCATCTGGGCGATCGTCGCATCGACGACACGCGGATTACAATGCCCGACCGACGTCGTCAGAATCCCTGCAAACAGATCGAGGTATTCGCGCCCCTCCGGATCCTTGACGCGAACACCCTCCCCCTCGACGAGGACGAGCGGCTTCTCATAGAGATGGAGCATCCCGGGAAGCAGGAACTCGTCTCGACCGTGAATCGTCTCAGCGCTGGTCACGCCCCGTGCGAGTGATGGTGCAGTCATCGTGCTGTTCGGTTGAGTTCGTCGTGTCCGAGTATGTCCGGCCGTCAGCCCGACTTCGGCAGGTTGTGCGGATCGGCCTTCACCGCGGACCAGCGTGAGATCACCACCCGCTGATCGGTGAAGAACGAGATCCCGTCCTTACCGGCGGCCTTGAGGTCCCCGAAGAACGACTGCCTCGAACCACCGAACGGGAAGAACGCCATCGGCGCCGCCACACCGATGTTGATCCCGATCATGCTGATGCCCGCCTGGTAGCGGAACTCACGCGCCGCGTGGCCGCTGGTCGTGAAGAGAGAGCACGCGTTGCCATACCGGTTCCGGTGCATCATGGCGATCGCGTCCTCGACACTGTCGGCCCGGTTGATGCTCGCGACCGGTCCGAAGATTTCTTCGCTCCCGATCGACATGTCGGGAGTGACGTCTTCGAAGACGGTCGGACCGACCCAGTATCCACCCTCGAGACCTTCGACCGTCGCACCTCGCCCGTCGAGTGAGAGCTTTGCACCGTCGGCCACACCCTGATCGATGAACGACTTCACCCGATCGCGGTGGGGGCCCGAGATAACGGGCCCCATCTGGGTCGCCGCATCGAGACCGTCTCCGATCCGGATCGACGAGGCGTAGTCGAGGATCCGGTCCCGGATCTGGTGGTGCGCATCCCCCACTCCAATGACCACGCTTCCGGCGAGACAGCGCTGACCACTCGATCCGAAGATCGAGCCCGCGCACGCGTCCAGCGTGGCGTCCATGTCCGCGTCGGGCAGCACGATCAGGAAGTTCTTTGCCCCTCCGAGCGTCTGGACGCGCTTTCCAGCGGCTGACGCCCGCGTGTAGACGATCTTCGCGACATCGCTCGATCCGACGAAGGAAACGCCGACGATCTCCGGATGATCGCAGATCGTCTCCACCACTTCCTTCCCACCGTGGACGACGTTGAGAACCCCGTCCGGCAATCCAGCCTCACGCGCCAGATCGACGATCTTCTGGTGCGTAAGCGGATCCTGCTCGCTCGGCTTGAGCACCACCGTGTTCCCGGTCGCGACCGCGTAGGGCCAGAACCAGAGCGGGATCATGACCGGGAAGTTGTACGGTGTGATGATGCCAAAGACCCCGAGCGGCTGCCGCCAGGACGCAGAGTCGATGCCGGCGGAGATCTCCTCGACGGTGTCCCCCATCATGAGCGTCGGGATACCGCATGCATGCTCGACATTTTCGATGCCCCGCTGCACCTCGCCACGAGTCTCGGCGAGGATCTTGCCGTGCTCCTTCGTGAGCTGGATGGCGAGTTCTTCCTTGTGCTCTTCGAGCAGCGCCTTCAGGCGGAAGAGGATGCGCGCCCGCACCGGAGATGGGGTCGCGCGCCACGCCGGAAACGCCGCCTTCGCGGCCTGTACGGCGGCATCCACGTCCGAGGCGTTGGAGAGCGGCACCTGCCCGATCTCATGTCCCGAGGCCGGATTCCTGATCGAGAGCGTGTCGGTCGATGACGCGGTGCGCCATCCTCCCCCGACGTAGTTCTGAACGACTGAGCTCATGGTCGCTGCGGTTAAATGCAAAACGGGGGCGATTCTATCGCGGCTGCCGCCCTAGAATCACCAAGGGGTGTGGTTCTACTGCATCCTGGGGCTGTCGGACGAGCGCCGTGTCGCCGGCGTGCACTGGGGCCACTGCCCCGGCTGCCCATTACGGCCCGGAATGACGGTCCTTCGTGTGCGGTCGACGAACTCGGGATCCTCGGCCGCCAGATACGTGAGTGACGCGGTCAGCACCGCGTTGTTCTTCAGATCGTCGAACACGAGCTTGTCGTACGTGTCACGATGCGTGTGCCAGGTGTGCGATCCATAGTCCCAGGAGAGGGCTCCCAGACTGAATCCCGGCGCCCCGTGGCAGACGAACGACGCGTAATCCGAGCCGCCTCCACCCGGGTTGCCGGGCAGATCGAGCTCGACGTGCTGCCCGACCTCGAACGGCACCTGGGACATCCAGCGGGCGACAGACGGAACCGCCCCGACCAGCCCCTGCGTGGAAAGCCGAACGATCCGGCCCGTCCCATTGTCCTGGTTCCAGAGCGCCTGCAGCCCCTCGACGACCTCGGGGTGGTCCTCTGTGTACGCACGCGAACCGTTCAGGCCCTGCTCCTCACCGTTCCAGAGTCCGATGAGGATGGTCCGCTTCGGATTGGGATACGCCTCCTGGAGGATGCGCATCGTCTCCATCATCAGCACGGAACCGGAACCATTGTCGGTCGCGCCGGACCCTCCCTCCCACGAGTCGAAGTGGGCGGACAGCATGACGTACTGATCCGGCCATTCCGTTCCCGGGATCTCGCCGATCACATTGAAGACCGGAACTTCACCCCGGTTCTCCGCCTCGGCGGTGAGCCGCAGCACCGGGTCCTGGCCATTCAACACGAGCCGGTGCACGAGCCCGTAGTCCTCACATCCCAGCTCGAAGGTGGGCGTTTCCCGATTGTAGGCGTTGAAGACACGGGTCGTCCCGTACGAGCCTGGCCACTGGGAGGTGACGATGCCTGCCGCGCCTGCCTCTTCGAGCTGATGATGCAGGTCACGGCGCCGACCGTCCTGCGAGCCCGTATTCGCGAGGCTTGCGTTCCAGCGCCGCTGACCGAGCGTGCGTTCGTCCACCATACGCTCCATTGAGCCGTCCATCGCGAACTCTTCCCACTGTTCGCTCGCCCGGCACGTCGGCTCAGGGTAGGACATCATGACCCATTTGCCCGACACCGTACCGAGGAAGCGTTCCCAGTCCGCGGGAGCATCGATCTCCGGGAGATAAGTGACGCCGCCCTCGACCGGGCGTCCGCCCGTGCCCGGGCTCCACGCCAGAATCCGTCCCTCGAGGGAACGAACACGCGGCGAGACGAGGTCCACGTGGCTCACACCTCGGTCCCAGCCCTCCCAGGTCCCGTACTCCTCGAGGTCCGCCTCCATGCCCCACGAGCGCATCGTCTCAACCGCCCATTCCTGGGCACGCTCCATCTGAGGCGACCCCGTGAGGCGAGGCCCGATCTCGTCCAGGAGCACCTGGGCGAGTTCCGCGAAGTGCGAGTTGTTCATGCCTTCGTCCCAGATCCTCTGAAGGACCGGGTCACTGTCGGCGAGGCGCTGGGCTTCCACGGAGGACGCAGAGAACAGCATCGCCGCAGCGGCAAGCAGCAGTGTGGTTTGATTCATCATCCCTTCGTCCTTGTACGCGTCTGCGCGACCCGCGCCGCGGGGCGTCGGTCAGCGGCGGAGACTCAAAGCCCCGCCAGTTTCTTCACGCGATCGAACTCGGCCTTCTTCACCGACTGAACCGAGAGGCGTCCGTAGCGGACCAGCTCCATGTCGGAGAGCCGTTCATCCGCCTTGATCTCGTTCAGCGAGAGCGGTTGGTCGACGTCGTCGATCTTCGAGACGAACTCGATGTCGACCATGTACCAGCGGGGATTGTCCGGATCCGATTTGGCGTCGAAGTACTTGTGTTTCTTGTCGAGCGCGAAGTGATCCGGATACGCCTCCTTGCACACGCGCGCGATCCCGACCACGCCCGGCGGTTTCGCGTTCGAGTGGTAATAGAGGACTTCGTCTCCCACCTTCATCTCGCGCATGTTGTTGCGCGCCTTGTAGTTCCGTACGCCCTCCCAGCACGTCGACCCATCCTTCTCCAGGTCGTCGATCGAGTAGACGTACGGCTCGGACTTCATCAACCAGTATTGCTTCGCCATCGATGCGCGGCGTCCCATTCACGGTGATCGGGGACGGGCATAATGGGGGGCGAATCGTGCTGCCGCGAGGTGCGACCCGACCTCGAATCAGGCCGTACTCGCCCCACCGATGTCCACACGGATATCACGCCAGTGACCGCGTCGGAACGCCAGGATGCTCAGCAACGCGCGAGAGAAGTGGCCGATGACGATCGCGAGCCAGATCTCGTGGGGATCGAGCGTCGAAAAGGTTGTGATCGCCAGGCACATACCGAGAGGAATGATGATCTGGGAAATAATCGAGATGTACATCGGACTTCTCGTATCACCGGTCCCCTGCAGACCCCCGGTATAGGCCAGCGCGACTGTGATGAAGAGGCCGGACACCGCCAGATACCGCAGTAACTCCACGGCAAGCTGCGACACGATCGGATCGTTCATGCCGAAGATACCGAGCAGCTGGTTGGGCAGAATCAGGAAGGTCACGCCAATACCCGCGGCGAGCGCCAAGCCGAATCCCGCAGCGACATTCACCGACTTCGCGGTCCGATCCGGCTTACCCGCGCCGAGGTTCTGCCCCGCCACGGCAGCGGTCGCACCCATGATGCCCACCGACGTCCACGTGATGAAGGAGAAGAGCTGAGTGTAGCTGACCACGTAAGCGGCCTGCGCCTGAGCGCTCGCG
>Ga0181578_10003974_pt1 | contig 13300 bp, 10 predicted proteins | sample 071ome_21_FD_148659 | JGI IMG/M metagenome (GOLD analysis project Ga0181578, IMG submission 148659) | Coastal salt marsh microbial communities from the Groves Creek Marsh, Skidaway Island, Georgia - 071401CT metaG (spades assembly) | ecosystem: Environmental > Aquatic > Marine > Intertidal zone... | reverse complement strand
CTTCGCGCTCGCCGCGCTCGTCGCAGCGTTGCGCCACCGCGACCGGGTTGGCGTCGGGCAGTACATCGACGTCTCCCAGAATGAGGCCGGCGTGCACCATCTTGGTCCGTTGGTCAGCGAGTACGCCGCCACGGGCAACCTGCTTGAACGGCCGGGCACGGCAGCGGAGGCCGGTGCCCCGAGCGGCGTCTTCCGCGCTGCCGGGAGCGAGCGGTACCTCGTCGTTTCGGCGCTCTCCGACGCGCACTGGGCTGGTCTCGTTTCGGTCGTCGAACCGATGCGGGCGTTCGATCATCTCGACCGAACGGCCCGGCTCGCTGCGCGCGCCGAGATCGAGGCGGCATTCGCCGCATGGCTCGCCGACCAAGACCCGTTCGACACCCAGGCCGCCCTGCTCGCCGCCGGGTGCCCTGCCTATGTCTCCCTGAGGGCCACAGACCTCATCCGCGATCCACAGCTCACCCACCGCGGGTTTTTCACGCCGCTCGAGCATCGGGCGATCGAGTCCTGTTTCGATGGGCCGGTCAGCCATTTCTCGGCGACGCCCCAAGCCCCGTGGCGAGCCGGGCCGACGATCGGCGAGCACAACGAGCAGATTCTGAAGGATCTCCTCGGTTTCACCGACGACGAGATCACCGACCTTGCGATCGCCGACGTCCTGACCTGATCGGAAGCCGCCGCAAGAACGGCCGTGTCCGACGCGACTAATATCCCGGAGATGAGCGATCTGCCGCCTGACGCCGCTGACCAGCCCTCGCCTGCTCCGTTGTCGCCAGGAGGCCCCCGGCGAGTTGTCGTCGGTGTTGTCATTCTTCTTGTCGCGATCATCGGCGGTTTCTTCGCCTCGCGAGCATTGTCAGACAGTGATGATGGCGGTGACGATGATGTGACCGTGCTGTCGCCCCGAGAGGACTTCCTCTTTCAGCCGGCTGACGCTCCCGGACCCGATCCGTTCACCCGCTCCGTCGCCAACGTTCTTGTCGACGTCGAAGACGAGGGGCTCCGGAGCGGGGTCGTGGTCGCTGGTCCCGGCCTCTACGGCGGCACGAACGAAAACGTCTGCGACGTCGACCAGCTGATCGAATTCCTGCGGGAGAACCCGGACATGGCCCGCGCGTGGGCCGAGGTGCAGGGGCTGACTGTGGCCGAACTCGAGGACTATCTGCGGAGCCTCGAGCCGGCGATCCTGCTGGAAAACACGCTGGTGACCAACCATGGGTACCGCGACGGAAGAGCGACCCCGTTCCAGGCGGTTCTCGAGGCTGGCACTGCTGTGCTGGTGGATGAAGACGGCATTCCGCGAGCTCGTTGCGCCTGTGGGAACCCGTTGATTCCGCCGGACACACCGGGCGAGGAACCTCCGACGACCACGATCCCCGATGTGCCGACCACCACGGTCCCCGAATGCCCTCCGACCCCTCCCTACGGCTTTCAGGAGAACGACGGCGGCTGGATCCTCGAAACCGAGGAAGGGGTGTACCGCTGGTACGAAGAGTCTCGGACGTGGGTAGCGACCGACGGCAGTGAAGCGACGTACGAGGACGAGACGCTGGTACCCGGCTACCGCGAAGAGTGTTACCCGTGTCCCGGTGACTCGTCGGGCTCGTCGTCATACGAATACCGCGATGGGACCTATCGCACACCCGACGATGTGGCGGAAGCCGAGGGTGAACAGCGCATCACGACCTATGTCATCATCACACCGGGGGAGCGCGAGATCGAAGAGATCGCGAGCTCGGTCACGTACGAGTACGAAGAGGGTTACGACTTCGACGAGTGCTTCCCGCCATGCCCGGAGGATGGTTCGTGGGGTTGGGTGTTCGGCGAGTCAGACCTCTACACCGGATGGGTATGGGTCGAGCAGGACGGCAACGCATGGGTCTGGTCGGCCGCCGATGGAGGTTGGCGACAGCTCCTGACCGACCCGGCTGACGACATTGTGATTCCCGATTTCGCCGATCTGCCCGGCTGGACATCGGAGTGCTTCGAATGCCCGCCGTGGGGTTGGATAACCGGTCCGAATGGTGGTTACGTCTGGCAAGACCCGACCGGCAACATCTGGTACCCCTACTCCGAGGGTGGCTGGGTGCCGCAAGATCGGCCCATCGGCGAGGCCTACACCGAGTACCAGGTGCCGACCGAGGGCCTTCCCGGCTACGACGAAGGGTGCCACTGCGACACGTCGTTGTGGGGCTGGGTCGAGACCACCACCGGTGTCACCCTGTGGGAAGGCCCGAACGGCACGTTGTGGCGCCTCATCGATGGCCTCTGGACTCCGGTCGATGAAGCCGGCGAGCCGGTCGGCATTTCCTATGGCATTGAAAGCCACCGTGGCCTGCCAGGGTGGGCGCCGTGCTTCGGTGACCCGGTGATCCCACAAACGGACCCGGACCCTGACCCCGATCCAGATCCTGATCCGGACCCTGACCCTGATCCTGATCCTGATCCTGATCCTGATCCTGATCCTGATCCTGATCCTGATCCGGACCCTGATCCGGACCCTGATCCCGATCCCGATCCCGATCCTGATCCGAACCGAATTGCTGATGAGTCGCTGAGCGGGCAGTGTGCCGTCGAGCGAAGCACGTTCACGGTTCGCTGGTTCACCCGGGCCGAAGATCCACTTCCGGACAACTGGACACTGACGGTGACGATCGACTCGGTCGACTACGGACTCCTCACGTACTCGACGACGACCGCAGCAACCCCCGGCCAGACTGCGTGGGAGATTGCGCTTCGACCGCTCGATTTCGCGCCGAGCGGATTCCCCACCTACATCTGGCCGGACAACGCCGGTTTCGTGACCTTCGACGTCGCGATTGCCGGGAGCGGCGGCGCCCCCTATGAGACGCTCACTGCCAGCTACAGCATGGCCTGTCCGCTGGAGCTCTACTCATCGCAGATGATCGTCAATTGCCTCAACGAACGCCCCTGGGCTGACGTGTATTGGTCCGTCGCGGCAACTGACCCCCTTCCCGATTCGTGGCGGGTCACCGTGACCTTTGACGACTATGCGCCGCTGACGAAAACGGTGAGCGCCGACACCTTTGAGATCAGGTTCTGGTCGGATGAGTTCGGGTTCCCCACGACGTACTGGCCGGCAACCCCAGGGGAGCGGCTCACCTTCTCCGGTCAGATCGAAGCGGTCGGTGGACCGGTCCCCTACGACACGGCGTATCTGTTCCAGGCCATCGATCCACCGGCAGCTGGCCAGAACGGCTGCCCTGTCTATTCCGGAACACCGACGACCGGGTTTTCGCTTTCGGTGAAGTGAACCATCGCCCCGTGCGCTCAGGTGACCTGATGCGCGCAGGCGCGGTGCAAAGCTTGGTCGGGACGGCGGGATTTGAACCCACGACCCCCTGCTCCCAAAGCAGGTGCGCTACCGAGCTGCGCCACGTCCCGTGTGGGAGCTGAGGGTACCGGGAATGCGCCCGTGCGAAAGCGAAAACTGTGATCTGACGCCCGCCTGGGCCACACTGGCACCATGGCCGACATCCGCAGCGTCACGATCGAGGATGTCGCCGCCGCAGCGAGCGTCTCGGTGGCGACCGTCAGCCGGGCGCTGCGCGGCCTCGACAATGTTGCGCACAGCACCCGCGAGAAGGTGGAGTTGGCCGCCGCCGAGCTCGGGTACGTCGCCAATCCCGCAGCGGCGAAGCTTGCGGCGGGCAGCTCGAAGACGATCGTGGTCGCCGTGTCCAACATCGCCGGTTGGTTCTCAGCGCAGGTCGTCGGCGGGGTCGAGGCCGTGCTTTCCGAGGCCGGCTACGACACACAGGTGATGGGTGTCGCCGGTCCCGAAGCCCGACGCCACTTCGTCGCATCGGCGCTCCAGATGCACCGGCGGGTCGATGGGCTTGTCATGGTCGACATTCGTCTCGAACCCGACGAGGTCGACGCGCTGCGGGACACCGACATCCGCACCGTCACCATCGGCAACAGCTATCCGGGTCTGTCGTCGGTGCGCCCCGATGACATCTCGGCCGCTCGTCTCGCTGTCGACCACCTGCTGCAGCTCGGCCACCGACGGATCGGCCTCATCGAGGGTATGCCCGACGATCCCATGCGAACCGAGGTCTCGTGGCGCCGCCGTGAGGGGTACGAGCAGGCGCTCGCTCGAGCGGGGATCGTTGTCGATCCCGACCTGCTCCACACCGGCAACTTCTCGATCGAGGGAGGGCAGGACGCCATGGCCCGTCTGCTGGCGTTGCCCAAGCCGCCCACCGCAGTGTTTGCGATCTCCGACGAGATGGCGATGGGTGCCAGGGGAGTGGCTGTCGAACAGGGCCTGCGGATCCCCGAGGACATGTCGGTTGTCGGTTTCGACGATCACCCACTCGCCCAGACGGTCGCGCTCACCACGATCCGGCAGGACCCAACAGCGAGCGGTGCCCATGCCGCCCGCTGGATTGTCGAGGATCTACGCAACGACGCGTGCAACCTTCACACCCACGAAGTCGATGTCAAGCTCGTGGTGCGGCGCACCACGGCACCGCCCTGCTAATCGCCCGGCGGAGCGAGTTCAGCGAAGGAACTCGCTCAGCTCGACCGGTCGCCCCTCGTCAATCGAGCGGTGCGCAGCTGCGCCGATTGCGACCGAGAGCAGGCCGTCGAAGAGGCTGACCTCGGCGGGCGCAACGCCGAGCACGGCATCTCGGAACTTCTGGTGCTCAACCCAGCTCGAACCCGAGTGGTGGCCTTCGTAGGGGATCTCGTCGTTCGTGACCGGGTGAACGTTGACGCCACCGATCCAGTGTTCGCCGCGGCGGCCGATACGCACGACGTCCTCGGGAATGAGTGCCTCGACCTTGCCCAGCGGGCCGACCACGCTGAGTTCCTCTTGGTTGTGGGTCGCTTCGGCGAACATGCAGAGATCGAGAAGGCCGCGGGCGCCGTCGTCGAAATCGACGATGACGAAGGCATTGTCGAGGATGTCCGGGACCCGGCCGTCGTACACCTCGTCGAGGTGGTTGACGTCCTGCGCGCCGGACGCCATGACGCGCACCGGTCGGCCAGGCATGATTTGCACCATCAGATCGAAGAAGTGGCAGCACTTCTCGACGAGCGTTCCCCCCGTGTTCTCCGAGAAGCGGTTCCAGTCTCCGACCTTCTCGAGGAAGGGGAATCGATGTTCGCGGATCGAGATCATCTTCGGGATACCCACAGCGCCTGCCTCGACCTCGTCGATGAGGCGGGCGATCGGCGGCATGTACCGGTACTCGAGGCCGACCCAGGTGATTGCGTTTCTGCCCTCGGCGAGCTCGAGGATCGTGTAGCAGTCGTCGACCGTGGTGCAGAGCGGCTTCTCGACAAGCACGTGGAGATCGGTCGCCAGGAGGTCACGAAGCACGTCGACGTGGGTGAAATTCGGTGAGGCGACGACCACGGCGTCGCAGACGTTGTCGGCGATTAGCGCTTCGTGGTTCGCGTAGTGCAGTGCATCAGGGACGAGCGCACCGGCGAACTCTCGGCTTCCAGGGTCGGGGTCGGCGATCGCCGTGACTTCGACACCCTCGGTGTGCGAGAGATTCTCGATGTGCTCCACACCCATCATGCCGCTGCCGATGATGCCGTATCTGAGCGTGGTCACAGTGCCCCCGAAATGTTGGATTCTTTGGAATGTAAGCGTTTACATCCGCGGGATAGCCTACGCCCATGACCCACTCTCTGGTCCAGATCAGGCCACGTTCTCTTCCCGCTGGCCTCGACCCGATCGGCCCCCTCGGCTTCGGGACGTGGCGGTTCACCACCGACGATCTCAGTGCCGCCCACGAACTCGTCGAGACGGCGCTCGACGTTGGCATGAATCTGATCGACACGGCCGACGTGTACGGCCTCGACTACGACGGCTCCGGCTTCGGCGGTAACGAAGAACTGCTCGGCAAAGTGCTCGCCCAGGCGCCCGGCCTGCGCGACCGCATGGTGCTCGCCACCAAAGGCGGCATCATGCCGCCGATCCCGTACGACTCGAGTGACGCCTACCTCCGCTCCGCGGTCGAGGCCAGCCTTGGGCGCCTCGGTGTCGACGTGATCGACCTCTACCAGATCCACCGACCCGACATGTTCGCCCATCCCGCTCAGGTCGCCGAGACGCTTTCGTCGCTTGTCGGTGAGGGCAAGATCCGAGCGGTCGGCGTGTCCAACCACACGCCGGCTCAGCACGATGCACTGATCGCCCATCTCGGCGACCTGCCGCTCGCGACCAGCCAACCCGAGTACTCGCCGGCCTTCCTCGGCCCCCTGCGCGATGGCACCTTCGATCTCTGCATGCGCGATGGCATCGTACCGCTCGCCTGGAGTCCGCTTGGCGGCGGTCGTCTCATGTCGGGCGAAAACGTCCCCGCTGCACTGATCGCCACGCTCGACGAACTCGCCGAACGCGAGGGCGTCGACCGAGCGGCGATCTGTTACGCCTTCGTGCTCGCGCACCCGTCGGCACCGGTCGCCCTGCTCGGTACGCAAAATCCCGACCGGCTTCGTGCCGCAGTCGCCGCACTCGATGTCACGCTCGACCGCAACGATGTCTACCGCATCGTCCAAGACAGCGAAGGCGTGCCGCTCCCATGAGTACCCCCGTGGAAATCAGCTGGTTCGGTGCCTTGTGCGACGACGACTACGAGTTCCTCGGCGTCCCGAACCCCGAGCTGCAGAGCTCGTGGAACCATTGCCGCGACATCGTCCAGACCGCCGACCGCAATGGCTTCGACAACATCCTCCTGCCGTCGGGCTACCAACTCGGGATCGACTCGACCGCGTTTGCCTCGGCGATCGCAACCCACACCGAAAAGATCAACCTGCTGCTCGCCGTGCGGATCGGGGAGATGTGGCTCCCGCAGCTCGCTCGCCAGCTCGCCACCATCGACCAGATGGCCGAGGGGCGCCTGACGATCAACATCATTAGCTCTGACATGCCGGGGCAGTCCCTCGACTCGGAGCCTCGCTACCGCCGGACCGTCGAGTTCATGCACGGCCTGCGAGCACTGCTCAACGGTGAGCGTCTCGAGATCGATGGCGAGTTCGCCCAGTTCGACCTCGACCCGCCACGCATCGCCACCGTCAACCCGGGCTGCCCGCCGATGTATTTCGGTGGCTTCTCCGAGGCCGCCAAGCAGTGCGCTGCCGAGGCCGCCGACGTGTTCCTCACCTGGCCCGACACGGTCACCTCGGTGGGTGAAACCGTCGCCGACATGCGCCGCCGCGCCGATGCGCTCGGGCGCGAACTGACCTACGGCCTGCGAGCCCACATGATCGTTCGCGAGACTGAAGCTGAAGCGCGAGCCGCCGCCGACCGACTCCTGTCGAAGCTCGAAGTCGACACCGGTGAGCAGATCCGGAACAAGTCGCTCGACACCCAGTCGGCCGGCGTGTCACGTCAGAACGAGCTCCGCGACGGCGCCGACGACGACGGGTACGCCGAGGCCAATCTCTGGACCGGCGTCGGCCGGGCCCGTTCCGGCGCCGGTGCGGCGATCGTCGGTGATCCCGATCAGGTCGTGGCCAAGCTGAAGGCGTATCAGGCGGTCGGCGTCGAGGCGTTCATCCTGTCGGGCTACACCCACATCGCCGAATGTGATCTCGTGGCCGAGCACGTGTTGCCCAACATTGAGCACTCGGCCCTGCGTCCTCGCTGGAGCTGAACCCGTCTGCTGGTCGCTCAGCGAGCCCGAGGAAGGCCGAGGAAGCCCTCGGCAACCATGTTGCGGTTGATCTCGCTGGTTCCGCCGTAGATGGCGGTGACCGGGGAGTGTCGCAGCGCCTCCTCGATCAGTCCACCACGGTGAGCCTCGGGTGATTCGAGGGTCAAGAGGCCTTCGGCGCCCATCATGTCGTGAATCTCGCGACAGTGGCGCTTGAACGTCTCGCTTGCGAACAGCTTCGTCATCGAGCCCTCGACACCGAACATCGCGCCTTCATTGGCGAGGTCGGCGCAGTGGTAGGCGAAGCCGCGGCACACCTCGACGTCGATCTGCGCTCGGATCAGACGCTCGCGCACGGCCGGGTCGTCGATCGGTCGGGTGCCGTCGGCCCGTTCGTGGTTGGTCGCCCAGTCGATGCCTGCGTGGATTACCGGCGGTGACATGAACTGGCCACCTGCGATGCCGCGCTCGTATTTGAGGGCGGTCTTCATCACGGCCCAGCCGCCGTTGACCTCACCGACCCGCCAGTCGTCCGACAAGCGGACGTCGTCGTAGAAGGTGGCGTTCGATCGTTCGGTCGCCATCGTCGGCACGGGCTGGATCTCGATGCCCGGAGTGTCGAAGGGCACGAGAAAGAAGGTGAGGCCCTTGTGCTTCGGGACGTCGGGATTGGTGCGGGTGAGCAGGATCACGTAGTCGGCGATGTGGGCCATCGTGGTCCACATCTTCGCCCCGTTGATCACCCATTCGTCGCCGTCCTTGACCGCCTTGGTGGCGGCCGCTGCCACGTCGGAGCCGGACTCCGGCTCGGTGTAGCCGAACGACGTGAGTGCCTCTCCGTTGAGCAGCGCCGGCACGACCGTCTCCTTGAGATGGTCGCTGCCGTGTTCCATGAGGATCGCTGCGGTGATGACCGTGACGCCCATCGCGTCGATCGGCGCCCGGGCCAGCTGCATTTCTTCGTTGAGCACGATCGACTCGAGGGCGGTACGACCACCACCGCCGAGCTCTTTCGGGACGGGGCCGGCGAGCCAGCCCTCGGCTGCCAGCGCAGCATGCAGCTCAGGAACGTGCATGGTGCCGTCGTGGGTGACGTCGAGCATCGATTCGTCGAAGTTCTCGGCGAGGAACGCCTTCACCTCGGCTCGGAAGGCCTCGACCTCGGGCGGGAAACTGAAGTCCATCAGGCGGCTCCCCTCACGGGCCCGAATTCGGCGTCGGCGAGGCGTGCGTACTCGGCCGCCGGATCGCCGAGCTGGAGGATCCACGCCGTGGCGTGACGGTGGTAGAGCTGGATGTCGTACTCCTCGGAGAAGCCGTACCCGCCGTGGTACTGGACGGAACGATCGGCGGCGAAGCGGGCCGATTCGGCGGCGAACAGCAGTGCCATGCCCGCGAGGCGAGAGGCGCCGGGCTGGTCGGTTTCGAGGGCCCAGATCGCACGCTGGGCGAGGAGATGCGCCCCCTCGACCGACGTGGCTGCATCGGCAAAGCCGTGTTGGAGGGCTTGGAAGGTGCCGATCAGCACCCCGAACTGGAAGCGCTCCTTGGTGTAGGCGACGCCGATCTCGATCGCCCGCTTGGCGAGGCCGACATAGGCCACTGCCGTGAGGGCTCGCCATTCGTCGACGGTGCGGTTCCACCCGTCGGCGTCGAGATCGATCGCGATTGGGTCGCTGATGACGCGGTGAGCGAGCGGCAGATCGGCCGTGTTCGGCAGCTTTGCGCCGGGGGCGTTGCCCTGACTGATCGACGTGACGCCGTCGCAGTGATGCAGGAACACGTCGGCGACTGCACCAGCGGGAACGAGGCGGGCGGTGTCGCCCGTCGGCGGACGAAGAGCGAGGGTGGCGAGGGTCGACCCCTCGGCGAGCTCGGCGACGAGGTCGTCATTGCCGCCGGCCCGAGCAAGGGCACGTGCGGTCACGGCGTGCTCGATCAGCGGAACGGGGGCGAGGTGCGCTCCGGCGACGTCGGCGACGACGGCGAGGTCCGTGAGCGCCGCACCGGCACCGCCGAGTGATTCCGGCAGGGCCATGCCGGGAGCGCCCATGGCGGCGAGGGACGACCAGAGGGCCGGATCAAAGCCGGTGCCCTCGGCGGCGGCCCGCACCGTTGTGGTGGGGCACTCGTTGGCGAAGAAATCGAAGAAGGCGTCGCGAACGGCGACCTCGTCCTCGGAATAGCGGGTGCGCATGGAGCCAATCATCGCCGGTTCGCGGAGGCAGGAAGAAACTCTGAGCAAACAAATTGATAAGTATCGATACGTAAGCTATGCTCACTCGACACCAAGGAGACCCATGCGCCTGCAACTCGCCCTCGACGTCACTGACATCGACGAAGCCGTCGACTTCTACTCGAAGCTCTTCGACGCCGAACCCGCCAAGCGCAAGCCGGGATACGCAAACTTCGCCATCGAGAATCCACCCTTGAAACTTGTGCTGTTCGAGAACCCCGACAACGCCGGCGGCCTCAACCACCTCGGTGTCGAGACCGAGACATCGCAGCAGGTCGAGGCGGCCGAAGCCCGTATGGATGCATCCGGCCTCGACACCACCGGCGTCAACGACACCATGTGCTGCTACGCCGGCAAAACCGAGACGTGGGTGGTCGGTCCCGACGGCGCTCGTTGGGAGTGGTACGTGAAGACCTCCGACGAGGCGGACTTTGGTACCGACGAGATCGCCGAGTTCAAGAGCGGGAAGACCATGGCCGAGGTCGCCCTCGGTGACGGCGGAGCGTGCTGCGGCTGACCGACACTCGGTCTCAGCGAGGAATGTCCTTCCAGGGCTGGTCTTTGTCGTAGCCCGGTTCGCGGGGAAGGCCGAGCGCCCGCTCGCCGACATTGTTGCGAAGGACCTCATTGGTGCCGCCGCCGATGGAGACGGCGAAACGCATCATCAGCTCGACCTGGCTCCACGTCGTTTCCGGACTGTCGCCAGCGATGCCGCCCGCCCCCGTGAACTGCATCGCCATGTTCCCGGAGCGAACTCGGTTGTCAGCAGTCATCAACTTGATGAGCCCGGGGTCCATGGGCGGCATCTCGCCACGACGAACGGCCTGCTGGATCTGCTCTCCCATCCAGGCGACCACACGCTCGCGAGTGATGAGGTCGGCGAGTTCTTGGCGCACGTTGGCGTCGTCGGTAAGCCCTGCCGCCTCGGCGAGCGTCCGCAGATTCGTGCTGGCAAGCGTCTTCGCGCTGCCGCCGATGAAGGCGGCCTCGTTGGCCAGCACGGTGCGGGCAACGGTCCATCCCTCATTGATCTCGCCGATCACATTCGCCACGGGAATGCGGACCTCGTCAAGGAACACCTCGTTGAAGTGAGCGGAGCCGTTGATCTGCACCAGAGGCCGAACCTCGATGCCCGGCGTCGACATGTCGACCAACACGAACGTGATGCCGCGATGCTTCGGCGCATCGGGGTCGGTGCGGACAAGGAGGAACCCCCAGTCGCACAACTGGGCGGCGCTGTTCCACACCTTCTGCCCGGTCACGACGAACTCGTCGCCGTCACGAAGAGCACGAGTGCCGAGCGAAGCGAGGTCGGAGCCCGAGCCTGGCTCGCTGAACAGCTGGCAGAACGTTAGCTCGGCCGAGAGCAGCTTCGGGAGGTACTCGAGCTTTTGCTCCTCGGAGGCGTGACGGAGCAGCGCCGGCGCCAGCATCGCCGTGGTGGCGCCGGGGAAGCCGGTGTTCTCCTCGTAGTCACGGCTGATCTCGCGCTCGATTCGCGTCATCCAGCCGGCACCCCCGCCGCCACCGTAGGCAGCCGGATAGGCGATCCCCATGAGGCCAGCAGCGGCGAGCGTTCCCTGCCAGCGACGGCTCAACTCGAAGTGATGATGCTCGGTTTCATGGTCGGTGTGGACGTTGACCGCCCACGGGTCGGTCTCGGCGCGTGGTGTGGCGTGTTCGTCGTACCAGCGTCGCACGCGGGTACGGAAGTCGTCCGGGGACTCTGCAGCGTCAGCCATGGCGGCGGACTCTACCGTCACGGTCTCGTTCCGGCCGATTCGGTCAATCCTGCACGGAGCGAGCGGACGGCTCGCTCCATCATCTGATCGACCTGCTCCGTCTGCATCTGGAGGACCTCGGCCCGCTGGGCGATTCCGGCCGCCATTCCCCAGATCATGTGCATCGTGTCGAGGTCGTCGGGAAAGCGACGACCTTCTTGCTCCGCGGCTGCCTGCAGCTTGATGGATCCGACCTTGAGGATGTGTCGATAGGCCTCGCTCAGCGTCGAACGCGCCGGGCCTGGCTCGCGACCACGGGCGATCTCCGAGTAGTCGAGTTGCCAGCGGCCGAGGGTGGTCCATGTGGTCCGGACCCGCCGGAGCATGGAGCCCAGGATGTCGTCGAAGGGGAGGTCGACGGGCATGGCCTCAAACTGCATAATGCCCCGGTTGATTCGGTCGGTGAAGAGTTCGGCGTAGATCTCGTCTTTGCCGTCGAACCATTGGTAGAGCGCCCCGGCACTCACCCCGGTGCGTGCTGCGACCTCTCGCATGGTGAGCGCATTCCAGCCACCCTCGTGAAGGATGGTGGTCGATGCCTCAAGGACGTCGCGCCGCCGCTGGGATCGGCCGCCGTCTGCAGCAGAGGGACGATCGCCGACCATGCGGCGAAGGTACCACTGCGCTCGACAACCGATCGGGCACAACGAGCGAGGGCTGGACGGCACCGCACGCGTGATCACGCACGCGTGGCTTGTCGAGGTGTTCGCTCCGGACCGGATCTTGGGCCGACTGGTGCTGATGGGCCACACTGTGGCCATGACCGAGGCTTACATCGTGGACGCTGTCCGCACTCCCACCGGAAAGCGAGGTGGCGGACTCGCACTCGTCCACCCCGCCGACCTCGGTGCCGCCAGCATCACGGCCCTGCTCGAACGCACGGGTGTTGACCCCGACGCCGTCGAAGACGTCATCTTCGGCAATGTCGACTCGGTCGGCGGTCAGGCGGGCGACATCGCTCGGACCTGCTGGTTGGCGGCTGGTCTGCCGCAGCACGTCCCCGGCACAACCGTCGACCGCCAGTGTGGATCAGGGCAGCAGGCGGTGTCGTTCGCCGCCATGGGCGTCATGGCCGGCGTGCACGACCTTGTCGTCGCCGGTGGCGTGCAGCAGATGTCACAGATCCCGATCTCCTCCGCCATGACCCTCGCCGCCGATCTCGGCTTCGACGATCCGTTCAGCGGTTCGCAGGGGTGGGTCGATCGGTACGGGACCCAGGAAGTCTCCCAGTTCCGGGGCGCCGAGATGATCGCGGAGAAGTGGGACATCAGCCGCGACCAGATGGAGGCGTTCGCCTTCGCGAGCCACGAACGAGCCATCCAGGCCATCGACGAGGGCCGCTTCGACAACGAGATCGTTCCCGTGGGCGACTGCACGATGGATGAGGGGCCGCGCCGTGGCGGCTCTGTCGAGAAGATGCAGCAACTCTCGACGCTCGTCGAAGGCGGACGCATCACTGCTGCCGTCGCAAGCCAGATCTCTGATGCGTCGGCGTCGCTGCTGATCGCCAGCGAACAGGCAGTCAAGGATCACGGCCTCACACCACGAGCCCGAATCCACCACATGAGTGTTCGTGGCGACGACCCGATCTACATGCTCACCGGCCCGATTCCCGCCACCGAGCACGCCCTCGCCAAGACCGG
>Ga0181578_10003965_pt1 | contig 13311 bp, 7 predicted proteins | sample 071ome_21_FD_148659 | JGI IMG/M metagenome (GOLD analysis project Ga0181578, IMG submission 148659) | Coastal salt marsh microbial communities from the Groves Creek Marsh, Skidaway Island, Georgia - 071401CT metaG (spades assembly) | ecosystem: Environmental > Aquatic > Marine > Intertidal zone... | reverse complement strand
GTGTTCCTAATTTAAGCTCCTTCCTGTGAATCAGAGCTGAGGGTTTTTAGTGCGTGTAAGCCTGAGAACGATCAGCTCTGACTGACGAGAAGACTCGTGAGTGAGAGCGCCGGTAGGCCCGGCGTTGAGCTCTTTAACAAAGTAAACAAGTGATAAAGTCTGTATCGAATCGATGAGATTCGAGACAAAAATTGACATCCGCAAATTCTTCCTATTTGTGTTGTGCATGCGAAGCGCCCCTGGTCTTAAGGCGTCAAGCAGAGCAACGAACAAAGCAAATAGGGTGATTTGTAGAAGCGCAATATCCGGTGGACACATAGATTTGAAACCGATCTGCTTATCGCCTCACTGAGCTGTTGGTTCAATGAAGCGAAAGAAGAAAAGTCATTCAAATTATATGGTCAAGCGAATAAGCGCATACGGTGGATGCCTAGGCAGTTGGAGGCGATGAAGGACGTTGTAGCCTGCGATAAGCTCGGGGGAGCTGGCAAACAAGCGCTATATCCCGAGATGTCCGAATGGGGAAACCCAACCCTTAGGGGTTATCTGCACCTGAATACATAGGGTGTAGAAGCTAACCCGGAGAACTGAACCATCTAAGTACCCGGAGGAAAAGAAATCAACCGAGATTCCCTGAGTAGCGGCGAGCGAAAGGGGACCAGCCAGCAATCTTTATCTCATTTGTTAGAGGAATGGTCTGGAAAGGCCGGCGATAGAAGGTGATAGCCCTGTACTCGAAAACAAGCGAGAAGAACTAAGTTTGCAACAAGTAGGTCGGAGCACGTGAAACTTTGACTGAAGATGGGGGGACCATCCTCCAAGGCTAAATACTCCCAACTGACCGATAGTGAACCAGTACCGTGAGGGAAAGGCGAAAAGAACCCCGGAGAGGGGAGTGAAATAGAACCTGAAACCGTATGCGTACAAGCAGTAGGAGCACCTTCGGGTGTGACTGCGTACCTTTTGTATAATGGGTCAGCGACTTACTTTCTGTAGCAAGCTTAACCGAGTAGGGGAGGCGTAGGGAAACCGAGTCTTAATAGGGCGATTGAGTTGCAGGGAGTAGACCCGAAACCAGGCGATCTATCCATGGCCAGGGTGAAGGTTGAGTAACATCAACTGGAGGCCCGAACCCACTAATGTTGAAAAATTAGGGGATGAGCTGTGGATCGGAGTGAAAGGCTAATCAAGCCTGGAGATAGCTGGTTCTCCACGAAATCTATTTAGGTAGAGCGTCATGTCTCACCACTGGGGGTAGAGCACTGTTTCGGCTAGGGGGTCATCCCGACTTACCAACCCGATGCAAACTCCGAATACCAGTGAGTGCAATCATGGCAGACACACGGCGGGTGCTAACGTCCGTCGTGAAAAGGGAAACAACCCAGACCGCCAGCTAAGGTCCCAAAATCACAGTTAAGTGGGAAACGAAGTGGGAAGGCACAGACAGCTAGGAGGTTGGCTTAGAAGCAGCCACCCTTTAAAGAAAGCGTAATAGCTCACTAGTCGAGTCGGCCTGCGCGGAAGATTTAACGGGGCTCAAACTGTGTACCGAAGCTGCGGGTGCGTACTTGTACGCGCGGTAGTGGAGCGTTCTGTAAGCCTGTGAAGGTGTGCCGTGAGGCATGCTGGAGGTATCAGAAGTGCGAATGCTGACATGAGTAACGATAAGGGGGGTGAAAAACCCCCCCGCCGGAAGACCAAGGTTTCCTGCGCAACGCTAATCGGCGCAGGGTGAGTCGGCCCCTAAGGCGAGGCGGAAACGCGTAGTCGATGGGAAGCAGGTTAATATTCCTGCACTTACAATTATTGCGATGGAGGGACGGAGAAGGCTAGGCCAGCGCGGCGTTGGTTGTCCGCGTTTAAGCAAGTAGGCTGGAAGTTTAGGTAAATCCGGACTTCTAAGGCTGAGACGTGACGACGAACCGAACTTATATGTTCGGGAAGTGGTTGATGCCATGCTTCCAGGAAAAGCTTCTAAGCTTCAGATAATTGTAAACCGTACCCCAAACCGACACAGGTGGTCAGGTAGAGAATACCAAGGCGCTTGAGAGAACTCGGGTGAAGGAACTAGGCAAAATGGCACCGTAACTTCGGGAGAAGGTGCGCCGCTTTTGGTGATGGGACTTGCTCCCTAAGCTGAGGGCGGTCGAAGATACCAGGTAGCTGCGACTGTTTATTAAAAACACAGCACTCTGCAAACTCGCAAGAGGACGTATAGGGTGTGACGCCTGCCCGGTGCCGGAAGGTTAATTGATTGGGTTAGCTTCGGCGAAGCTCATGATCGAAGCCCCGGTAAACGGCGGCCGTAACTATAACGGTCCTAAGGTAGCGAAATTCCTTGTCGGGTAAGTTCCGACCTGCACGAATGGCGTAACGATGGCTACACTGTCTCCACCCGAGACTCAGTGAAATTGAATTTGCGGTTAAGATGCCGTATACCCGCGGCTAGACGGAAAGACCCCGTGAACCTTTACTACAGCTTTGCACTGGACTTTGATTTTATTTGTGTAGGATAGGTGGGAGACTTTGAAGCAGTCACGCCAGTGATTGTGGAGTCGTCCTTGAAATACCACCCTGATAACGTTGAGGTTCTAACTTAGGCCCGTAATCCGGGTTGAGGACAGTGTATGGTGGGTAGTTTGACTGGGGCGGTCTCCTCCCAAAGAGTAACGGAGGAGCGCGAAGGTACCCTCAGCATGGTCGGAAATCATGCAATGAGTGCAATGGCATAAGGGTGCTTGACTGCGAGACAGACACGTCGAGCAGGTACGAAAGTAGGTCATAGTGATCCGGTGGTTCTGTATGGAAGGGCCATCGCTCAACGGATAAAAGGTACTCCGGGGATAACAGGCTGATACCGCCCAAGAGTTCACATCGACGGCGGTGTTTGGCACCTCGATGTCGGCTCATCACATCCTGGGGCTGAAGCCAGTCCCAAGGGTATGGCTGTTCGCCATTTAAAGTGGTACGCGAGCTGGGTTTAGAACGTCGTGAGACAGTTCGGTCCCTATCTGCCGTGGGCGTTTGAGATTTGAGAGGAGCTGCTCCTAGTACGAGAGGACCGGAGTGGACGAACCTCTGGTGTTCCGGTTGTGATGCCAATTGCATTGCCGGGTAGCTATGTTCGGACAGGATAACCGCTGAAAGCATCTAAGCGGGAAGCCCCCCTCAAGATTAGATCTCACTGGGATCTAGAATCCCCTAAAGAGCCCTCGAAGACTACGAGGTTGATAGGCGGGATGTGTAAGCGCTGTGAGGCGTTGAGCTAACCCGTACTAATTGCTCGTGAGGCTTGATCATATAATTTGAGTGATTGACGTCGCCCCGACCAGCTGGTCGCTGGCGACAAAAACAACTCATTAATATGAACGCCCAACGGTTCAAGCCATAGACTTGAACAAAAAAATAAAAGGATAAGCACTTCTAATGTGTTCGAAACGTTCAACAGAACGCAACAACACAGGATGTCAATTTTTCACTTGTTTATTTTCTTAAAGTGCGCAGAAACCTGGCTTGAACTGGCCAGATTGGCACGACGAATTGCCTGAAAAGGCAGACAGTTTGCCCGATGACAATAGCGAATTGGTACCACCTGATCCCATCTCGAACTCAGCAGTGAAACGATTTAGCGCCGATGGTAGTGTGGGAGTTCCCATGTGAGAGTAGGACATTGTCGGGCATCAAATAGAAAGCCTGGTTGTGAAAGCAGCCAGGCTTTTTTTTGCCTTTTACATCCCGGCACAAGACCTATGTGTCTCTTGTGAGTGCCTTGATCCTGATGATCGGTATGCACCGTTCACGTGCTAACTGGCGCTGCGCAAATAAACCGTACGAAATCGCTCTCTGTTTGATAGGCCTCGAGCCGTAGTTACATAAAACACTCAATCTATCAGGGCACAACCCTTTTCTTTGCGCGGGATGAGGGTAGCAGATAGGGTTAGCCTCTACTCCGCGAACGCTTGATTGTCGGTAGCGTAGCTGCGCGTCAAATACGCGCTCAATCGATCACTTCGGAGCGCGGCGATTGGCGAGCATACCCGCCTTCTGGGAAACGGACCCGATAATCGCTCTTAAGTCTCTCATCCCGCACATAGTAATCGGTGCTGATAAAGTGCGCGCCCGAAGCGAAAGCGGCGCGCATGCGAGTGTCATCGGCGCTGCGCGCCTCAACTGTATCAGCGTCCGCTCTGGTGCGGACCAAAAAGCCCTTAGCCACTCGTGCTGTGATGTCGTCGAATGCTTTCAGTGGGTCATTCATCACCAAAATTGCAGCTTGATCATGGTCACTAGGCACACTTAAAAACAAAAGCCGTTCATGTTTTTCAAAATCTTCCAAATAGCCAGCAGTTTTTTTTAAAGGCTCGTCAATCAAAAAAATGAAACGTCCGCGCATTTCGGAGAGATCTGGCCAGCCAACGGTTGTAATTCCCTCTCGAAGTGAGCGGTTGTCCTTTTGGACTTCGCTGGGTGTCACTAGGTTGTCCAGCCCGAGGGCCGACTCAAGATCACGATGAAGGTTCAAGTAACCCGCTTTGTCGAATGGCAGTGGAGTCGTTGAGCCTGGCAATGCAATAGGAGACGTCTTGAGGTTTAGGCTAATGAAGATAGGTAAGTGCCCTGGGTTAGCGTCGCTGAAGTCCCGAAAGATCTCCAGGCATTTACGAAAAGTCAGACAGTGACTCCGATAATCGATATCTTGGATGTGCAGGACTTTTAAACCGGGGGCATCCAACTGTGCTTGCTCCCATTCATTGAATGCTGGTGTGAGCGGGTGAAGTCCTCTTCCCAGTGGACGGCTGTAGCGCTCTCCCTCAGGGTCATGGAACACATCGATCTCAAAAACGCGCAGGCCTAGTGCTAACTGCTCCTCGATTGGAATGTGACTGTAGTCAAGACCTTGCGCGACCGCTGGTTCGACCCACTTTAAAAGAGCCATCACGTTGGCAGGCATGGCCTTTTTGTAACTGTTGTGGCTACCAATCATCTGAAGGGTAGATAGAGCAAGGTTGGGCAGGCGGGTCAGATCCTCATCAGCGTGGCTGGTTCTGGGTTCGAACAAGGTCATCATGAATGCGAGGACGATTCCAACGATGGGGGCGGGCTTTGCGTGTTGAATCGTTAAAGTGCGATAGGTCATAGCGAGCCCTCAGCCAAGTGATGAAATGGCAGGTCTTTGTTTGAGTAAACCTGTTAGTGCGGCATTGTAACTATACGGAGCCCGACATGGCCGGTGGATGATTCACTAGAACTGGTCCTGGGAGATTGAATGACATTGCAGCACGGTAAGCCGTGCGCATGTGCGCAATGAGCCTTTAGCAGTGGTGAAGCTGAATCAGATAAACTGGTCAGCAAAGCAGAAAATGAGTGACTACTATGCGAGCCTTTGTAATTGCCTTGGCAATGTTACTGTTGAGTGCCTGTGGCGGCGGTGGGGGTGGGTCGTCCTCTCAGCAGGTACCCGTTGCGCAAGGAGGCACCTCTGGAGGATCAGGCGGCAGTGGCAGTGGATCAAGTGGCGGCGGCTCTTCAAATAGCGGCCCTGAATGGGTGAAGGGTGAGTTTGGGGATTGGACACAGGACTACATTGCCCAATGTGAGAATCCGCGCACTTCATCCGAATATGACGATACTCAGGGATCGACCGCTTTAGAAAAGTTCTGGATTAGAGATTACAGCTTCGACACTTACCTTTGGTACGACGAAATTACGGATCTCGACCCAAACAGTGATGAAGAAACGCTTGATGCCGAGCTTCGGGGTAAGGGAGTCTCAGAAAGTCGGCTAGAAGATTGGATTGAGACTCGGAAGTATTTCGAGTTAATGAAGACCTTTGAATTGACCGCTGCTGGCAATCCAAGAGATCGGTTTCACTTCACCTACGACACAGAAGAGTGGGAGCAACTGACCCAATCCGGCATTTCAGCAGGCTATGGAATGGAATTTTATCGGGTGCGGAGTTCTCCACCTAGGCAGTGGCTTATTGCTTACACGGAACCTAATACGCCCGCTTCTGATGGAGGCGTAGTGCGCGGTCTGGAAGTCTCCGCGATCGATGGCGTGGACTTTAGAGACGGGTCTGATGTGGCAACCTTGAACGCAGGACTTTTCCCAGCCGAGCTTGGAGAAGTTCATACCTTTACCTTTCGTGACCCCGCCACAGACGAGACATTTAGCGTTGACCTAGAGAGTCAAGAAATTGCCTCGACCCCGGTGCAGTCAGCCAATGTGTTCGAGCGAGACGGTGCAAACATTGGGTACGTGCTGTTTAACGATCACATTCGAACGGCAGAATCGCTTTTGATTGATGAGATGACGGCATTTCGTGATGCGAACATCTCAGAATTAGTACTGGATCTGCGATACAACGGGGGCGGCTTCCTCGATATAGCCCGCATGGTGGCCTCGATGATTGCTGGAGAGGAAGCGGTCGGTCAGACCTTCAGTGAACTTCAGTTTAATGATAAGTACCCCACAGTGAATCCGATCACTGGACGAGCGTTGTCGCCCTCACTCTTTGCTAATACAGCGCCCGGGTTTGAAGTCAGTTCAAATACGCCTTTACCCATGCTTAATTTGGACCGCGTGGTAGTGATATCAGGCTCCGGTACCTGCTCGGCCAGCGAAGCGATCATCAACGGCTTAAGAGGTGTGGGTGTAGACGTGGTGCTGATCGGCGATACCACCTGCGGTAAACCCTATGGCTTTTATGGTATCGATAATTGCAGTACCACCTACTTCACGGTCCAATTCAAAGGGGTCAATGCGCTGGGCTTCGGGGACTACACCGATGGGTTCTCGCCAAGTGGTGCAGCGTTCCAGGGTGAGGAGATAGAAGGCTGCGCGGTGGAAGATGACCTCACGCGCCAGCTAGGGGATCCACTCGAAGGAAGACTCGCCGCCGCGCTCGCGTATCTTGATACGGGGTCTTGCCCTGAAGCGTCGGGCGTCTCGGAAAAGTCAGGCAGACCCTCGATGATGACACCGAGAGGGACAGTGATTAAGAGGATGCCGGAAGGACTGATCGCTCGAGAATAGAGCGGGTGCAGTCGCAGCTTAGCTGCAGGTCTGCATTTAATCTTTCCGAGAGTCGTGCCAGTGCCAGCTCTCTCGATGCCTTGGTTTGCTGATGAGCGGACTCTGGAGTGCGTGTGGAATGTTGTTAGCGGCTATTTCCTCTTCTGATTACCCAAGGAGCAGAGCGACAATGCAGCCGAGCAAAAAAGCGGGACGCCGGATGATGAGCCGCGTTGGCAGGCTTTTTGTGGTCGGTGCCCAAGGGCAGAGACGATTCAGCGCTAAGGAGCGTAGATGGTACCCAGTGAGCTGCAACGAAAGGATCGACTTCTGCTAGCGACCATTGGTTTGCTGTCTTATTTCGCGTTGTCTGGTGTGCTTGCTCCTATGGGGTTGTTGATTGAGCCGATTTCGGCGCAACTGGATTTGTCGGACGTCGAGGCTGCGAGGTTGTTGTCTGGGTTTTCCTCGGGCAATTTAGTGGGAGCGGTGCTCGCGCTCTTTATACTGAGCTGGTTCAGTTACAAGCGAATCGTGATGACGATTTATACTTCGGCAGCCGGAATCCTAGTGGCGCTGGGTATTGTTAACGAGCCAGCCCTTATTTGGTTTCTTCTTGCTGGCCTAGGGTTGACGCTTGGCATTGGGCTCGCCGTGGCGGCGCAGTTGATAGCGGTCATATATAAAGCCGATCAGAGAGCCGCGCTGCTCGTGGCTACTGACAGTAGTTTCAGCTTAGCTGGAACTGTTATGGCGGGACTGACGATGATTCTGCTCGCGACGCCGATATTGGGGGTACAGACTTGGGCTGGTGCCTACCTGCCTATCCTCATTGTGGTTTTATTGATCCTTGGGGTCGCCAGTTTCACGCGGTATCCCTCTCCTGAAATTGTGAATCGATCTTGGCGTTGGTTGGGGCTCCTGCCATGGCCCGTCTGGTCGGTTGGGGCAGCGCTCTTCGCTTACACCCTTGGCCAAACAACGGTGTTGCTTTGGTTGCCCTCAGCTTTAGTTAGTGAAGCGCCAGATCTGTCTCTGGGCGGGGAGGCGGTGAGTCGCTACTGGATGGGCATGTTCATTGGCCAGCTGACAGCGGTGGTCTTAGTGATCGGGATAGGCCGCAGGAAGGTGTTATGGTTTGGCGCGTTCGGAGCAGCGGCGGGTGCCAGCGCGCTGCTGTTGATGCTTGATCAAGCGAGTTTGCTGCCTTGGGTCTCGCTTCTCTGGGGTATCCTCAACTTCGGAGCGCTGAAAATGTTAATCGCCCTTGCGACTGATGCGGTGAAGCGCCTTCCCGATGCCATGATTCCAGGATTGTTATTGCTAGCGACTGCTGGCACTGCAACCAGTCCATTATTGAGCAGTTGGGTTGTTGAGATGGCGGGAGCAAGAGTCGCCATGGGCGTGGGTGTGGCGAGCTTGGTGGTCATGGCGCTTCTGGCCCTAGTGACCAGTGGCTTTGTAAAACAGAGTGAGTAAATGATCGTGGTATTTGAGATAGTGAGAGGGAAGCAGCGCTGATGGAAAAAATCATTTTCGATACCGACCCGGGCATTGATGACGCCATGGCTTTACTGCTAATCCATTCCCTTAATGCGCTCGATGTCGTTGGCATAACCACTGTGTTTGGTAATGCTTCGATCGACACCTGTACCCGCAATGCGCTCTATATGTGTGAGCGATTCGATTTGTCGTACCCCGTATACAGGGGGGCGGGCAGAACGGTCGAAGGAGAGGATGAAACAGAATTTCCCGATTTCGTCCACGGGAAAAACGGTTTGGGCGACATTGACATTGGCCCGGTCAGCCTGCGTGAGCAACAGATGGATGCAGCCTCTTTTATCATCGATGCTTCCAAGCAAACGAGCGACTTGAGCGTGTTAGCTGTTGGAAGGATGACCAACGTCGCCGCGGCACTGACCCAAGATCCCGATCTTGCACGCCGACTCCGCCGCGTGGTCATCATGGGTGGAGCAGTGTCAGTCCCAGGTAATGTGTCTGAGTGGGCTGAGGCGAATATTTTTGGCGATCCAGAAGCCGCCGATATTGTGTTCCAAAGTGGGGTCAAGGTTGACCTGGTTCCGCTCGACGCAACGTTGATTAATCTTGTGACTAAAGATGAGTTGAAACGTCTTACCGAGCGGTTGGGTGATGCTGGGGAATTTCTGTGGCAAATCAAACGGCATTATCTAGAGTTTTATTCGACCAAAGGGCAGGGCGACGTGTTTCCGATGCATGACTCCAGTGCGGCGGTTGCAATGGTGAATGCTGAGCTTTTCTCGTGGCAAAGCGGCGAGTTGTCGTGTGTGCTGGATGGCGAGCAGCGCGGTAGGACCGTCTTGAATGAGGCCTCCGCTGGGCTTCACCGAGTCGCCTTGAGTGCTGACAGGGAGAAGAGCTGGGGATTCGTCAGTGATGCCCTGCTTTCGACCTTTATATCCTGATCAAACGGGTCGGGTGAGGGTTGGCATTCGGCGCAAAGTGCCTATTGGTTTTAAAGTTGGGGGAGATGGCATCTAGTTTCGGTCACCAACCATGATTTAGGCTAAAGGGTCTGGATTAACGACTCGGTTTGCGCGCGCAATTACTCATATGCTCATTCTAAAAAGTTCCATCAAACTATGGATTTTTGGTGGAAGTATTTCGCATAATATCCTCACAGTGCTCTGGAAGTAGTCTTCGCTAGCCAGCAAGGACGGTTGGTGCCAAGCGCTGGAGCCTTATTATCAGCCTTGTAGGCTGGTGAAAGGGCGGAGCCTTGATGTCATCCACTCACGTGGCGCTGGCGTAGAGGTAAGTAGACTTCCAGAGTTAATCGGCGTCGGGGCAGCGGCTAACGCAGCATCGGTATTAGCAGCAAGCAGCTGTGCGCTGGTCAGCAAAGGAATGTTGCTGTCTAACAAACAATTAATGGAGATCAGCATATGCCAATCGAGAGATCGAAACTCAATCGATTGCTCGCCGGCTTCGTAGGTGCGCCGCTCGCAGTGGGAGCATTCGCTCTGTCTGCCGGTATCGCCTCGTCCGCGAGTGCAGAAGAGCTGGAAGAGGTGGTTGTCACCGGTTCCAGAGCAAAACCCAGAACGGTAGAAGATTCACCGATTCCTGTTGACGTGTTCAGCCAAGCTGAGCTTGAAGAGGTGGGGTACACCGATTCTAACGAAGTGATCAAGACACTCGTTCCATCATTTTCTATTGGCCGTCAGCCAATCAGTGATGGTGCAACGTTTATCCGTCCTGCTGCGTTGCGCGACCTGCCAACGGACAAGACGTTGGTTTTGGTTAACAACAAGCGACGTCATAGAGCAGCGCTCGTAACGATCGGTGGTTCAGGTACTCAGGGCCCTGACATTGCCACGATTCCAATGAGTGCAATTAAGAATATTGAAGTGCTGAGAGATGGTGCCGGCGCGATTTATGGTACAGACGCGATCGCTGGAACCATTAACTTCATCTTGAAAGACAACAGCGAAGGTGGGTCTTTGTCCGTAGACATGGGTGAATACTCAGAAGGCGACGGAACGAGCGTCACGGTTCGCGGTAACATTGGCTTGCCGCTGGGCGATAGCGGATTCCTCTCTATCTCCGGTGAAGCCTATGAGGCAGATCCTACTTACCGTGGTGAGCAATACTGTCAGTCTTGGTTCGCAATACCAGGATGTGACGGTCAAAATGGTTCCTACGCGTCGTTTGTAGCGAATGGTCGAGCGGACCGAGTCGCAGCCTCTCAGGAAGCATCCTTCGTGAACAACTTTGCTAATGCATCACTCGAGACGCAAGACGACATCGTTCAGCCATGGGGTCGACCCAATGAGAAGCGATCAGGCATCTTTTATAACGCTGCAGTGCCAGTAAGCAATGGTGAGATCTACTCATTTGGTAACTACACCACGAGTGAGGCCGACGGGGGTTTCTTTTATCGATATCCATTCAACGGCACGATCGAAAATCTCCGCTCACAAGATGGTAGCGTTTACTCGCCACTGGAATTATTCCCTGGTGGATTTACGCCGCGATTCTTCGGTGAAGTGACAGACGTCTCTGTGGTTGGCGGATGGAAGGGCGATCTTAGCTCAGATATGTCGCTCGACGTCAGCGCTCGATATGGCAGCAACGAGATCGACTATACGCTTGCCAACACGATCAACCCATCCCTTGGCGACACGAGCACGCAGACCAAGTTCCGCAACGGTGACCTCACCAATACGGAATTCCAACTGCAGGCTGACTTCGCCTATGCACTAAGTGATGCAGCAACGCTTGCTTTCGGGTTGTCATACATCGATGAAGAATACGAAATCGGTGGTGGTGAGCCCGCGTCTTACCAAGCAGGCCCATACTCGGTACAAGATCCTTGGGGTTTTTGTAACGACGACGGTACTGCAACCGACGCCGGCGCTGCTGTGATCGCTAACGGTTCGAGCCTTGACTGTGCAGATGGCAGCGATCCTGTCTACCGAGTGGTGGGTGTGGGCTCAAACGGTTTCCCTGGATATTCTCCTGAGTTCTCTGGAACTTACAGCCGAGACAGCTACGCACTCTATGGTGAGATTAGTGGTGACGCATCTGATGCATTCTCTTATCAAGCTGCACTGCGATACGAAGACTACTCAGACTTCGATTCAGAAGTGATTGGTAAAGTGGCCGGTATCTATAAGATCTCCGACGCAGTCGCGATTCGTGGTTCATTCGGTACCGGGTTTAGGGCGCCAACGCCTGGCCAGCAAGGTACGACGAACGTATCCACTCGACTGCCGAATGGTTTCCCGGTCGCAACAGGATTGTTCCCAGCAGGTGGCGCAGTAGCGCAAGCCCTCGGTGCAACACCGCTTGAGCCAGAGAAGTCGACACAGTACACGGTTGGTTTGGTGTTGTCCGGTGAGCGTGCGTCAATCACGGTTGATGCTTACGTGATCAACTTGGACGATCGATTCAACTCCGTGTCTACGCAGGACGTTTCAACTGACCCAGATTCTGGCGCAGCATTCGCTAACTATCAGGCACTTGAAGCAGCTGGCGTAGCCGGTGCGAACTCTATCGGTGGGGTGTTCTGGTTCACGAATGCGTTCGATACATCGTCTTCTGGTGTGGATGTCGTGGCAACTATGCCATTCGACTTCGATAATTCATCAGGTAAGTTGACAGCATCGCTCAACTACAACAAGACCGAGTTCGAATCTGAAGTGACTCAGTTCTTCAGCAACGAAGACAAGTTCGACTTTGTGAACAACACGCCGAACACGCGTTGGATCGTGACCTACAACCATTACATGGGTGACCTGTCGCTCATGGGCCGCTTGAGCTACTTCGGTGAGTCGGACAACCAAAATGGTTCAGGGGCCAATCCGGATTTCCAAGTGTGGGACGCGGTAACGTTCCTAGATGTTGAAGCAGCGTATCAAGTCACTGAGCAAATCAAGGTGATGGTTGGTGGTCGAAATGTCACCGATGAATACCCTGATAAAGATGAGCTCGGCGATGATTGCTGTGGCCGACTCTACGATTCAGGTTCTACAGTAGACTGGCAAGGTGCTTACTACTATGGCCGTGTAACGTTTGATTTCTAATCGAATGTGACCATAGCGTTTTAAAAAGGGCAGTATTGACTGCCCTTTTTTTTGCCTGCCGCAAACAAACTGCTAGAGTGCTGCCGTTGATAAAGTACTTCGAGAATTTAGAACCGGAGATTGCTCTTGGATGACCTAAGCCGATGACTCGATTTTATGACACGTGGTTCAAAGTAGGCTCGTATCTGAACCTTGGAGCCAAGTACCTATCCCGACTATCCGTTGCCTGCCTATTGGTCGGCGCTAGCTTCGGTACCTCAGCAAGGGGTGAGTCGGGCCCACAGTTAGCCGGCGACGAGCCGCTTTTGATTAAAGCGGTGGTGGTGACCATGTTTGAGCATGGCGCCCCGGAAGGAGATCGTCCGGGAGAAATGCAGTTGTGGGTTGAGCGGTATCCTTTTTCTCAAAGCCTTCCCTTCGATGGGGGTGTGCGACCCCTCTGGTACAGTGAAGACGGTGTCTTGTTGATTTGCACTGGAGGCGGGATCGCCAACGCAACAGCCTCGATTTTGGCGCTTGGCGTCGACGCGAGATTCGATCTGCGCAAAGCGTATTGGGTCATTGCCGGCATTGCGGGAGGTGATCCGCTGGATGTGAGTCTCGGCTCGGCGGTGTGGGCGAGGCAGGTCGTGGATGGTGATCTCGCTTACGAAATCGACGCGCGCGAAATTCCAGACGATTGGCCTTATGGGCTGTTGCCGCTCGGTGCGACGCAGCCGGTGCGACCCGG
>Ga0181578_10003949_pt1 | contig 13342 bp, 11 predicted proteins | sample 071ome_21_FD_148659 | JGI IMG/M metagenome (GOLD analysis project Ga0181578, IMG submission 148659) | Coastal salt marsh microbial communities from the Groves Creek Marsh, Skidaway Island, Georgia - 071401CT metaG (spades assembly) | ecosystem: Environmental > Aquatic > Marine > Intertidal zone... | reverse complement strand
TCGGAAATATGAGGTAGATGGGGATCTTGCGCTCAATCCCAGTGGAGGTTTCTTGTCTTTCGGCGAGGCGACCACGGCGCAAGCGGTACTACAGATTTGTGAGCTGGTTTGGCAGTTGCGCGGCGAGGCTTCCGGCCGGCAGGTGCCGAATGCTCGTGTCGGCATGAGCGCAGTGCTGGGTCTTGGTGCCAACGGCGGATCTGTAGTACTCAAGCGATAGGGGGTCGATACCAATGAACGCATCAGTCAAGGATCGGCAGGCAGAGTTGGCATTACTCTATCCAATATGGGAGCCAAGAACGCTTGATCAGGCCCTAACCCATGCTGCCAAACAATGGCCAGACAACGAATTTATAGTTTCCGAACAGCGGAGCTATACCTATAAAGAGATTGATGATTGGTCCGCTCGCCTGGCGGGTGGTCTGATTGCAAAGGGAATCAATCCAGGTGATCACGTTGCATTGGTCATGGCTAACTACCCTGAATTTGTAGCGATTAAGTTTGCTATTTCCCGTATCGGTGCGGTCGCGGTTCCAATCAACTTCTTGAACCGGCGGGATGAGCTGGCTTACGTGCTAAAGCAATCCGATGCGCGTTGCTTGATCACCATGAACGCTTTCCGCGATCTTAACTATCTGCAGATGCTAGACGAAATCGAGCCCCAGTGGCGCGGTATGGGCGGTGGTAAGGAGTTGCCGGAGCTGAGGTCGGTGTTTGTATTCTCTACCGGTGAAGTCCTGCCACAAGACGTTCATGGCTTTGGCGAGCTGGAAGGTGAGCAAATGCATGGGTCAAAAGGAGATCCGCGGGCCGACTCCGACATCATTTACACCTCTGGCACTACAGGGGGTCCCAAGGGTGTGTTGCTGAGTCACGAAATGTTGCTTCGGGCTGCTTTTGGCAGTGTCTACGGCAGGGCCTTTAATCTACGGCGTAGAATTCTCTTCTCCCTGCCCATGTATCACGTCTTTGGTTACGTGGAAGGGTTGCTCGCGGCCATGCTGGTTGGTGGCGCTGTAATTATTCAGCGCCAGTTTACCCCCCACGATACCTTGAATGCTGTAGAAAAATATGGAGCCGAGGATCTCTTGTTGATCCCCACCATGACCATGGCGGTGATCGAACAAATGAAGAGCCATAGTTATGATGTGAACTCGGTAAAGGCAATGCTTTCCTCGGGAGGGAAATCTCCTGCGGGTATTTGGGAGCTCATTTACCAATACTTCGGTGATATTGAAGTCACCACTGGTTACGGTATGACTGAGGCCACCGCCTCCTCGACGGTAACCCGGCCTGACGATCCTTTATCGCGGTTAATTTGCACCAATGGTCGACTACGGGACGTGGGCATTGCCGCGCCTGCCGACAACGACGGAAAGCTCGTTAATTACCGAGTGGTGGATACCGAAACCGATGAAACTCTACCACGGGGTTCGATGGGCGAGTTACGCATGCGCGGTTTCGGCGTTACGCGTGGCTACTACAATAAACCTATAGAGACGGCAGAGGCCTTTGATTCAGAGGGTTGGTTTCGGACCGGTGACCTCGGTACGTTAGACGAGGAGGGGTACCTCACCTTAAAGGGCAGAACCAAGGAGAGCTATCGCTGTGGTGGAGAGCTCGTACTGCCTTTAGAAGTGGAGATGGTTCTCGCCGCCCATCCCGCCGTTAATGAGGTGCATGTTGTTGCCATCCCAGATCAACGTATGGGTGAAGTGGGTGTGGCGTGTGTTGTTAGGGCCGACGATACACACGTGGATGATCAAGTATTGATCGACTTGTGCAAAAAAAACCTTGCTCGCTTCAAAGTGCCTAAGCACATTTTGTTTTTGCCCCTTGAGGATATTCCAACCACACCTACCGGACGGCCGAGAAAATTCTTGCTTGCTGAACGCGTAATAAACCTACTGAACGAAACTGCTAGGGAAGCGACGTTATGAGCAAGGTGGCTTTGGTAACCGGCGCTGCGCGGGGCATTGGTGCGCAGATAGCCCTACGTTTGGCTCAGGATGGATTTGATATCGCTGTTCTCGACCTCAATCGAGAGGCATGTAGAGAGACCGCTGATTCGGTAAGAGCGCTGGGTCGATCTGCGATTGAGGTTGGCGTCGATATCACCGATGAGCAAAGTGTTGAGGATGCAGTTTCTCTCGTGTCTGCTCAGTTGGGTGACCCTTTTCTGCTGGTCAACAATGCGGGACTTATGCGCTCACGTATGCTTCATAAAATGACCCTTGATGACTGGGAGCAGGTTATGGCGGTGAACGTGCGCGGCTCGTTCTTGATGTGTCGGGCAGTGGCGCCTTTTATGCGCGAAGCCAATCAAGGCCGGATTGTTAACCTTTCCAGTACGGGCGCTCTAGGGCTGCTCGGCAGCGCCAACTACGCCTCTGCTAAAGCCGCAGTTCAAGCGTTAACAAAAAGCCTTGCGCTAGAATTGGGACCATTTAACGTAACGGTCAACGCCGTTGCACCAGGTTTTGTAGTAACCGAGATGACACGCTCTATGGCCGAGAAATCGGGTGTGTCTATAGAAGTCATGGAAGCGGAGATGATTAAGGATATTCCTCTAGGTCGATCGGGAACGCCTGAAGACATCGCTCACGCGGTTGCCTTTTTTGCAGACGAGCGCTCTTCCTATGTTTCCGGGCAGATACTTTATGTCGCTGGCGGTCCTAAGAGCTGAGATAGAGTTGATGCTGAGCTGGCCGCTTGCTTGCAGAAGTCAGCTTTGATCTCTGCCTTTTTAACTGCTCAACGCTGCGCAGAACGCTCTTTTAAGAGCGCTGTTCACATCCGCACGAAGACGCCGCGAAATACCGGCGTCTGGTGCTAGCATGTCAAAACCATGTATCGCACCGGGATAAACGTGTAGTTCTGTAGGAACTCCCGCTTGAAGCAAGCGCTGCGCGTAGTCGAGGTCTTCATCAAGGAATATGTCTAAGTCGCCAACGCATATAAATGTAGGCGGCAAATTGGTGAGATCGGTAGCGAGGGACGCTGAGGCATAAGGTGGTATTTCCTCGAAATCCGTCAATGCTCCCAAGTAAAGCTCCCACGCCAATCGATTAGTTTGCTCGTTCCAGAGATTGGGATCTTGAATGGCGCGGCTCGATGGCGTGCGGTGGCGATGGTCTAACATTGGATAAATGAGTAATTGAAACAACGCCTGTTCGGCGCCCACATCTCGCGCCTTTAAGGCGAGCGCTGCAGTCAAACCAGCTCCAGCGCTCGCCCCGCCAATAGCGATTCTCGCGGCATCAAGCTCCAGTTGGCTGGCGTGCTCCCGTAGCCACGATAGACAGTCAAAGCAGTCGTCAAGTGCTGCGGGGTAGGGGTGTTCTGGTGCCAGCCGATAATCGACCGAAAAGACGGCGCAGTCGGTTTCTAGCGCAATGTGAGCCAGCGCCTGATCAGTATCCCCTGCTGAACCCATGACGTAACCCCCCCCATGAATCCACAGCAGTGCCGGCTTCTCTGTCGATCCTGTTAGTGGCCGGAATGACTTAAGGTTTAGTGTTGTCGAGTCTTCTGGGTGCGTGATGGCGAATTCTTCCACAGCTATGCTGCTGGTATCACGAATTCTAGCTCGCTCCGCGAGTTTCTTAAGTATGGTGCGGCTGCCCGCCAAGTCCCTCAAGTCAAATCCAAGGGAAGGGAAGCGGGCGCGGACTTCTGCAAGGTCTTGGTCGAGTCGACTGTCGATATCAAAGATATGATTCACCATTGTGTTTCCACTTTTCTGTGCGGCGCTAGTTTATCTTAGTCTGCCACTGGCTCTCTCGCGAGTGCTCGATTTGCTAGGCCTGCGACATACCCTCTAACTGCTTCAACTTCCTCTCTTGAGTACCATTTAGAGAAGCCGATCATGCCGCGGCTCTCAAGTGCACCGTCATAAACAATCGACTGCCATGCTTCTTTATTTTGTAATACTGCGCTACGACGTAGGTCAGGCATTACCCCTGAGGAACGTCCTGAAGGGCCATGACAAAGGCTGCAGCCGCGTTCATAAATTTCTCGGCCTACTGCTAATCTATCTTCTTGCCATTCCCCAATGACCGCGACGAACGGTCCGAACTCTTTCCGTTCGACCGAATATTCATCAGTACCATTGAGCGCAAATACAATCAGTCGTCCGTTGGGACGCGGATGAGGATCGACAGCTAGAGGGGTCGATACGCCATAACCGCCACCATAACCCGCCATCAACGCGATATATTGAACACCGTCCAATTGGTAGGAGATAGGCGGCGCCATGATGCCGATGTCCGTATCGAAGGTCCATAATCGCTTGCCCGTCTGGTCATCGTAAGCGTGGAATTCACCGGTAGCGATGCCTTGAAAGACCAGTCCCCCGGCAGTTGCTAGAATGCCACCATTCCAAGGGCCTTCATGTTCGGCGCGCCAAACTTCTTTTTGTGTTACGGGATCCCAGGCTAATAACACCCCTCTGAGAGTCTCACTGATTTGCTTGAGTACTGCTTCTTCTTCGCTCGGCAATGCGTTGGCAAGATAGTCCACACCCCAGTTAGGCGCGCCTTCGTTGGCTTTGAAGCCGCTAAAACTTTTGTACACAAAGGCCGCAATCTGCGCGGGAATATAAACCAATCCCGTATTTTGACTAAAAGCCATTGGATGCCAATTATGAGCGCCAATTCCGCCGGGTGATCCCACGAAGGGCTTGTCCTCATAGCGCGCTCCTTCCGTTTCAATGGGGCGCCCAGTAGTCATATCAACGCCGCTGGTCCATGTTTGGGGCACTATTCCCTTTGCGGAGATGAGGCTGCCATCTTTTCGATCGATGACATAAAAAAAGCCGTTTTTGGGTACTTGCATCAGTACCTGGCGTGGTTCTCCATCAATAGTGAGATCCGCCAGAATGATTGGCTGTGTTTGCGTAAAGTCCCATGTGTCACCAGGGGTGCCTTGATAGTGCCACCGGTATTCTCCGGTCTTATCATCAAGCGCTACGATCGACGACAAGAATAAATTATCGCCAACACCTTCAGAGCGCAATTTGTGATCCCAGGGAGATCCATTGCCAACGCCGATAATGATTTGTTCTAGGGCTTGATCATGAACAATGGCGTCCCATACCGTGCCGCCACCACCTAAGAAATCGAAGTTTCCTTGCCAAGTCTCGCGCATCATGGTGAGTACGCTGTCAGAGATTGCGCCGTCAAAACCTTTTTCAGCAACGGTGGGAACTGTATAAAAACGCCACCGCAGTTCGCCGCTGCTAGCCGCATATGCGCTCACATAGCCGCGTACACCGTTCTCGGCACCACCGTTGCCTATAATTACCTGCTCGTTTATCACGCGCGGCGCGCCGGTAATTGTGTAGGGAAGGGACTGGTCCACTGTGAGTGTAGACCACTCTAGTTTTCCTGATTCTGCGTTGAGAGCTTCCAGTCGCCCGTCGAGGGTGCCTATAAAAATCCGTCCTTCATGGTAGGCGACGCCGCGATTTACGACATCGCAGCAAGCCTTGAATGCGGTACTTCCTGCAACCTTGGGGTCGTATTGCCACTTTAGTTCCCCAGTGCGGGCATCAAATGCATAGACTTTTGACCATGTGCCAGTTGTATAAAGTACACCATCGATGACAAGGGGTGTGGCTTCAAGGCCTCGCGCATCATCGAATTGATGGTGCCAAACGGGGCTAAGTCTCGGTACTGTGTTTTTGTTAATTTGATTCAGTGGGCTGTAGCGTTGCTCGAGGGAAGTTCCACCATGAACTCGCCATTCGTTAATTGTTGGCGGTGTTATTTCTGGTGCTGAGGCAATCGGTAAATCTTCATTCTTGGAACAGCCCATCAGCGTTGAACAGATTCCGAGGATAATTAAAAGCTGAGGTGATTTTCTGGTCATAGAAGGAGGTGATTTTCTGGTCATAGAAGTCCTCTTTTACACCGATATAACGAAAGATGGCGCGACCACAACACGTTGCATGGCGCGCCACTTTTACTCCAATCAGGCAGATTAGAAGTTGTAACGAACTTCAGCGCCGTAGGTTAAAGGCGCTGCTCGCACCAAGTACGTGCTGTTATAACTGCCTTCTACATTGATACCATTTGGGTAGTAGGTCTCATCGGTCAGATTTTTGCCCCAGACAGCAATCGCAAGGCTATCGTTTTCCCAGGTGATCCGCGCATTACTGGTCCAGAAGCTTGCACTGCCCTCTTTGATAGGTCCAAGGCCGAGGGGCGCTGCGTCACCACGGTAGCCACCAAACGTATCGTAGTAGTAATCACCTGAGTAGGCGGCATCCACGTGGAGGCGGAGATCACCACCAGCAAAGGCTCCGATGTCCCAGTCCATGCCTAGGTTTGCCGACTGTTCTGGTGCATAAGGGAACGGGTTGCCGCCTACGTCAATGACACCTGCAGCGGTAAAGATGCAATTGCCGTCTTGTGGGAGTGCTCCAGTACGAGTGGCGTTCCCGCAATTTCCGTTTTTAAATTCTGAGTCAAGAATACCAATGCCCAGATTGAACTGAAGATTTTCGCTGGCCACAAAGGTCAGCTCTGCTTCCATGCCCGTCATTTCGCCGTCTAGATTAATTAAGAAGGTGGTGGAGCTGGGGTCGATCACCTGTTGCTGCTGGCCTTCGTAGTCGTAGTAGAAAGCTGTAGCGTTTAATTGAATGCGATCATTCATGAAGCGACCCTTAAAGCCCGCTTCAAACACATCCACGACTTCTGGTTCCACGAAGTAAACCTGCGCCGCACTTTGGAAAGCTAAACCGTTATACGTACCGCCCCGATATCCCTTGCTATAACTCGCGAACAACATAACGTCATCCATAAGCTTGTAGTCTACGATCACTCGGCCAGTTGTTTGCTTAGAGTCATCTGACTGGTTGAGTGGTCCTGCTGTACCGGTGCTAGCTGGGACACAAGTTGCACCGTCAGCTGAACAAGCTTCGTCTAATAAATAGAACCCATTCGCCACACCAGGCAGATAATCAGAAACAAAGTAGGCGCGCGCGTCGCCGGCATCATCAAAGAAGGTGGTTAGTGCATCGACGTAGGCAAAATCATCCTGCGTACTGCGCAAGCCCACAGTCACTGACAGCTTGTCGGTAACATCGTAGGTCGCTTCCCCGTAGATCGCTAAAGACTCACGCTTTTGAGTGTAATCTTGTGTTGCGCGAAACGGTGTCGGTAATCCCAAACCAAGGGCACCGCCCGGATTAAAGTATGTCGTCGGTGCACCCAATGCGGCATTGGTGTCACTCAAAAAACCGAAGAAATTGGGTCGGTTGTTAGTAACAATCTCATCGTCCCCGTAATACAAGCCTACGATCAGACTTAGGCGGTCGCTCGTAAAATTCACGCGGAGATCTTGGTTAAAGGATTCCATATCAGACTCATAACCGATTGCGCAAACGTAGTAGGGGGTGCCATCGCAATCGATGTTGGGCAGAAGTCCGTAGTAGCTGTTATCAAATCCAGTTATCGATGTCAGTGTGATCGTGTCTGAAATATCGTAAGAAACGTTTAACACAACACCGTCGGACTCAACCTTAGCGCCACCGATAGTATCGGCCTCGATCTCTAGATCATTCACGCGATCACCAGGATATGCGGGCGGTAAAAAGTCGTCTAACCCTATGCCGTATAGCCCGCCAAACGCACCACGCGACACCGCGATAAAGCCAGCGACACCGCGATAAAGCCGCCTTCGCCTTGGTTCTGGGGGCTGTCTTGGTCGCCACTCGCTTCGCTCATATAGGCTTTGAATCGCACATTGAGGCTGTCCAAATCTAAATGTGCATTAAATCGCAACGCGAAAGTGTCGCCACCTCCAGAATCTCGTCCCTCAGTTGTATACCCATAAGACGGGCCTGGTAAGTTTGGGTTGACCTGAACTGGGCCCGCTGGCAGCCGATTCTCGATGTAAGCATCACGCTCGGTGTAGGTGCCGGCAATTCGAATCCCCAGATTCTCTGAGGGAGTGAAATCGATGGCGCCCGTAGTTTCGAAGCGGTTGTAGTTGCCGTATCCAGCTGTGATGTAGCCTTGTGTTTCACCAAACTGTGGTTGCATCGTGGTGAAATTAATCGCACCGCCAGTTGTGTTTCGGCCATAAAGTGTTCCCTGCGGGCCACGTAGGACTTCAATTTGAGCCAGATCATAAAGCTGCTGGCCGTGGCTGGCGCGAAACGCCTGATAAACGTCATCGACATAGATGCCATTGGGTGACGCTGCGTTGGAATTATATTCAGTACCCACACCAATGCCGCGAATGGTGAAGTTCGGTTGTGTTTCTCCATAGGATGAGCTTACGTTTAAGTTGGGCATGGAGTTGTTAAGATCAGAGGTATTGAAGACACCTTGATTTTTGAGCTGCTCGCCGGTGAGGGCCGTGATTGATACCGGAACTTCTTGTAGGTTCTCCGCTCGTTTTCGTGCAACAACGACGACTTCTTCAAGCGCCAGAACTGTCTCGCTTTCTTGGGCATAACAGGTGCTGCTGGCTGCTAGGCCCGACGCGCAGATCACTGCGCTATGTAACACTCTAACCATAGAATTCTTCATTATTATTTACTCTCGCATTATGTATGGGTACTTACTGGACCGCACATCTGAATAATATCAACATTGCCGTTGACAATAATGGCGGTAGAACAAGATGTCAACAGTGCTGATGACAAAAATACATGGCTGTCTTATAGTCGTATTTTTTGGCCAGTGCGTGATTTATAGTCGCTTAAATGACGGCGCGTCTGACTCTTACGGCTGCTACTTGTCTCAGTACAAACTAAGAGCGAAATAAAGAGTCCGGCCTGCTAGAGTTATGGTCAACAGTGCGTTAACAGACTTCTAAGGCGGTAGAGTGACAAAGAATTCAAGTAATATCGGTAAAAGGCGTGCAGCAGCCAAAGCTAAGCCCGAGTCATCGGATACCTATCAGCGACGCAGAGAAGAAATAGCGATTGCTGCGGCGCGGGTATTTAATGAGAAGGGGTTTCAGGGCACAACGATTAGCGCAGTGGCTGAGGAGCTCCAGATTGATCGCGCTTCCATCTATTACTACATTTCGTCAAAAGACGAATTATTCGATGAGGTTATCAGAGAGGCATCGGTTGATAACGTCGAAAAGGCGAAAGCGGTACAGCAAAGCGATGTATCGCCAAGCGAGAAGCTGAGAACCCTGATTTTGGAGTTAATGGCGTCTTATACGGCGACCTATCCATTGCTTTATATCTACATTCGTGAGGACTTGAACCACGTCTCAGACAAGCGTTCCGCCTGGGCTAAACAAATGAAGAAAATCAACCACGACTACGATGAGGCGGTAACTGCGATCATCGAAGAGGGCTATCGTGATGGAAGTTTTCGCAATATTGGCCCAGCGAGGATAGTGGGCTTTGGCATTATCGGTATGCTCAACTGGACTAATCGCTGGTTTGTTCCCGGAAAGACAAAAGTGCCCTCCGAACAAATAGGCGCCATGTTTGCCGATCTCGTAACGGCAGGTCTGCAGTCCGGAGCTTTGGCTGGGATGATTGATTCGGCACCTGCCGACGGTGCTTTTGCGGCAACCGATGCGGCCAAGCGTGGATCAAACAAGAATCCCGCTAAGAGTAAGAGGGCGGTTGCTAAGAAAAAATCTGTAACTGCTAAAAATGCACCGCCTAAAGCGGGTGTGCAGAAAAAGAAGGTGGCGGCCAGCAAGCGCAAAGCCCCCCGTTGATAAGAAAACGTGAACTCAGGTCATTCCTCTCAGGGCGCGACTGAGCCCCAATCGGTCAGTAGTAATTCGAGCCGCTATAATCTCGCCACTCCTAATAGTGACTATGGCGGCAAAGCGGAGTACAGCTTGACAGCCAATTAATAGCGGAGATAGGTCCCCAAATCCGCCAGCATAAATACCGTGATACTCGGCGTGAACCACTACCCTATCCCCCGCTGAAAAGAGCGCATTTACCCTAGAGCCTCGGATATCGACAAGACCGTCTGGGTCGGGGTCCAGTGGTGATAGGCGATGATTGTTCGGGATGTCCTTTAACGGGTGGCTATGGGCTATCCATTGACGAACAATTGCTTCGTTTTCGGGGTTACTGGCTTGCGCCTGTGTATCCCATGGCGCGATATGGGGTGGCTCAATCCCTTCGCATTGGCCCAAGGTTAGTTGCCGTTTTCTCGCGATATATTCTTCTTCAGCCCAACCGGTAACAAAGCGCTCGCCGTCTGTGAAAAAGAAGGTGATGCCGCTCCAGGCTGCCCTGTGCCCTTCATCCTGAATTGACGAGCCGTGCTCGGTAAAGCACATTGCTATTGCGTTCTCTCCAATGACAACGTCGTGCACAGTGACGTTGAGCCCCGGAAACTGCTCAAGCTGGGCAGCTGTTGCGGGTAAATATTCATCGTCGCGCCCATCAAACACTACGCCGCCAATATTTAGGCGGTAGCTTGGTACCATGATGCGCTCTACAACTGCATTATTATGCGCGGTTAAAAAATCTATGGCGAAACCCCGTAGAAGCTGCGCCAGCGGGTTAATTCCCGGTTGGTGAATTGGTGGATTGGCGGATGTAGAAGTCAAGGTGCTGCTTCCTGGGCTGTCGGTTAGCGGGGTGTTTAGTAGCTTTTGGGTAGTCCCAAACTATGTTGTGCGATGTGATTCAAAATCATTTCCCGACTCACGGGTGCTGTTTTATGCAATCGAGCGATAAACCATAGATCGGCGAGGCCATACTCCAGGGCGAGTCCGTTACCGCCGTGGACCTGAATGGCCTGATCCAGTGCCTTTAGCGAACTTTCTGCGGCACAGAACTTGGCCATGTTGGCGGCTTCCGCGGCGTCCTCTCCTCGGTCAAAAAGATCTGCAGCGCGCATGGCCATTAGGCGCGCGGCTTGTACGCCCACGTAGGCCTCGGCCAATGGATGCGCGACCCCCTGGTGTGCGCCAATGGGTTGCTGATTCCACACGCTGCGATCGTTGGCGTAGCGAGTGCCTTGCTCTAGTGCAAAGCGGGCAATACCATTATTGATGGCGGCCGCTGCAACGCGCTCGGGATTGAGGCCGACAAAAACCTGTTTAAGCCCTTTGCCGGGCTCGCCAACAATGGCTTCATAAGGGAGCCTAACGTCGTCGTAAAATGACATAAATTGCTTGTCGGCAGCTTTCACCGCAGCTTCAATTGGCTGCCAGCTAACGCCCGCGGTGTTGGTGGGGACAATAAACAAAGATAGCGATGAGCGCTCGCTGGTCGAGAGATCGGCGTCCCGCGCAACAACCATTACCGCGTCTGATTCGTCTATTGCGGATGTCCAATACTTAGCGCCCTGAAGTACCCACCCATCACCATCTCGGCGTGCAGTGGTTTTAATATTGTGAGTGTTTGATCCGGCATCAGGTTCGGTGATTGCAAACGCAATCCGCTTGCTGCCATCTGCCATGCCCGTGAGCCATTCCTCTTTCATGGCCTCGGTCCCGTAGTGCTCGATAATGGGGGCGCAAATGGACGAGATAACGAGAGACAGCATCGGGCAGCCCTGTGCTGCCGTCTCTTCAATGATAATGTACAGCTCAGCCAAACCGCCCCCGCTTCCTCCGTAACTCTCAGGTATGTGCGCACCCAAAAATCCTGCCGCACCCAGCTCTTCCCATAGTTCCTTGGGTTGTTCATTGCGAGCAATGACATCCTGGAAGTATTTTCGACCGTAGCGACTTACAAGCCGCTCTACACTCTTGCGCAGCTCATCATGATGCTCTGCGGTGTCGACTAATCCGGTATTAAAAATTTGCGCTTGCACTATTTAAACTCCTTAAACTGCAATGCTTTTGATGTCGCCGGGACAGCCTCGCAGTGGCTTGGCGATATCAGAAAATCAAATTTGTGGCTGGCCTCAGGTCGAGTCGCTCCATTGGAAAAATCCCTGCCCGGTTTTTCGTCCGAGTACACCTCGTTCAACCATGTCAATAAGTAGGTTGGGTGGTGCGTATCTCTCTCCATGTGCTCGCTCGAGTACGCGAGCGATATCGAGCCGGACATCCAAACCCACGATGTCGCTGAGTCTCAACGGACCGATAGGGTGGCCATAGGCAACGACCGCTGCTCGATCAATATCTTCAGCGCTGGCAACGCCACCTTCGAGCATCCGCATGGCTTCCAAGCTGGCAATTAAATCCAAGCGGCTGGTGGCGAATCCCGGAATGTTTTTGACTACCAGATTCTGTCGTCCAATTTGCTCGGTAAATGCCTTCGCTCTGATCAGTGTCTCGTCACTGGTTTGCGCCCCAACCACAATTTCTACGAGTTTTATTGACCAAACCGGATTGAAAAAATGTAGCCCCAGAAAGCGCTGGGGGTCAGCAACGGACTTGCTCAGTTCGTCTATAGACAGCGCGCTCGTGTTGCTGGCGATTATCGCTGGATCACGCTGTGCAATTTTCCCCAGCACATCGAACTTGATATCTAATCGCTCGGGCACAGTTTCAATTACCAGATCCATTTTGGGCGCGATATCGTTCACCTCGAAAACATGGTTAATGCGATTTAGTAACGACTCAGCGCCTTCTTTGTCGAGACGCCCTCGCGTGACGCCGCTATCCGCGGCTTCGTTCAGTGCTCTCTGCATAGATTCCGCGGTGCGTTCATTGGGTTCTACCACCGTCACCTGACAGCTGGCCTGTGCCGCGACGTAGGCAATACCGGTGCCCATGGTGCCGCCACCAACAACTGCTATTTTGTTCATTAGCATTTAACGACTTCCAAGTTATTGCGATGCATAGCCAGATTGCGCTTCATCGGGCACACCAAGTTGGTTGTCTTTTTTCGGTGAACGCGCGAGAGCCTTCTATGGCGTCTGCGCTGCCAATGATTGAGTCGACTAATGGCCTTTGTTTGGCCCAAACTTCATCCCGCGACCAGTCACTGGCCTCATTAATAATGTGCTTGCTCATGCTGACCGCGAGAGGTGCGTTGGCCGCAATTCGTCTCGCTAGGTTGATTGCGGTTTCAAGGGCACACCCGTCTGCACAAATTTCGTTTACTAATCCCCATTGACGAGCCGTTGCTGCACCCAAGGGCTCGCCAGTGAGTGAATATTGCAATGCGATATTGCGTGGAATTCGCTGGGGCAATCTCACCAGCCCGCCAGAGCCCGCGACTAACCCGCGTGAGACCTCGGGTAGGCCGAATGTCGCACCTTCTGCTGCGACGATTAGGTCGCAGGCAAGGGCAAGCTCAAAGCCACCGGCCAGTGCAAAGCCCTCAACAGCAGCGATCAGAGGTTTTGCCGGGCCGCGTTCAGTGAGGCCGCCAAATCCGCGATTCTCGAGCTCTGGCCGCTGGCCCGAAACAAAGGCCTTAAGGTCCATGCCGGCA
>Ga0181578_10003934_pt1 | contig 13367 bp, 10 predicted proteins | sample 071ome_21_FD_148659 | JGI IMG/M metagenome (GOLD analysis project Ga0181578, IMG submission 148659) | Coastal salt marsh microbial communities from the Groves Creek Marsh, Skidaway Island, Georgia - 071401CT metaG (spades assembly) | ecosystem: Environmental > Aquatic > Marine > Intertidal zone... | reverse complement strand
GGGGCCCTCGGAGCCAGAATTCGACGGTGTCATCGCTCCTTGCATTGCCATAGCCCACGCGCGCCAGGAAGGCAGCCGTGGCGCTGGGGCCAAGGCGGGCCACGAGGGCTTGGTAGTGGGGGAGGGCCGAGCGGTGGAAGGCCTCCCGAAGGGGTAGGGGGCCGTTGATCTCTTCCCGATCCCGGCGTACCCCGTCCCAGGGCAGCACAGTGTCGGCATCGGCGACCAAACCGGCCTCGAGGGACGCCAGGGTACTGGCGATCTTAAAGGTGGATGCGGGGACCGAGCGCCGCTGGGCTGGGGCCAAGGCGGATACCCAGGGTGTCGCCATCCTCGGGGCCTTCACCACTAGGGTAGCGGGATAGGGCGCGCCTTCGGCTAGGGCCGTGAGGTCGGGGTGCACTGTGGCGGGCTCCGCCGCCAGGGATCGGGAAAGCCCGAGGAGAACCAGGCAGAAGAGCCAGGAATTAGGCCTTCGCCAAAGGTGCTTACGCAAGGGCGCGCTGCCGAGCTTGCTCCGGTGTGCTTTGGGTCCAGCTTTGATAGGCGCGGAAGAAGGAGTTGGGATCCGTGAAGCCTAGGAGGTAAGCAATTTCCGAATGGCTGAAATCCGTTCCCCTGAGGTAGTGATCGGCGAGGCCTAGGCGCGTTTCATGGAGCACCTGCTGAAAGCTGGTGCCCTCCTGCTGGAGCTGGCGTTGGAGCGTACGGGGGCGGGTCTCGAGGCGCTCCGAAGCCACTTCCACGGAGGCGTGGCCACTCGGCAAGGTAATCATCAGACAGCGCTTCAAGCGGCTCTGGAGCGGGGTTTTTCCCTGGCTCAGGGTCTCCGGGTAGTGACGCGCGAGGACCCGGTCCGCAGTGCGGAAGGGGCGCTCAGCGTCCGCGCTGGAAAACTGAAGGCTGATGACGGCGCCGGGTTGAATAGGTGTCCCAAAGAAACGGGCGTAGGCCGCCGAGGCCGGACGGTGGAGCGGCGCTTGGACCCGCTTAGGGATGAGCATTTCATCGGTGCCAAGGCGGCTTAAACGCACGAGCGTTAGCAGTTCGAGTAGGACGAGAGAGTCCGGTACGCGGTCGCCTTGGTCGAGAAAAAAGAGATCAATTTCGAGGCCCTTGGACGGGCGCATCACCCGAAGCTGAAGGGGCCCCATAAGCGCCTTAAACCGGCTTAGGCGGGTGAAGCCGGCGACGAGGGTGGGGCTGCATAGGGTGGCGATGACCGCCGGGGCGAAGGTGCCGTAGGTGATCTGTTCAAGAAGCGCCAGGGCCGGCGCTTCAGCAGCGCTCTGCCGCTCCACGGCGCGCCATAGGCGAAAATACTCGTCCGTGGTGAGCCGGGGGCTTGGATCGGTGAGGCGCTCCACCGGGAGCTGCGCATCCCGGAGCAGCGCCGGCACCGCATAGCCCGCGTCGCTAAAACCCTGAACCCAGCCCTCGGGAAGGGCGTAGCGCGTTTTGAGCGTTGTCCGCATGGTGATCTGCTCATTTCGCCAACTCCTTGATCCTATGACGGTTTCCCTTTGAAAGCACTCGCCAAAGGCGCCTTTTTCTCAAAAAAAGTGGCTAAACGCTTGATTCTTAAAGCTGGGCTTAAGGGTTCGGTTTTCTCCTAGAACCACCCAAGAGGATAGAGAGCGTGTACTCTTTTGCCTTCCTTTCCCATGTCCGCGATGAGGTCTTCCGTGCTCGAACGATTCCAGATGGCCCAGCAAGGTACGACGGCGCAGCGGGAGGTGCAGGCGGGGCTCGTGACCTTCATGGCCATGGCCTACATCGTCGTGGTGAACCCGAGCCTTCTGTCGCAAACGGGCATGGATTACGGCGCGGTGTTTGTGGCCACCTGCTTAGCCGCGGCCCTCGGCTCCCTGGCCATGGGCTGGCTGGCAAATTACCCCGTGGCCCTGGCCCCGGGCATGGGGCAAAACGCCTTCTTTACCTTTGCCGTGGTGCTGGGCGAGGGGCACCGCTTTGAGACCGCCCTCGGCGCCGTCTTTATTTCCGGGGTGATCTTTATCGTGCTCAGCGTGCTACCGCTGCGGGCCTGGCTCATCAATGCCATTCCCCGCAGCTTGAAGCTGGGCATCGCCGCGGGCATTGGGCTCTTTATTGGTTTTATCTCCCTGCGCAATGCCGCCATTGTGGTTGACGATCCGGCCACCCTAGTCACCTCCGGGACCCTCCTTAGCGCCGGGCCCATGATGGCCATTCTCGGCTTTGCCCTGATTGTGGCCCTGGCGGCCCGGGGGCTGGCGGCCGCGGTACTGCTCGGTATGCTGGCCATGACCGTGCTGGGCTGGCTCACGGGGACGGCGGAGTTCAAGGGCGTGCTGGCCCTGCCCCCGGACCCAACGCCCTTGCTCTTTGCCCTTGATATTCAGGGGGCCCTTTCCCTGTCCATGCTGACCACCATCCTCACCCTTTTGCTGGTGGATGTCTTCGATACCGCCGGCACCCTGGTGGCGGTGGCCGAACGCAGCGGCATCGTGCGCGCCGATGGCTCTCTGCCACGGCTTCGAGCGGCGCTCCTCGCCGATTCCTCCGCCACGGCGCTGGGCGCGCTCCTCGGCACCTCGTCCACCACCAGCTTTATCGAGAGCGGGGCCGGGGTGGCCGCCGGGGGACGGACCGGGCTTACGGCCATTACGACGGGCCTTTTGTTCCTGGCCTGCCTCTTTCTTGCGCCCCTGGCGCAAAGCGTGCCCCCCTTTGCTACGGCCGCGGCGCTGCTTTTCGTGGCCTGCCTCATGGCTCGGGGCCTCGCCGATCTGCCCTGGGATGATCTGACGGAAGCTGCCCCGGCGGTGGTGACGGCGCTTGCCATGCCCCTCTTTTTCTCCGTAGCCGACGGAATCGGCATTGGCTTTATTGTCTACGCCCTAGTGAAGTTGATTAGCGGGCGGGCTGGGGAGGCGCCGGCGGCGGTCTGGCTGATCGCGGGCATTTTTGGGCTGAAATTCGCCTTTCTCTAAGCGCCTTTGGCCTTGAGGTCGAGCTAGGTATGCAAATCGCGCCATTGGTCGTTCCTGGTGCAATAATTCTGAAACATGCTCCGCCTTTGCGCGCGTCTTGCGTATACTTCGTCGCGCCAGCCCCGGGTCGGTGGCTGGAGGGCTAGCGATTTCGATGTTTCGCGGTATCGAATCGCCTTGGCACAGGGTTTGCTGTGCTGTTCATCGAAGGTGGCGTGAAATTCCTCCCAAAATGGTCTGCCTCTGCGCGTCGTAACTGGCGTAGCGGGGTCAAAGCATTTGATTTCCGCCGTCGCAACCATTCGATCCCAGGGGTCTTGGACATGACGAAATTCAACGGTAAGGGGGCTCCCTTCGGTGCACGGCGTGCGCTGGCGGTAGCCGTATTGGCAGCGTCTCTTCCCGCCGCAGCACTGGCGGAGGAAGCACGGGTAGAAGAAATCGTGGTGGAAGGCAGCCTTCGCAGCCTTCCCGGGGAAAACGTGGAATCGGTCTTCGGCTTCTCGAAGTCCCTCCTTGAGCTCCCCCGGTCCGCTTCCACGATCTCTTCGGAGCAGATCGAGCGCTTTGGCATCAATGATATTGATGACATGGTCGCCCTCGCCCCCGGCAGCTTTACCCAGTCCTTTTTCGGCGTCGCGGGCTCCCTCGACGTTCGTGGTACCCCCGGGGAGACCTACTTCCGCGGGATGCGTCGCCTGGATAACCCCGGCAACTACCCCACCCCCATCGCCGCCTCCGACCGTATCGACGTGGTCCGGGGTCCGGCCTCTCCGATCTTCGGGCCCTCCAAGATTGGTGGTTACCTGAACTTCGAACCGAAGAGCGCCCGCGCCGACTCCGGTCAATACATGACCGAAGCGGAAGGCATGGTGACCTTCAACCGCGGTAGCTGGAACAACAACGTGCTTACCGCTGAAGTGGGCGGCCCGGGCAAGATCGCGGGTAAGGACTACGGCTACTACCTCTTCGGTAGCGTCGAAGATTCCGACAGCTTCTACGAGAACACGGATACCGACCAGACCGTGCTCCAAGCCTCCTTCGATATGGACGTCAATGATCGTCTCCGTATTCAGACCGGCATGATGTACCACGAGTACGTAGGCAACCAGGTAGCGGGCTGGAACCGTCTCACCCAGGAGCTGATCGATAACGGTACCTACACCACCGGTTCGCCGGCGCCTCTGGATACGAACGGCGACGGCGTGATTTCCCACCAGGAATACAATGCCGCGGGCAATGCTTTCCAGTTTGCCTTCGGCGTGGTGCCGGGCAGCGATCAAACCCTCGACGGCTTCGGTGTGAACCCCATTCCGCTGGAGAACGTGGGTACGGCCCAGCTCGACTTCGACCAGGTGCTGGTGGCGGAGGAAGACACCCTCGAGGCGGAAATCTTGACCCTCTACTTCGATACCTTCTACCTTCTCGACAATGGCATCGAGATCAAGAACCAGCTGTTCTACGAGCAGTACGACAACCTCTCCGAGAGCGTCTACGGCTTCTCCCAGGCCCAAAACACCTGGGTGATCGAAGAGAAGCTCGTGATCGCTGGCCAGATGGAGCAGGGCGCTCTCGTCACCCAGTGGCAGCTCTCCCCCTCGATCCGCTTCACGGATTTCGAGCGCGGCGACGACTACACGAACGAGTACTTCGACCGTCGGGACCTGACCGGCCCCTCCACGGCGCTGGATAAGCGGCTTCTGGCCACCCAGATCGACGACGATTACACCGAGTACTACATCGGTGAGTACACGGACATCGGCCTCGCCGCCCTCGTGGATATCACCCACGAGAACGGTCTGTCCGGGACCTTCGGTCTCCGCTGGGACACCATCGAGATGGAGAGCCGCACCCCCGTGGAGAAGCTCCTCTTCCCGACGGACGTGCTGTCCGGTAAGGACACGCGGAACGGTATCTCCTGGAGCGCGTCCATCAGCTGGGGCTCCCCCATCGGCCTTCGCCCCTACTTCACGGCGTCCGAGCAGTCCACGGTCATCGCGGGCCAGGGCGCGGAAATCACCGTTGATAACATCCTTGAGGGTGGCGCCTTTGACGTCTCCGAGCTCATGGAAGGGGGCGTGAAGGGCAGCTTCCTCGACGATACGCTGTACTTCGCCGTGTCCATGTACCGCCAGGAGCGGACGGACTTCTCGGCCCAGTCCATCACCACGAACCAGGCCACGGAAACGAAGGGCACGGAAGTGGAAGTGCGTTGGGCCGCGACCGATGCGCTGGTGCTCACCGCCGGCTACTCCAAGATTGAGGTGACCAACCTCACCACGGAGGCCGAGGGTGGCCGCTTCAGCTTCATCGGCGCCGATGACCTCCCGAACGTGGCTCCCGGGGCCTTCTACGGCAGCGCCCTCGGCGGCGTCGTGTTCCTCGGCGACCGGGACGCTACCCGCGCCGGTATCCCGGAGAACATCTACTCCGCTACCGCCACCTACGACTTCTTCAACGGTCTGACCGTGAACGGGTCCGTGGTACGCGCTGACGCCGTGGATTCGGGCTTCTCCCGCTCCGTGCGCCTGCCCAGCTACACGCTGATCAACATCGGTGCGTCCTACGAAGTGGGCAACTGGAACTTCTCCGGCATGATCAACAACGTCACCGACGAAGAGTACTTCCGGGCGAACTTCCCGAACCTCTTCGGCTCCACGGTGGTGCTGCCTGAGCTGCCCCGGAACTTCTCGCTCCGCGCAGCGTACCGTTTCTAAGGCGCAGCCCTTGACGGACCTCAAACGCCGGCCCCTTGGGGCCGGCGTTTTTCGTTACACTTCCAAAAATTCCCCATCCCCCACCTTTCTGGGAGTGCGATCCATGGCTCGAGGGTTCCTTCCCCTGTTTTTCCTGCTCCTTGCCCTGCCTCTGCCGGGGCTGTCTGCGGAACCCATTAAGGCCGTGGTGGTCACCATGTTTGAGCGGGGCGCGCCCCAGGGCGATGTTCCCGGAGAGCTGCAGCGCTGGGTGGAAAAGCTCCCCCTGCCTCGGGAACACGCTTTTCCCGCGGGGCCCTTTCCCTTGTTTAGTAACGATGAAGGCGTTCTTGCGGTGTGCACCGGCGGCGGCATCGCCAACGCCACGGCCACCATCATGGCCCTGGGCCAGGATCCCCGCTTTGATCTGTCGAAGGCCTACTGGCTGGTAGCCGGCATCGCGGGGGGCGATCCGGAGGATACGTCCCTCGGCTCCGCGGTATGGGCCGAGCACGTGGTCGACGGCGACCTGCTCTACGAAATTGATGCCCGGGAAATTCCGGACGATTGGCCCTGGGGCCTCATGCCCCTGGGGGCCAAAGCCCCGGCGAAGAAGCCTGAGGATATCTATACCGGTTGGACCGTAGATACGATCCACTTCGCATTGAATCGGGATCTTGCCACCTGGGCATTCGAGACCACGAAGAGCGTGCCCTTAGAGGATTCCCCGGCCATGGCCGCTTTTCGCAAGGCCTTCACGGAGCATGAGCCCGCCCGTCGTCCCCCGACCGTGCAGCTGGGGGATACGCTCGCTTCCAGCACCTACTGGCACGGCGCGCTCATGAACAAATGGGCAAACAGCTGGGTCAAGCTTTATGCGGGCGAGGCGGCAAACTTCGTGACCACTAACATGGAAGATACGGGGACTCTCACGGCTCTCGGGCGTCTGGGTGCCCTGGGCCTGGCCGACCCCCAACGCGTATTGGTGCTGCGCACGGTAAGCAACTATTCCATGCCCCCGGCGGGGCGCGATGCAGCCTGGAGTAGCACCGCGCCCTACCCGGATCAGGGGCAGCCGGCCCTTGAGGCGGCCTTCCGCGTGGGGTCTAAGGCGCTGGAGGGGCTGCAGGCGGCTTGGCCGGCCCTCCCCTGGGAGGTCGACGCCGGAGTAGCACAATGAAGCGGTCTCGACGCGCCCAGCGGAGCACCTTTGGCAGTGCGCTGGTGCTCGCGTGGTGTCTTTTAAGCGTGCCTTCCGCCCTTGCGGCAGGGCCAGTCTTCGAGCGCGCCCCCTGGTTTGAAGCCTTCAAGGCCCGGGCGGATGATGTCGCCCTGTATCGTTTTCTGTACGCCATGCCCAAGGGCGGCGATTTGCACCATCATCTTTCCGGCGGCGCCTTTCCCGAGTGGTACTGGGACCTCGCCCTGGCGGGGGAGGCCCAGGGCTACCGCTACCTGACGAAGGTGCGTATTAACGACTGCGGCTACGGCACCGACGAGTTTTCCGGGCAGCCCTACCTTCTCTACTTCCATACGATTTCAGAGCAGCGCTGGCGGGGCCTCGATGCCTGCCGTCAGGGAGAGTACGAACTCCTCGAAGCCCTGAGCCCGGCGCAAAAGAAGGCGTGGCACGAGGCTCTGGTGCTTGAGCAGCCCTACGAAGGGCGGGGAGAGTTCTTCGAAGCCCATTGGGCACGCATGGATGATTTGCTGGCCAATCCCGCCCTCCTGGCGGAATTGGTGGCGCTTAATCTGAAGCACTTTGCCGCGGAGGGGGTGCGCTACCTTGAGGCCCAGGTGCCCCTCTTTAGCCTAGCTACGCCGGAGGGAAAGCCCTTGCCCCCGGAGGCGGGGCTCGCGGCTATTCGGACCCGGCTGCGCCAGCCGGACCTGGCCACCCTGCCCATCACCTTCCGCATGCAGCTTTCCGTGCTGCGCTTTTTGCCGAACGCAGAGAACGCCCTGGCCCGGGCTTACGCGCTGGCCGCTCGGGAACCCGATATCGTCGCCGTGAACTTCGTGGGCCGGGAAGATAACGACAAAGGCTATCCCCTGCGCTTTCTGGCGCCCCTTCGGGCCCTGCGCCGGGATTACGGCGCCTTGCCCCTGTCCATTCATGCCGGCGAGGTCGACGAGCCCAATCGTCACGTGCGAGATACCTTGCTTCTCGGCGCGCAGCGCATTGGTCATGGGGTGAACCTCATACACGATCCCGACACCATGCTGGCCCTGCGCGGCGGCGATACGCTGGTGGAAATCAATTTGATCTCCAACCTGCTGCTGAACTACGTGGATCGTTACGAGGACCATCCCTTCCCGGAGTATTTGCGCTTCGGGATTCCCGTCGCGCTTTCCACCGATGATCGGGGCATGTGGGATTCCACCCTCACGGACGAGTTCTTTGTGGCCGTGAAGCACTTTGACCTCAGCTTTGAGGAGGTGGTGGCGCTTTCCCGAGCCTCTCTGAGCCATAGCTTTTTACCCGAGGCGGAGAAGGCTCGGCTCCTCGCGGATTACGACGACGCCCTGGCGGGCTTTGTGGCGCGCTTCCAAAGCGGCGGCCTTGGGGCCGCGGCTCCGGAAGCCCGTCCCCCCTATCGAGGATTCATCTGCCGTCGCTACGGCCTTTGCCCCCCGGAGCCTGCCCCATGATGCGCCCCCTTCTGCTCGCCCTTGCGACCCTGCTTTGCGCCTCGGGCTTCGCCGCCCCCGCGCCCGGAGATTGCCAGCCCGGGGGACCCTGCAGCACGCCCCTCGAGGTGCGTGCCGTGGTGGTGACGCTCTTTGAAATTGGGGAGGACGAAGGGGACCGGCCCGGGGAATTCCAGCTCTGGAAAACCCGAGGCAACTTCACCGTCTCCTTGCCCTTCCCCCAGGGCCATCATGAGCTCGTCTACGACCCCGAGCGCAAGGTGCTGGCCATGGTCACGGGCATTGGCACCATGAAGTCCACGGCGAACATCATGGCCCTGGGGCTCGACGCGCGCTTCGATTTGACCCGCGCCTACTGGCTGGTGGCGGGCATCGCCGGAATCGATCCCGCCGATGCGTCCCTGGGCTCCGCGGTCTGGTCCACCTACGTGGTGGACGGGGACCTGGGCCACGAAATCGACGCCCGGGAAATGCCCGAAGACTGGGCTTACCCCTATTTTCCGCGCCGGGCCTCCACCCCCTATGCCACGCCGCGCCCGCCGTCCGAGGGGGAGATCTTTGTGCTTAACGATGGGCTGCGGAACTGGGCCTATGCGCAAACGAAGGGTCTGACCCTGCCCGATCTGCCGGGCATGGCGGAGGCTCGAGCCGCCTACGCCGAGCCCGCAGCGAAGCGTCCGCCCTTTGTGCTCAAGGGCGCGCACCTGGCCGCCATGACCTTCTGGCACGGGGCGCTCATGAACGACTGGGCCAACCACTGGGTAGCCTACTGGAGCGAGGGGCAGGGGAATTTTGTGACCTCGGCCATGGAAGACAGCGGCACGGCGCAAGCGCTCACTTACCTGGATCGTCTGGGAAAAGCGGACTACGACCGGTTGATGGTCCTGCGTGCGGCCAGTAACTACACAACGCCGCCGCCCGGCGTGACGCCGGCGCATAATCTCCTTTCGGAGCGGAGCAGCGGCTACTCTGGCCTCCTTGGCGCCGTGGAGTCCCTCTATCTGGTGGGCAACACGGTGCTCGAGGCCCTTCTTGCGGACTGGCCTAAGCACGCTGTTGCGCCGCCCTCGGCGGATTAGCCCTTGAGGATTTCCGCGTAGGGGGCGGGATCGACGTTACCCCCGGAAAGGGTTGCTAGCACGGTCTCCCCCGTAACGGGCACGGCTCCCGCGAGCAGGGCGGCGAGGCACACCGCGCCCCCGGGCTCGAGCACCAGGGCCAGGTGTTCGAAAGCGAAGCGCATGGCCTCATGGACCTCCTCCTGGCTGACAACCAGCCCCGAGGCCACCCGGGGCTGGTTGATCGCAAAGGTGAGGCGTCCTGGGGTCGGCGTCAGCAGCGCATCGCAGTCCGAGGCCGGGCTCTGGCGCGCTTGAACCTGCCGCCCTAGGCGGAAGGACTCCGCGTGATCCTCAAAGCCCTCCGGTTCCACCGTATGCAGGCGTGTCCCCGTCCCCTCGAAGGCCAGGGCGCAGCCGGCCATGAAGCCCCCGCCGCCGGTGCAAACCAGGAGGCGATCGGCCGCCAGGCCCTGCGCGGCCAGCTGGGCCCGCATCTCAAGCCCTGCCGTGCCCTGGCCGGCGATTACGAAGCGATCATCAAAGGAGGGCACGACCGTGAGCCCCTCCGCCTTGGCTAAGGCAAAGGCGATAGCCTCCCGATCTTCCCGCTGCCGATCGAAGGTGATGATGCGCGCCCCATAGTAGGCCGTATGGCGAAGTTTGATTGCCGGGGCATCTTGGGGCATGACCACGGTGACCGGAACGCCAAGTCGGGCCCCGGCGGCGGCTACGGCCTGCCCATGATTCCCCGAGGACCAGGCCACCACCCCTCGGGCTCGAGCCTCGGCGTCCAGCGTCAGGAGCTTGGAAAGCGCGCCTCGGTACTTAAAGGAGCGGGTGTGCTGAAGCGCTTCTGCCTTCAGGAAGACCCGGGCACCCGTGCGTTCATCGAGGACGGGGCTCGTAAGGAGAGGTGTTTGGCGGACGTAGGGGGCGATGCGCTCCGCGGCCGCCGGAATGTCGTCGGCGGTGGGAAGGGTAGGGGCTGCCGGCGGAGCCACTAGGCGAAGAGCATATCGGCGACAAAGGGGTTGGATCGCCGCTCCTGACCGAAGGTGGAGACGGGGCCGTGCCCGGGCACGAAGGTGATCTCATCGCCCAGGGGGAAGAGCCGCTCCCGGATGCTTTTGATCAGCGCGTCGTGATCACCCCGGGGGAAGTCCGTGCGGCCAATGGAGCCCTGAAAGAGCACATCCCCGACCACGGCGAAATGCGCCTCGGGGGCGACAAAGACCACGTGCCCCGGGGTATGCCCCGGGCAGTGGCGTACCAGCAAGGTTTCCTTGCCGAGGCTGACCTCGTCCCCATCTTGAAGCCAGCGCGTGGGCTCAAAGGGTTCGGCCTTCAGACCGTAGCGGGCCCCCTGCTCCGTAAGCGTATCAATCAGGAACTGATCGTCGGGATGGGGGCCAATAATGGGCAGGCCCTCCCGCGCCGCAAGCTCTGCCGTGGCGCCGGCGTGGTCCAAGTGCGCGTGGGTAATCCAGATTTGCTTCAGGGTGGCGCCGGCCTGGGCGAGAGCGGCGTCGATCTTCGGCAGATCGCCGCCGGGATCAATCACCGCCGCCTCGAGCGTCTCGTCACACCACAAAAGGGTGCAATTTTGCGCCAGAGGGGTGACAGGGACGATCATCGCTTTCAGAGCCATGGCGAACTTCCTTCCTTAGCGGCGCCGCTTAATGGCGCGTGGGGCCGCCCCCGCTGCTGCTAGGGGGCGGAAGCACTTCCTCAAGAACGAGGCCCGGAACCACCCTGCGCCCCACGAGCAGACAGCCCTGGCGGAAGGCCTGCTGGGCTTCCTTGCTGCACCAGGCCCAGTCCGCCCCTCGGGCGTCTGCAGGCACGCGCCAGTGGCCAGAGAGAAAGGCCTTGCCCAGCCGCAGCTCGACGCACCAGTCGTGCCAGGGGCCGACGCTCCCATCCTCTTCATATTCCTGCTCTACGAGGCGGCAGTAATTAGCGCTGCCCTCGTCTCGTGCCATGTTTTCCCCCACCACCAGCGCACTGTCAACGCAGGACTGCCAAGCCGTGTGGACCTCATCGGCGCTCGCAAAGAGCACGGTGAAGATGGCCGTGGGGGTCAGGCTGAGGGTTAGGGGGCTCTCCCAGTCGGGCTCGAGATCACTCATGCGCCCTCGCCATCCTCGCTGTAATAGGCCTTCAGGGCTGCGGGAACCTCGGCGAGGGGGATGCGCTGCTGAGTCATGCTGTCCCGGTCCCGAAGGGTCACCGTGCCGTCCCCTTCGATGGTTTCAAAGTCGATGGTGATGCACAGAGGCGTGCCCACCTCATCGTGACGCCGATAGGCCTTGCCGATGTTCCCCGTGTGCTCATAGAGAATGCGACCGAGGCCAAGCTTTTGGAGCCGGGCCTTGAGGGCGCGAGCCGTCTCCACAATACCGTCGTGGTTCTTCTTCAGGGGAATGACTGCGGCCTTTAAGGGGGCTAGGTGCCGGGGTAGGGCCAGGACGGTGCGCTCCGAGCCGTTATCGAGCGTTTCCACCCGGTAGGCTTCATTGAGCACGGCGAGCACGCCCCGATCGACCCCTGCGGAGGGCTCGATCACGTAGGGCACCTGCCAAGCCTTGCTGTCCGGGTCCTGGATCGCGAGGCGGGCGTTGGAGTCCGTGTTTGCTTCCACGGCGGCGGACAGGGCCAGGCCCTCCTGATCCTTGCTGTGGGAGCCCAGGTCGAAGTCCGTGCGGTTCGCCACCCCCTCGAGCTCCTCGAGGCCGTGGGGGAAGCGATACATGATGTCCGTGGTGGCCTTGGAGTAGTGGGCCAGCTCATCTGCCTCCACCACCAATAGCTCGAGGCGGTCCCGGGGTACGCCCTGGGCCTCCCACCAGGCGATGCGGGCCTCCACCCAATAGCGGTGCCAGTCCTCGTCCGTGCCTGGGGTAACGAAGAATTCGAGCTCCATTTGCTCGAACTCCCGCACCCGGAAGATGAAGTTCCGAGGCGTGATCTCGTTGCGGAAGGCCTTGCCGATCTGCGCAATCCCGAAGGGCGGGCGCCGGGCCGTGGAATCCACCACGTGGCGGAAATTCGTGAAGATGGCCTGGGCCGTTTCTGGGCGCATATAGGCGAAGTTGGTGCCGTCATCCACCGGTCCCACGGCGGTTTTGAACATCAGGTTGAAGGGCCGGGGCTCCGTTAAATCCTTCGCGCCGCAGGCCGGGCACTGATCTTCGATGTGATCCGCGCGCCACCGGGCCTTGCACTGCCGGCAATCCACTAGGGGATCGGAGAAGGTGGCTTCATGACCCGAATACTTCAGGGTTTTCCGATGCGTCAGGATGCTGGCATCGAGGCCTTCGACGTCGTCCCGCTCGTACACCATGGCGCGCCACCAGGCGGCCTTGAGGTTGTTCTTAAGTTCCACGCCCAGGGGACCGTAGTCATACAGCCCCTGCATGCCACCGTAGATTTCACCGGACTGGAAGATAAAACCCCGGCGCTTGCACAGGGAGACCAGGGCCTCCATGGATTGAGCGGGCACGAGTACACCTCACGAAAACATTGGGGAGCGCACTATAGGCGGGGGGCCGGGGCTCCGTCCAGAAAGCCCCAAGGCGCGGGGGCGGGCTTGTTCCGCCGAGGTCCTTCCCCTAGGCTCAGCTACGCGTATTAACTCGGGGGAGAGGGTCGCATGGCCGCAGCAGGGGAAGGCATTCGCATACGCTTAGAGCCGGAGGATGAGTACACCCATCCCATCGAGGCGGCGGAGAATTTCAACGAATCCATGTACTTCAACCTCTTCGACCCGGAGCGGAAGCTCGGGGGATGGTTCCGCCTCGCGAACCGGCCGAACGAAGGGAAGGGGGAGATGTCCATCTGCCTTTACCTGCCCGATGGCCGCATCGCTTTTATGTTCAAGCGCCCCGAATGCACGAATAACGACGCCTTCGACAATGGCGGCATGCGCTTTCAAGTGCTGGAGCCCTTCAAGCGCGTGCGCCTAAGCTACGAGGGGTCCGTCTGCC
>Ga0181578_10003930_pt1 | contig 13370 bp, 12 predicted proteins | sample 071ome_21_FD_148659 | JGI IMG/M metagenome (GOLD analysis project Ga0181578, IMG submission 148659) | Coastal salt marsh microbial communities from the Groves Creek Marsh, Skidaway Island, Georgia - 071401CT metaG (spades assembly) | ecosystem: Environmental > Aquatic > Marine > Intertidal zone... | reverse complement strand
CGCGTTTTATCCTGCGGGTCGCTATCCATGGACCGAGGGCTGACCAGTTGTCAGTCAAGCGCCGGATTATTTTTTTCCGTGGCGCATAAGGACTTCTTGATCTAAATCAAGAATGTCGACTCCGGCCGTGAATATCCCATGATCCGAAATTGCTCGCGTGGGATTTGCGGTGCTATAAAAAACCTGCTGGAATGACAGCCTGAACATAGGGAGCAAAATCTAGTGAATGGTAATCCTGGACAATCTATGCAACGAGTCCTTGCTCTGGTCACCCTCGCGTCAATGATGACGCTTGTAACTTGCTCGCAACCGGCAAACTCTCCGGTCCAGGACCCGGGCATAAACGTGCCATTTGTACCCGATATCAGCGTTAATGAAATTATGGTTGGGCAGATTGATCATGCGGCTCACGAGATATTAAGCCTGACTCTCCTGGACGATCAGGGCCTGACGATCGGTGCCTGGCAAGAGCTGGAACATAATGCGATTCAGCTGCTGTCGAGTACATCGGCCATCACCATGGGAGGGACCGGGGTAAACGATTCACTCTGGGTGGCACAACCCGGATGGCGGGAATTTACCGGACAGATGAACGGGGCTGCAAGAAGCGCTCTGCAGGCGACCAGGGTTCAGGATCTGCCTGCATTGCTGGATGCGGCCGACGCATTGCGAAGCAGCTGTGACAACTGCCATGAGCAGTACAAACCGGAGATTCCGACAGAGGGATTCTACCGGCTGCACTGAGGTGCACTCGGCCGGCGTCAGGATCAGGAGATGTCTCTAATCATGTTTCGCGCGATAATCAGCTGCTGAATCTGACTCGTTCCTTCATAAAGCCGAAACAGGCGCACGTCGCGGTAGAATCGTTCCACTGCGTAGTCACTGATATAGCCGGCGCCGCCGTGGATCTGTACGGCCCGATCCGCAACTCGTCCGACCATTTCCGTGGCAAAGAGTTTACATGCGGAGGACTCCGTGCTCACGTTGTCGCCCCGGTCTCTGGCACGAGCGGTTTCCAGCACCATGCAGCGAGCGGCGTAGGCTTCTGTCCTGGAATCTGCCAGCATGGCCTGAATTAGCTGATGTTCGGCGATCGGTGTGCCAAACTGTTTGCGGGTGACCGCGTAATTAAGGGCATCATCTATCAATCGCTCGGCGACACCGACGGCAACTCCCGAAATATGAAGGCGGCCCCGGTCGAGTACTTTCATAGCGGTAATAAAGCCGCTGCCCTCCTCGCCGATCATGTTTTCCGCGGGTACGGCGCAATCTTCTAAGATAACGTCGCAGGTCAGTGAGCCAGCCTGCCCCATTTTCTTGTCGATTGCTCCGAGGATTAATCCTGGGGTTCCTTTCTCAACGATGAACGACGATATCCCGCGCGCACCTTTGATATCGGGATTGGTTCGCGCCATGACGTTAAAGGTATCGGCAACCGGACCATTGGTGATGTAGCGTTTGGTGCCATTGATGATGTAGTGGTCGCCTTCGAGTCGAGCTGTTGTTTTGAGCGATGCGGCATCCGAGCCCGCATCCGGCTCGGTAAGGCAGAAACAGCCGATCCACTCTCCGCTGGCATAGCGCGGCAGATATTTCTGCTTTTGTTCGTCGGTTCCATTAAACACGACCGCAGCCGAGCCAATACCGTTATTTGTGCCCAGAATCGATCGAAATGCAGGCGAGGTGTGGCCCAACGCCATGGACACGTAGATTTCTTCCTCCATGGTGAGTCCTAAACCCCCGAATTCCTCAGGGATCGTCATACCAAATAGCCCGAGCGCCTTCATTTCGGCGATCAGGTGGTCAGGGACCCTGTTGCTATCTGCCACCTCCTCCTCTGCTGGAATCAGCCGCTCGCGAACGAATCGCTCGACGATGTCGACCAGCTGGTCGAGAGTTTCCTGGTCTCTAATCATGAATTTTGTCTCCTGCCGGGAGCCCGTAAGCTAGCATACTGACAGTTGCGATGCGACTGACAGGCTTGTCTGTGCCCACGGCGCGCTGGTTACTCGATATGGATTAAAGGAGACGTTACGGACCTGGGGCGGGTTTCAGACCACCGTGGTCGGCTGAATTCCACCACGAGATGCCCTGTGCTAGAATACTCGGCCCTGAAATGCCAGGCCTGATGGGGGAACAGTCTGGCCGGCGACCCGGGCTCTGGTTCCGGGAGCGCACGCCTTTTGTCTTGATCCTTGCTTCCCCGGTAAATGCTTGTCCTGGAACTAATGCACGAGAGAGATCAACGCCCGTGAGTGCCTTGAAGGAAGTCTTCATATATGACGGAGGACGCACCGCGTTCGGACGCCATGGTGGCGCTCTGGCGCCGATTCGACCTGATGACCTGCTGGCCCATTGCATAAAAGAAGTAGTGGCGCGAAATGCATTTGCGCCTGAAGCCTACGAGGACGTGGTGGCAGGCAATACTAATCAGGCCGGCGAGGATTGTCGCAATGTTGCCCGCTTTGCAGCATTGTTGGCCGGCTTGCCCACCTCGGTGGGAGGGCTGACGGTCAATCGCCTCTGCGCCTCGGGTCTTGCTGCGGTAATGGATGTCAGTCGGGCTATCCGGTGTGGAGAGGGTGATCTGTTCATCGCCGGTGGTGTGGAATCCATGAGCCGCGCGCCTTTGATCCTGTCAAAAGCTCACGCCGCCTATGATCGTGGACAACAAATCGCGGACAGCACTCTGGGTTCTCGGTTTGCCAATCCTGCCTTTGTCTCTGGTTTCGGCAACGATACTATGCCGCAGACGGCGGACAATATAGCGCGCGATCTGGAAATTTCCCGGGAGGACAGCGATACATTTGCCGCAGCATCCCAGGCCAGGTACGAAGCTGCGCGCGCCGAGGGGTTTTTTAAAGATGAAATCATTCCCATCAATGTGCCCCAGGGCCGAAAAAAGCCGCCAGTCACTGTCGATGCTGATGAGCATCCGCGGCCTGATACTGACCTTGCTGCCCTCGCACAGTTGCGTCCCCTGTTTGATGGAGGTGTTGTAACTGCGGGGAATGCATCGGGCATCAATGATGGAGCTGCTGCGTTGATTATCGGAGATCGCGAAATGGGCGAGAAATACGGCGTCAAACCGCGGGCCAGAATAGTCAGTGGTGCAGTGGCCGGAGTCGAACCGAGGGTCATGGGATTGGGGCCGGTATTTGCCGCGCGTAAGGCGTTAGAGCGCGCAGGCTTAAGCTTGGTTGACCTGGATGTCATTGAAATCAACGAGGCGTTCGCCAGCCAGGTGCTGGGTTGTCTGAAGCTGCTTGAGGTCAGCTATGACGATACTCGAGTGAACCCGAATGGCGGCGCCATTGCCGTTGGGCATCCTTTGGGTGCCTCGGGAGCGCGTATCGCTCTGACCACGATGCGTCAGCTTGAACGCAGCGGTGGTCGCTACGGACTTGCAAGTCTTTGCATCGGCATTGGTCAGGGAGCCGCCGCGATTATTGAGCGACTGGATTAAACCTGCCGGCAGAATTGTCGGTAATCAAAAAATGAATTTGCGAGATGAAAGGAAATTCCAATGTCAAATGTAGTCAGCTACGAATTGTTCGAAAACATCGGTGTAATTACGGTTAACAGTCCACCGGTAAATGCTCTGTCCCACGCCGTCAGGGAAGGCATTCAAAATGCCTTGCTACAGGCTCAGGGCGATGAAAGCGATGCCATCATGCTGATTTGTGAAGGCCGTACATTCATAGCCGGCGCCGATATTACCGAGTTCGGTAAGCCACCCCAATCACCGTGGTTACCGGAAGTTCTTTCCACGATTGAAAATTCAAAGAAACTGGTTGTGGCTGCTATTCACGGCACGGCGCTGGGAGGTGGTTTTGAAACTGCACTGGCTTGTCACTACCGCTGTGCGCTGCCTTCCGCCAAGGTCGGCCTGCCCGAAGTGAAGCTGGGGTTATTGCCCGGCGCGGGCGGGACACAGCGAGTGCCCCGCATCGCTGGCGTGAAGGCGGCACTGGACATTATGACCAGCGGTAATCCCGTACCCGCGCCTCTGGCGAGCCAAATGGGCCTGGTCGATGAAATAATCGAAGATGGCGACCTTAAATCCGGAGCCCTTTCCTACATCAGAGATCTGATTGATTCGGGAGCGCCGCTCAAGCGGGTCAGGGACATTAACATCGATCCTTCATCAATCGAACCGGGATTCTTTGAAAACTACCGCAAGGGGCTGGCTCGCAAAGCGCGTGGCCAGATCGCACCGGACAGGATCGTTTCCTGTGTTGAAGCTGCCGTGCTGATGCCGATGGACAAGGGGCTGGAGAGGGAACGAGAACTGTTCAGTGAACTGGTTCAGTCCACCGAATCAGCGGCCATGCGGCACATTTTCTTCGCCGAACGGGAAGCAGCAAAGATCCTCGATGTTCCCGCAGATACTCCGGTTCGGGATATCAAAAAGGTGGCGATTATCGGTGGCGGGACCATGGGTGGCGGCATCGCCATGTGCTTCGCGAATGTGGGAATCCCGGTTACCTTGCTTGAGATCAATGACGAGGCATTGCAGCGCGGTCTGGGCATTATCAGGAAGAACTACAGCATTACGGTAAAGAAGGGCAAGATGACGGAATCTCAGGTGGAAGACCGTCTTGGATTGATCACTGGCACGATGCGCTATGAAGACCTCGGCGACGTGGATCTGGTGATCGAGGCTGTGTTCGAAAACCCGGATATCAAGAAAGAAGTATTTGCCAAGCTCGACGCGGTCTGTAAGCCTGGCTGCATCCTGGCTTCAAACACCTCTTACCAGGATGTCGATGACATCGCCACTGCCACCGGACGACCTGAGGACGTGTGCGGCATGCACTTTTTCAGTCCGGCCAATGTAATGAAATTGCTGGAAGTAGTGCGCGGTGAAAAAACATCCAAGGACGTGTTGGCGACCGTCATGAAGCTGGGCAAGAAGATCGGCAAGGTCTGCGTATTGTCCAAGGTCTGCTACGGGTTTATCGGCAACCGCATGTTGTCTGGTTATGGTCGGGAAGCGCAGATGCTGTTAATGGATGGCTGCACCCCCGCCCAGGTTGACAGTGCACTGGAAAACTTTGGTATGGCAATGGGCGTTATCGCGATGAGCGACCTGGCTGGTCTCGACGTTGGCTACAAGGCCAGAAAGGCCCGCAATGATCTGCCAGCAGACCAAAAGGGCTATATCGTTGCCGACACCCTGGTCGAAATGGGAAGGCTTGGACAGAAATCCGGCGCCGGTTTTTACAAGTACGATCCGGAAACTCGCGCTCGAACCTCAGATCCGGAAGTAGAATCTCTGATTCGGGACAAGGCGATTGAGCTTGCTATTGAACAGCAGGAATTCAGCGATGAAGAGATCCTGCAGCGTTGTTTCTACCCGCTAATTAACGAGGGCGCCCTGATCCTTGAAGAAGGCATCGCCCAGCGACCCAGCGATATCGATGTGGTGTACGTTTTCGGGTACGCCTTCCCGGTTGCCAAGGGAGGACCGATGTTCTGGGCCGATCAGATTGGTCTTAAAAACATCTATGACAGGATCTGCGAATTCCGCGATCGCTACGGTGAGCAATACTGGAAGCCGGCACCGTTGCTGGAAAAACTGGCCGGTGAAGGCAAGACGTTTGCGGAGTGGTCACGGGCAAATAATTGACGGTTTGGAGAGACGCGCATGATTTCTTACGAAACCACCGACCCGGGCGCGCCGCTGGCACGCGTTGAGCGGCCTACTCCGGAGCCAACTGACACGCAGGTGCTTCTGAAAATGGTGGCCTGCGGAGTTTGTCATTCGGACATCCACCTGCATGATGGCGCCTTCGAGTTGGGCAACGGTAAACAACTGGATGTCGCGCAGCAGGGTCAGATCCTGGGCCACGAAATCTTTGGTGAGGTGGTGGCGGTAGGTCCGAATGCAAAGGGGGTCACGATTGGTGATCGCCGGGTTGTCTTCCCATGGATAGGCTGCGGCGAATGTGCCGCCTGTCAGCGTGGAGAAGAACAGCTTTGTACGCCAGGGCGGGCTTTGGGAATTGTCAGGCCGGGAGGTTTTGCCGATCACGTGCTGGTGCCCCACACTCGCTATCTGTTCGATAAAGGTGATGTGCCCGATTCTCTGGCAGCCACCTACGCCTGTAGCGGACTCACTGCCTACGGCGCTCTCAATAAAGTGGGTGAACTGGGTTCCCTGGACAGGGTGGTAATCATTGGCGCTGGTGGCGTCGGGATGATGGCTATTCAGATTGCTATCTCTGTATTTGGAATTAATCCCATTGTGGTGGATATTGATGAGAGCAAACTTGAGGCCGCTCGCCAATTGGGCGTCGAGGCAACCTATAATTCTGCCGATCCCCAGACCGCCAGAGACCTCCGCAAAGTTACCGGCGGGGCCTATGCGGCGATCGATTTTGTCGGTGCGGAAGCAAGCGTTGCTTACGGCCTTGGTTGTCTTCGAAAGGGCGGCAAGCTGATTATCGTGGGCCTTTACGGCGGCTCACTGACTATGCCGATTCCCTTCATCCCCATGAATGCGCGCATTATTCAAGGTAGCTACGTCGGTACTCTGCACGAAATGGGAGAATTAATGGCACTGGTGCGCGAGGGCAAGATCGCCCCGATCGAGATCCACGAGCGCCCGTTGTCCGAGGCAACGGATGCACTGTCCGATCTCAAAGCGGGTAAAGTCAGGGGTCGGCAGGTGCTGATGAATAATTGATCGACCGTCATACCAGGCAACAAACGAGGAATCCAATAGTGAGTAATCTGGAAGCATTCAGAGCCGATGCACGCGCCTGGCTGGAGGAAAATTGCCCGCCGTCGATGCGTACCCCAATGGTTACTGACGAAATCGTCTGGGGTGGACGCAATGCCACCTTTAAAAACCCTGACAGCAGGCTCTGGTTGGAACGCATGGGAGAGAAAGGCTGGACCTGCCCAACCTGGCCCACCGAGTACGGTGGTGGCGGGCTCAGTAACGAAGAGAGTCTGATTCTGGCCGATGAGCTCAGGCGCATAAGTGCCCGTCCCGCGTTGAGCAGCTTTGGAATCAGTATGCTGGGGCCTGTGCTGCTGGAATACGGCACTCATGAACAGAAAATGGAACATATTCCAAAAATCGTGCGTGGAGAGATTCGCTGGTGTCAGGGTTATTCCGAGCCCGGAGCGGGCTCCGATCTTGCAAGCCTGCAGACAAAAGCAGTGCTGGATGGTGATAACTACACCATTAACGGATCCAAGGTCTGGACCAGCTATGCAAACCTCTCTGACTGGATATTTTGCCTGGTGAGAACTGACAGTGAGGTTCCCAAGCATTCGGGTATCAGTTTCATTCTGTTTGATATGGCCAGCAAAGGGATCAGCACCAAACCGATTCAGCTGATCAGCGGTGCTTCTCCTTTCTGCGAAACGTTCTTCGATGATGTCCAGGTGCCAGCGAGAAACCTGGTCGGTCGGCTCAACGACGGCTGGACAATTGCCAAGCGTCTCTTGCAGCACGAGCGCACCATGATCTCCAGCTTTGGCCTTGCCGGAGGAAATATCGATCGCGGTGCAAACAATATGACTCTTGATCAGGCGGCGAAACATTACCGCGGCGACACCGACCGTATCTCGGATCCGGTGCTGCGGGATCAGATTGCCAGCTTCATGATTGATACCGATGCTTTCGCACTGACATCGCGACGTTCTACCGAGGAGTCAAAGCAGAGTGAGGGGCCCAATGCCACCTCGTCGATGCTCAAATATTACGGTTGCGAACTCAACAAGCGCCGCTATGAGTTGATGCTCTCGGCCATGGGTAACAGGGCTCTGGGATGGGCTGGGGACGAATTTGACAGTGGTGAACTGGCAATAACCCGCGAATGGCTGCGGTCCAAGGCCAACTCCATCGAGGGAGGCACCGCCGAGGTGCAGCTCAATGTCATTGCCAAGCGCGTTCTGGGCTTGCCTGACTTGTTAAGTCTGGGCAGGAAATAGGAGCACCGCCATGTCCTTGATACTTAACGAAGATCAACGCATGCTGAAGGAGTCAGCCCTGAGCTTCTGCCGGGAAAATGTGCCCCTGAGTGTCTTGCGGCGGCTGCGCGATTCAGGCGACGAGCTTGGCTTCGATGCAGATATCTGGCGCCAGATTGTTGACCTTGGATGGACCGGGATGACCGTGCCCGAGGCCTACGGCGGATTTGATTTTGGCTTCGGCGGCCTCGGAATTGTGCTGGAGGCGAGTGGTCGCAGCCTGTTGAACTCGCCTCTGATTTCCACTGTATTGTTGTCAGTTACAGCGATCAATCTGGGAGGTAGTGAGCAACAGAAACAGGCGCATCTTCCGGCCGTGGTCGCTGGCGAAAGCGTGTTGGCCATGGCTGTTGACGAGAAACCGCACCACGATCCTGTCGATGTGCGGACTATGGCGACCGTCGACGGCGACAGTTACCTGTTAAGCGGCAGGAAGGTCATGGTACTGGATGGACACATTGCCGACTGGCTGATAGTCAGCGCCCGTACTTCGGGGAATGTGTCCGAGGAAAATGGAATCAGTCTGTTTGTGGTCGATGCGCGCGCCGACGGGATTTCCGTGGAGCGCACTCATATGGTTGACGGCCGCAATTCAGCCACCGTGATATTGGAAAACGTGCGAGTCGGTGCCGAGAGCCTGCTAGGAGACCGCGATCACGGCTATGTCTTGCTGGAACGTGTGCTCGACACGGGTCGAATTGGCCTGGCCGCAGAAATGCTCGGCAGCATGCAGGAAGTATTCGAGCGAATAATCGAGTACCTGAGACAAAGAGAGCAATTCGGTGTTCCTATCGGCGCATTTCAAGCACTGCAGCACCGGGCGGCGGAAATGTACTGCGAAATTGAATTATGCAAATCTGCGGTTGTGGCGGCGTTGAATGCACTGGACAGCGAGTCTACCGAGGTTCCAATGCTCGCCAGTCTGGCAAAAGCAAAGTGTTCGGAAGTATTTTGCACCGTCAGTAATGAAGGAGTGCAGATGCATGGCGGTATAGGTATGACCGATGAATTCGACATTGGCTTTTTTCTGAAACGTGCCCGGGTAGCGCAGCATTTACTCGGTGATCAGGTTTACCATCGCGATCGCTATGCGAGTTGCAAAAACTTCTGATTTTTTCATCGATCCCGATCTTGCGAATCGACCTCTGATTCGCGAGACAGATAAACAAGAATCCGGCTGCAGCGGCCATTATGAAAATCTGGCACGCTGAACTACCGGGATGACCTGCTACGTAAAATAATTACCCAAGGTACAATTCTGCTATTTTGACGTGACTGACGAAGGCTGCTCCATGCCTCTATTGATTTTGGGAGCTCTGCTGGCAATCCTGATCTACGTGCCCTCACTCTGGGTGCGTCAGGTGATGTCTCGTTATGGCGGTGAAATCACCGGACTGTCCGGCACAGGCGGGGAACTGGCACGACACCTGATTGACCGCTTTAAATTGGAGGGTATCGGCGTGGAAGAAACTCTCCCGTTGCGAGATCATTTCGACCCCGATGCCAGAATGGTCCGACTGAGTCCTGATAATTTTAACGGCAAGTCTCTCACCGCTGTAGCTGTGGCGGCTCACGAGGTTGGCCATGCCATTCAGTTTCACCGGCAGGAAAAAATATTCGAGTTACGCAAGCGTTACATCCCTCGAGCCAACACGTTGAACCGGGCGGGTATTGCCATCATGTGGTGTCTTCCGGTTGCAGGCCTGATACTGCGATCACCCTTCGTGATCGGTGCAATTATCAGCGTGAGTCTGCTGTTACAACTCGCTGGCGCGCTCACTTACCTGATCGTATTGCCAGAGGAATGGGACGCCAGTTTTAACAAGGCGCTGCCGATACTTAGCCAGGGGAATTATGTGGACAGGCAGGATTTACCCAAGGTTAGAAAAGTTCTGCTCGCCGCGGCAATGACCTATTTTGCCGGTGCTCTCGCGAATGTATTAAACATAGCCCGATGGATGCTGATACTGCGGCGCTGAGTGAACAGAAACAAAGCCATTACGAGGGAACAGTGATGACTGAGCTGGAATTCGAAAGCGTAATATCCGACTTTATGGCTACCCGGGTCAGCTCCGATCCGGCCCATGACGTTCTGCACTTGCGCCGGGTAGTAAGCCTCGCAAAAGCGCTGGCTGAAAGCGAAAACGCAGATTTGATGGTGGTGCTGCCAGCGGCCTGGTTGCATGATTGTGTCACTCTGCCGAAAGATTCTCCTGATAAACGTAGAGCCTCTAGCCTGGCTGCTGACGAGGCTGTCAGGTTTTTGAGGTCCATCCGCTATCCTAATAAGCATCTCGATGCGGTGTATCATGCGATTCAGGCCCACAGTTACAGCGCCAATATTAGCCCCGAAACCCTCGAGGCCTGCGTGGTACAGGATGCCGATAGACTGGATGCGCTGGGTGCGATAGGCATCGCCCGTTGCATGCTCGTGGGGGGAGCCCTGCACAAACCGCTTTACAGCGAGGAAGATCCATTTTGCGATCAACGACAGCCGGCTGATCGTGAGTTTGTGCTGGATCATTTCTATCAGAAACTGTTGCAATTGGCGGATGGGCTTCACACCGAGAGTGCCAGGCTCGAAGCCCAGCGTCGCCAGCAATTGCTGCTGCATTTTCTCGATGAGTTACGCCGGGAACTGGCTATCAGCCAATTGAGTGGCTGAAAGATTCAGCCGGTTCACCGATAGGGGTGCTGCCAACCTCGCCCAGCTATTTAACATCGGGCTCAAGTAGTGTACAAAGGGTCGAATGGACGAATCTCTGAATGTATTTGATGAGCCTCTTGAGCCTTGCGGTACCGATCCGCTTACCGGTTTTTTTCGAGATGGCTGCTGCAACACTAGCGACGATGATGCGGGTTCGCACACAGTGTGTGTGAAGCTTACTCGCGAATTTCTTGAGTTCTCCAGGTTCCGTGGCAACGATTTGTCCACGCCCGCACCTCAATTTGGATTTCCCGGTCTCAATCCGGGAGATACCTGGTGCCTGTGCGCGGCTCGCTGGCTGGAGGCCTATGAGCACAGAATGGCGCCCAAGGTGTTCCTGATGCGGACCCACAAGAGAGCTCTCGAGATTGTTCCGCTTGAGAAGCTCAAGGAACTTGCCGCGGATTTGAATTGAGCTCTGAGGCTTTAACCGATCCAATGACGAATAAAAGTCGGCCTGAGCAGCTTCACCATTATCAAAATGCAATCTTTGATTCCTCGAAATGGGACAAGTTTGTACCCCGGGACGATGACATCATTATCACCACCTCCTATAAGGCAGGAACTACCTGGATGCAGGGAATCTGTGCAGCTCTGGTATTTCAGAAACCGAATCCACCGGTACCGCAGGATCTGCTAACGCCCTGGCTGGATGCCAACTTTGCGCCTGTTGAACTGGTGCTGCAGATGCTGGAGGGGCTGGAAAATCGACGCTATATCAAGACTCACTCGCCGCTTGACGGGATTCGCTTTTTTGAGCAAGCGAAGTATATCTTCGTGGGTCGTGATGGCAGGGACGTTTTTATGTCGATGTGGAACCACTGGCATAATATGCTGCCGTCAAGAATTGACGATTTGAACAATGCCCCTGGTCGCCAGGGACCGGCTTTCCATCAGGCGCCGGATGATATCGTGGCTGCCTTCGACGACTGGCTTGACCGGGGGAGTTTTCCCTGGGAGAGAGATGGCTATCCGTTCTGGTCCCACTTGCATCATGCCAGGAGCTGGCTGGATTTTCGCCACTTGCCGAATATCCTTTGTGTGCATTTTGAAGACTTGCTGAAGGACCTGAATGGCGAAATGCGGCGGATCTCAGCCTATCTCGATATACCGGTTAACGAGGAGGTCTGGCCATCACTGGTGCAGGGCGTTACATTTGAATCGATGAAGGCCAATGCGCATCAAATGGCGCCGGGAGGCACCCAGGATTCCTGGAAGGACACTGGCAATTTCTTCCACAAGGGCACCAACAAGCGCTGGCAAGGGGTGCTGACCGATGAGCAGTCGATAAAATATCAGGAAGTTGCCAGGCATGAATTGGGGGACAAACTGGCCCATTGGCTCGAGTTTGGCGGCCATCTTGATTGACGGTGGCGCGCCACTCAAAGTCGGGCTTGTTTGAAAACCGGAATTGATTGATAAGCGGGTAGATAGTAATTACATTCCTCCTGAAAAAGATTGGGACTTCTGTATTTCGAAAGTCAAAACTGTAAAAGCGAGAAAACCAATGACAAAACTCATGATAAAGGCACTGAATATTTTTCCCTTGGTACTGCTGTTAGCCGCTGGCCAGCTGGTCGCCCAGGATTATCCTGACCCGACCCGGTTCGAAGACACCATCAAGCGGTTTGAAGAGCAGGATCGAATGAACCCGCCCCCCGAAGGCGCGATTGTATTGACCGGAAGTTCCAGTATTGCTCGATGGAACAGTCAGTCAATAGAGGCGCTGGCACCTCTGACCGTTATCCCCAGAGGTTTTGGCGGATCAATCATGCATGATGTGGTGCATTATCTGGATCGCGTGGCGCTGACTTACAAGCCCCGCGCAATACTGATATACGAGGGCGACAATGACACCGGGGTAGCGTCCTATGGTCTTACCAGAGAAATGATTCTGAAAGACCTGAACACCATTATCGCCAGAGTGCATGATGAGTTGCCGGAAACACGTATCTACGTGTTGTCCGTCAAGCCCAGCGTGCTACGCGAGAGCATGTGGCCGCAGGCACAGGCCGTGAGCGCAGGCTATCGGGAGATAGCCGAAAAGGATCCTCTGGTTTTCTATGTGGACGTGGCAACACCATTTCTGAATGTAGACGGCAAGGTGATGACCGATATTTTTGTGCAGGACAATCTTCACCTTAACGACCTGGGTAATTCAATCTGGGGTGCGGCAATTAAAGCAGCTCTCATGCCAATGGAGGCCAGGCACGAGTCCCGGTTGAAGTAAGCGACCCGCGGCGCCCGCTTGGATTTGAGGGAGACGAAAAGGTCAAAAACCATGAAATTAAGATCCGGCTTGATAAGAGTTGCAGTTGCGCTGATTTTCCTCTCGGCCCTGAGTCCTCATTTGCTGGCGCAGCCCAATGAGCCCAGACGGCTCCTTTTTCTGACCTATGCCGGACTCTACGCGCATCCCAGTCTTGCCGACGCCGAGCGTGTAGTGACCCAACTGGGTGCAGAGGGCGGTTTCGAGGTCACCACTAACCAGGGGTATTCGATCAGGTCCGAGGATATGGATCTGTCGTTCATCACCCCGGAATATCTGGATCAATTCGACGGATTGATGATGTTTACCAATGGCAATCTCCCCATGGCAGATTCCCAGAAACAGGCAATTCTCGATTTCGTTGCCAATGGCGGGGGTTTTGTTGGCACCCATGCAGCCGTGCTG
>Ga0181578_10003919_pt1 | contig 13394 bp, 20 predicted proteins | sample 071ome_21_FD_148659 | JGI IMG/M metagenome (GOLD analysis project Ga0181578, IMG submission 148659) | Coastal salt marsh microbial communities from the Groves Creek Marsh, Skidaway Island, Georgia - 071401CT metaG (spades assembly) | ecosystem: Environmental > Aquatic > Marine > Intertidal zone... | reverse complement strand
GCTGCGAGCCCATCAACTCTGCTGCGAGTTGAGAGAGTACGGGTAGGCGAACAACCTGTTCGACTTCGGGCACGCGTTGCCAGGAACAGAAATCTTCGATGAATGATCCGTCGTCATCTGTGCTTGCTCGCTTTGCGCGAGGAGAAAGATCGTTGAGGTTCGCCTCAATCGCAGCAGTCACCATGCTGACTTCTTCACGGCTCAGAACTTGACGGACGACTACAGCTCCGTGTTGTTCATAATCAGCCCGCAAATTCATACTTCCAGTCTTTCATTTCCAAGAACCAGTCATTTCGTCGGCCGCCAAGCAACGTCACCAATAATGCTCTCCACACGCCGGTTGAGAAGACAACGATTTAGTCTTCGTTTATGTACGGAGCAGCAATCACCGCGGTGTCATGCCTTCGGGCAAACACCGAAGCTCACATTGCTTGGATCGTCTCATCGAAGGGGTTGCCCGCCCACGATCCGACCGAGGTTGTCACTCTCACGGCCGGAGGCGGCTACATCGGCTCGTTGTGCAACGGCATTTTGAACCAGCACGTCGAATTCATCCCGGGTGCGACCCGCGGAAGGCTTGTCAACATCGAACTATCGGGAACCGATGCCTTGATCGCAGGAATTCCTGATGGAGGAACGGCAACAATAGCAATCGCACCTGCCACAGTGTTGCCGGACGCTCTTTGGGCAACACTTCTTGAGAGAAAGCCGATAATGCTGACGGCCAACCTTGAAAACGGGATGCTGGACGATTTCACACTTGCCGATGTCGACGAGGACGTCAATGGCTCAGGAACGCGGTCAGATCTCGCCAATGAGAGGCTTCGCTCCTGTTTTGTTCCTGTTCAGCGCCTCGCCGTATTTGGTAACGGCCCGATTGTCGACGCACTCACAACCTATGCCTCTGCACTCGGATGGCAGGTTGCAGCTGCCGGTGAACCAGAGCGCGGTATCGGTCTCATGAACACCCTTTCGCACATCGACTCTGCGGTCATCATGGGCCATGACGTTGAATCGGCCAGCCGCGTACTTGAGGCCGCTCTTGAAAGTGAAGCGGGTTACATCGGATCAATTGGTGCGCCACGAATGCAAGACCAGCGAGCAGACTGGCTTGCGTACCGAGGCGTGACCGACCTCTCCAGGGTGCACGGGCCTGCGGGTCTCGACATTGCCGCCAAGAACCCTGCTGAAATCGCTCTTTCAGTCATTGCAGAGGCCGTCCGCTACCACAACAAGAGTGGAGAGACGGAATAGATCTGTTTACAGAACGTTCTTACAATAAGAGAATTCGCCAAAGGGGAAACGAGATGGATGATCAACAAGATCCAAAACAGGTGCTGACATCGATTTGGTCGTTGGACGCGGCCGGTGAACTCGACCCTGATGAAAACTGCAGCCCCACAAAGCAGTGCCGCAATACAAAAGATATGACCTTCGATGGTTACGCACCCGAGGGCACAGAAATTGGTGAAGCATGGCGAGCCTTATTGCGCCGCGAAGGGAAGATGGCAAACGACGGTGAATCAATCCGTGACCTTGTCTTGGGAAATTCGCAGCGCGAGGAATGATTCGAGATGCCAGCGGCGTTCCCGCCCTCTGATGTCGCTGGACTCACCAACGACCTAACCGCCACCGGGTATATCCCCGATCGAGGTCTCGCCACTGCAGCATTCCTTGCACTGCAACTAGGACGGCCACTTCTCCTTGAGGGTGAAGTTGGCGTCGGTAAAACAGAACTCGCAAAGACGTTTGCGGCGATGTTCAACCGGGATCTCATCAGGCTGCAATGTTTCGAAGGAATTGATGCAGGCCAGGCGCTTTATGAATGGGACTATGCCCGCCAAATGCTCGCGGTCCGTGCCCTCAGTGGTGTCCAAGGTACTGATGTTGCTGCTGTCGACGACCTCTTCAGTGAGTCATATCTCGTCGAGCGGCCGCTTCTTAGCGCGGTCAAGGCCGGTGACAGCGCTGTGCTTCTCATTGATGAGATCGATCGTGCTGATGATGAGTTCGAGGCATTCCTCCTCGAGTTACTCTCAGATTTCCAGGTAACGATCCCCGAACTCGGAACGATGTCAGCGACATCGAAACCAATTGTCATTTTGACGTCCAATCGAACCCGCGAATTGCACGACGCATTAAAACGACGCTGCCTCTACCACTGGATTGGCTTTCCGGCGCCTGAGCGCGAGCTCCAAATTGTCGCCGCCCGATTGCCGGGAATTAGCGAAGCAATGTCGACTCGAATCGTCGCAGCAGTCAATCGTCTCCGGGATATGGATCTCACAAAACCGCCGGGCGTAGCGGAAACTCTCGACTGGGCGACTGCCCTCGATGCTGTGGGTGCAGAAGATCTCTCTGAGGAACACGCTGCCGACACGCTTGGTGCCGTCCTTAAAGATCGCGACGACCTCGAGCTCGTTGGAGAGGCGATCAGCCATGTCATTGACGGTCGCTGACGGCGGGTTCACGCAACTCTTCGTCGACTTTTCTGGAGCTCTTCGCGAAGCTGGTCTTCCGATCGGAACCGATGACGTCATGGCGTTGTGCCAAGCCGTCACCGAACTCAACCCGACTGACATCATGGATACCTACTGGGCAGGCCGAACGACCTTGGTCACCCGACGCGAACACATTCCGGTCTATGACAACGTGTTTCGCCACTTCTTTCTCGACGAAGAACTGTCTGCGCCTGATGACCCGCGGTTAACGATGCGAGCAGCGACAAACTCGCAGGGGGTTCTTGAGGTTCCCGATACAGAATCGTCAGGAGATGAATCAAACGACGAGGAAATTACCTTGGGTTATATGGCGTCACCTGCAGATGTTCGCCGTAACAAGCACTTTTCCGAGTGCACTCCAGAAGAGTTGGCCGCACTTCGACGAATCATGTCGACAATCCGCGTCACTCCGCCCCGACGGCAGACACGCCGCCGAGAACCCGCCACTCGCGGTAGGTCGCTACACCTCCGAAAGATGGTGCTCGAAACGATGCGGCGACATGGCGAGCCAAATTCGTTCATTCACTCACGACGGCGCCAACGTGTTCGACCACTCATCTTGTTGCTTGATGTCTCAGGTTCGATGGCTGACTATTCGAGGAACCTTCTTCAATTTGCCTATTCAACTCGACGTGCATCCGGACGAGTAGAAGTGTTCTGCTTTGGCACTCGCCTCACACGAATTACTCGTCAACTTGACCGACGACGTCCCGACGAAGCGATGGCCGAAGCAGCGCAAGCCGTCTTCGATTGGGACGGCGGCACACGTATCGGTGACAGCGTTGCGACATTCGTCCAACAATGGGGACGCCGCGGAATGGCCCGCGGCGGCATTGTCGTCATCTGCTCTGATGGCCTTGACCGCGGCGACCCCGAAGCGCTCGACGATGCGTTAGAGCGCCTCGAACGGCTGTGCCATCGCATCGTATGGATGAACCCACATGTCGGCGATAACACCGAAATTGTTCCAAACAGCGTTGGAATGCTCGTCGCTGAACCGTACATCGACAAACTGCTCTCGGGCCACAACTTGAGAAGCTTGGAAGAGTTCGCCCGCGTCTTGCCCGAACTCGGTTAGGAGATCAAAATGAACTACAGCGTTTCAATTGTTGCCGAGGGTGACCGTGAAGTCACCCTCGACGAGGTCGTCGAACTCGCCGACGCAGTCGCGACTCTTGGCGGAGTTGCGAGTGGGGCAGGTTCATTCTCGTACGGCGCTCAGATCGTGGTCGATGCTCCGAACTCTGATGAGGCTGTCGATCTTGCGATTCCTCTCTTTATTGATGCTGCGCGTCGTGCCGGACTTCCCGAGTGGCCGGTCACCCGAGCAGAAACGATCAGTGAAATCGACGAGCTTGAGGAACTTGACCCGTGATTCGGCTCGGTTCTCTGGCTGGCTATCCATTTGAAGGGCCCCGCGTTTTAGCTGGGTGGACCGCTCCCGAAAAGGCCGCGGTCTATGCCATTCTCTGCCGTAACGATCCTGAAGGTAAACCAAACGATTACTCGGTCATCTATGTCGGACATTCCGATGATCTATCCCAGGAACGCTTCCCGCTCAGACATCGCCACGCATCTGCGTGGACTAAACGAGCGGGATCAAAATGGAATCTACACATCTGCACCTACGAGGTTCCCGGTGGTATGCGTTCTCACCGCGATCAGATTGCGCAAGAACTCATCGCCGTCTACAAACCCTCGTGCAACCCCGATCAGTACGACCGTCAATGGCGCGCAGAATGGATCGGCTCATACTCGGCGCCGACAACGGCACCTCTGACGACGTCAACTGATGTTGACGCGCAAGAAAACTGAGTAACTAGCGGCGAAAACCCACGCCATCTAGCTGACGTGTCCGGCGCGTGCCTGCCGCTGGTTTTGCAGGAGGACGCTCAGCTCCTTCTGGCTCGGGCTCATACGTAGCCCCAGTAACAATGCCTTCAGCCATCCCGTAGAGCAGAGGTAGCGCCCCCGCAATCACTCCACCCGTACGATTGATTCGCTCAACGCCTGGGGCAATCACTTCGGCATTCTTCTTGATATCCCAGACAACGTCAGCACATTCTTCAAGCTTGTCCGCAACACGAGTGAGCTGACCGCCAACGATGTAGAGATACATCGCGAGACCCGCGATAAGCAGTGCGATGTCGATCACAGTAAGAACAACAAGGGTGGTCATGAGCGCACCTTCTCCAGTACTCGGCCGAGGAATAAGTGATGTTCGAGACCTTCAGCAAGTACTGCGTCAACACGTTCCGCAGTTTCACCAATGAGGGCAGTGTCATCAGTATTTGCTTTGGCCTGATCAAGGGTCGCTTTAATCATTGACACCCTGGTATCAATCGTGCGCACCAAGACGACAAGGATGGTGAGAAGTGCTGCTACAGCGAGCACGACCACAAAGCCGAGAACGATTGCCCACCACCACAACGTTTCTTGCGAATCGGTTAGCGCCAACATGTCAGCCTCCCAACTTCTGGCGACCGCGTCGTAGTCCGTCGACAATGATGGTCGCTGAATCGATCGTCGTGTTGAGTTCCGTAAGTGCGGCCGTATGCGTCACGGCATCTTCAAGACCACTATTGATGCGCTGTGCCTGCCCTCCAATTGAACGAGCAAGAAGGAGGATCGGGACAACGAGGGCGACGACAACGAGCACGATGGCGATGCCAATGATGTACCCGATAGTGAACCCAGCATCGGTTGCTGCGATAAGAGACGTCATTGCATCCTCCTCAGATCGACTCAGTGAAATCACGGACCGGCTTCAGTGAGGCATTCACTGAAGGGAGCACCGTTGGAACAGTTGATGTTCGCTCGGCGATCACTCTGACACCACCTTCGAGAGCGTCGAGTGACCGACGAACTGCCACGAGGTGAAGGATGACTCTGATGAGCCCGAGTGCTGCGGCCGCGACTATGAGGCCGGCAACGATAAGTGTGACGATTGCTGCTACTGCCATTTCTCCCCCTTAGCCAAGCAACTTTCCGACAGAGCCGGCATAACGAACGGCTCCATCAGCAACTTCTTCAATGGTTTGATCGGTCGTCGCAAGCAGTTCCGGCGCGCCGTCGATTTCACCAATCAACGCGACGCCACCGGCAAGGGCGTCGTCAGCGGCTCCGCGAATGCGCTCCAGTGCACCGAGCACACGGCTCAGTAATGCGAGCAGAACCGGAATAACTACAACGATAAGAATGATGTTTCCAAGTCCCCAAAGTGTCATGAGTCCCCCTTTTATCGACCTGTTGGTTGTGGTTGGTACGGCATGAAGAACCGGCGGAACACACGTAGGAGTGCCATGCGGGCAGCTCGGGCAGTAATCGCGAGGCCACTCGCTGCTTTCGCTCCAGTCACGCTGTTGGGATCAAGGCCCTGTGCAATTGCATCAAGTCGACCCTGCATGTTGACGCCAAATTCCTGTAGGAGCACTGCGGTCACATCTGCGACTAGTCCTCGCCCATATTGAGCGGCAGCACCCGAGATGGTGAGATCAAGTGACACATCGACTCGGGTTCCCCCGCCGAGTGGAACTAGCGCAGCGGTCAGCGCAAGTTCAGCTTGGCCACGACCTTTGCGGTCGGCGCCGGACGCATCTACCGTGATCGTTCGGTTGGCTTCATCACGGTCGCGAATCTCAGCCGAGCCAGCAAATTCGAGCTTTACTGGTCCCGCTTTAATGATGACATCGCCTTCAAAGCGATCATCACCCGTTTGATCGGTGAGGTTTGTTCCGGGAAGGCACGCCGCCACCTGCGGGATGTCTCCGAAGAATGTCCAAACCGAATCAATCGGTTGAGACACCTCTACTTGTTGCGTTATCAGCATGAGGCCTCCTGAACGAGGTACGAGGCCGGATCCTCTTTGAATGAGTGCCGGCAACCGGGACAACAGAAGTAATACGTAACACCTTCGTGTTCGTATGACTTCGATGATGAATCAGCAGCGACCGTCATGTTGCAGACAGGGTCAACCACTTGAGGAGTACGTTCGACAACTGCGCCACCGCTCGGCAACTCCCCGGCCGCACGTCGACGAACCAAATCGGCAATGATCGCCACTGCCATCTCACGATGGGTGGTGTGGCCAAGGTCAGCCCCAGCAGGAATGTGCATTCGATCAAGTGACGATTCGGCGACACCATGATCTGAGAGGAAGCCTCGGAGGGCCTCACCTCTCTTTGCCGAGGCAACAACACCGAGATACGCAGGTTCGACTGACGCTGCAGCGAGCAGCACATCTTCGTCGCCATGCCCCTGCGTTGCGACAACAACAACCGAATTCTCATTGATTGCGTTCGCAGAAAATTCATCGCCATCGATGAGTTCGACCCGCCAGTCAAGAAGGCGAGCCATTTCTGTCAACGTCACCGCCATCGGCGAGCGGCCAACAACGACAAGACGTGGCGAGTTTTGCGCAGGTTCGATGTAAATCTGTAATGCGCCATCGCTCTGGCAAGAAATCGGGACGGTGACTACTCCGTTAGGAATATGCATCGCCTCAAGTTCTTCGCTTTGGCCGAGCCACACCAAACGTGCTTCACCTGACTCAATGACATCGAGCGCCTCGCGAATGAGCACGGGCTCCGCACAAGCCCCACCTACCCATCCAACGACCTCTCCGGCTGCAGTCACGATTGCTCGAGAACCGGTATGGCCAGAAGATGGAGCCTGTCGCCACACGACGGTGGCCAACGCAAATGGCTCTCCCGATTGGGAGAGTTCCAGTGCGCGTTGCATCACGCCCCAGCCGTCGGTCGGGGATGTCACGGAGCGTCTGTCCTGACTGGCGGCGCGCCCGAGATGTCGCTGCGAGTTGCGATCGCTTCATGCACACGGTCAGGGAGCAATGGCATATCAATATTTCGCACTCCAAGATGCTCAACCGCGTTCATCACAGCGTTCACAAATGCAGCAGGACCACCAACGGTTGCACACTCCCCGATGCCTTTGGCACCGATCGGGTGATGCGGGCACGGTGTCACCACTTCGTGCAGTTCGAATCCAGGTGTCTCCCATGCGGTGGGCAGGAGATAATCCATGTAGTTAGAACCAACACAGTTTCCTTCTGCATCGAACGTGATGAACTGCATACTTGCCATGGCGTATGCCTCAGTCAGCCCGCCCATGATTTGACCTTCGACAATCATGGGGTTGATGCGAACTCCACAGTCGTCGACTGCAACCATTCTCAACACATCCCAAACCCCGGTCTCAGGGTCAACTTCCACCGTTGCGACATACGCAGCAAATGGCCACGTGAGGTTTGGCGGGTCGTAGTACGCAGTGTTCTCAAGGCCAGGTTCCATGCCATCTGGCATGTTCGAGTATGCAGCCATTGCGCACTCTTGAATCGTCACACCGCGATCAGGTGATGACCGTACATAGAATCTTCCGAGCTCCCACTCGATGTCCTCTTCTGAAACCTCAAGAAGGTGGGCCGCAATCTTGCGTGACTTCGCTCGAATCTTGCGAGCAACCATCGCCACAGCTGCGCCGGCGACTGGTGTTGAACGCGAAGCGTATGTACCCATGCCAAATGGAGCGGTATCCGTATCTCCCTCTTCAACGACGACATCGTCAGCGGGAATACCGAGCTCGTGCGCCACGATCTGCGCCCACGTCGTCTCATGGCCCTGGCCCTGAGTTTTTGCGCCGGTACGAAGGATCGCCTTACCGGTCATGTGCACACGGAGTTCAGCCGAGTCAAACATCTTGATTCCCAAGATGTCGTATTCACGGCTGTTACCTGCGCCGAGTGGCTCAGTCATTGTCGAAATGCCAATACCGAGGTAACGACCGTTCTTCCTGGCCTCTTCCTGATCTTTCAGGAACTGTTCGTAGCCGATTGCTTCAAGGGCGACGTCCAAGCATTTTCCATATTGACCTGAGTCGGTGAGGAACCCGAACGGTGTTCGATGCGGGAAGTCATCATCACGAACGAGATTGACACGCCGGAATTCTGCTTGGTCCATTCCGAGGTCATCCGCTGCCGCCTGAATCATTCGTTCTTGGAAGAACATTGCTTCGGTCACTCTGAACGAACATCGATACGCAACTCCGCCTGGTGCCTTATTGGTGTAGTAACCCTCGGCTGTGAGGTGTGCCGCCGGGATGTCATAGCACGCAAATGCCGAGTGCATCAGTCCGATCTTGAACTTGCTTGGCTGAGCATCGGAGAAAAATGCTCCATGGTCAGAAATGGTGTGCATCCGGACACCAAGAATCTTTCCGTCTTTGCGAACTGCCATCTGCCCCTTGAGGTACACGTCGCGCCCAAACCCGGTTGAGATGAGGTTGCCGGTTTTGTCTTCAATCCATTTCACCGGACGTTCGGTCAGGATCGATGCGAGAATTGAAATGACATATCCCGGATACACCGGCACCTTGTTGCCGAACCCTCCACCCAGGTCAGGTGAAATGATTCGGATCATGTGCTCAGGCAATTCCGCCACCAATGCAACTGCTGCACGAATAATGTGCGGAGCCTGAGTCGTCATATAGACGGTGAGCTTCCCGGTTGATCGATCGAAGTCGGCGATCGACCCGCATGGCTCGAGTGGCGACGGGTGAGAGCGTGGATAGTGCAGATCAATCTCTGACACGACGTCCGCCTCTTCGAAGGCCTTGTCAGTGGCAGAACGATCACCAACCTCCCAGTCGAACACCTTGTTGTCCGGCTGGTTCTCCTTGTCGTCACGGATGAGGGCTGCCCCTGAAGCCATCGCCTGATCAGGGTTCACGATTACGGGCAAGGTCTCGTAGTCAACGACGATCGCCTCACAAGCATCTTTCGCGATGTATGGATCGTCGGCAATGACTGCTGCCACCTCTTGCCCTTGGAAGCGGACTTTGTCGGTCGCAAGTACGGCTTGCGTGTCATAGGAAAGGGTCGGCATCCATGCGAGGTTGCGGGTTGCCATCATGTCGCCGGTCAACACGAGGCGTACACCCGGAATTTCCCACGCCTTACTGACATCGATCGAACGAATTCGTGCATGCGCAACAGGGCTGCGGAGAATTTCCATGTGCAACATTCCAGGCAACACAACATCGTCGACGTAGTTGCCCTTGCCGCGAATGAAACGGTTGTCTTCTACGCGACGCCGGCTGGCGCCCATTCCACCAATCTTGATTTCATCGAGACTCATCAGTCACTCCCCTCATCCAGCGCTATTGCGCATTTTCTCTGCAGCCCAGAGGACCGACTTCACGATGTTTTGGTATCCAGTGCAACGACACAGGTTTCCTGAAAGCGCCCAACGAATTTCATCTTCAGTTGGATCGGGGTTTTCTTCGAGCAAGGCTTTTGCGGTGAGCATCATGCCCGGCGTGCAGTATCCACATTGGAGTCCGTGCTCTTCTTTGAACCCCTCCTGAATGGGATCGAGTTCACTTGCCGATGCCAAGCCCTCGACCGTCATCACATCGTGACCATCTGCTTGAACTGCAAGCATCGTGCAACTCTTCGCCGGGCGGCCGTCGACGAGGACAGTGCATGCTCCACAGTTGGTCGTATCGCAGCCGGTGTGAGTTCCGGTGAGATTGAAGCCTTGGCGAAGGAGGTGTGCAAGGAGCAAACGTGGTTCGACATTTGCGCTTCGCTTTTCGCCGTTGACGGTGATCGTCACCCGCCGAACCGGGATGTCAACGGAAGTTTCAGTGATCTCTTCAAACAGACTTGTCATTATCAGGCAGCCCTCTCATGTGATTCGGCGATGCTCCCCAGAAGGCGAGCGGTGAACGTGTTGATGATGTGACGCTTGTATGTCGCGCTTCCGCGATGGTCACTTCGTGGTTGCGCAACCGAAGCTGCAAGTTCCGCCGCCTGCGCTATCGATGCTTCGTCGAGTGATCCACCAACAAGAGCAGCGGCCGCATCTGAAGCATCAACCGTGGTTCCACCTACACCGGTGAGAGCGATTCCTGCCCGTGTCACCTTGCCACCGGACATGTCAACTGCAACGGCGACGGCAGCGGTGGCGAAGTCACCGACGCGGCGCTCCAGTTTCATGTAGCCACCAAGAGCGGTGCCTTGCGGAGCAGGGATCACTGCTTCGACTGCCAATTCGTTATACGCAAGGACATTCTGGAAGGGACCGGAAACAAACGAGCGGACCGGGATGTTGCGGCGGCCGTTTGGCCCTTGAGCAACGATGTGCCCATCGAGGGCGACCATGCACGACGCCCAGTCACCTTGAGGGTCAGCGTGACATACGGACCCAACGAAGGTTCCGCGGGTGCGAACAATTGGGTCTGCGACAAGCGGTGCAGCCGCGGCAATCGTTGGCTGCCGGGAATTGATCTCAGAGGACTTCTCTAGGTGCTCGTGCCGACAAAGTGCTCCGATGTGAAGTGAGCCATCTGCATCGAAGCGGTGATAATCGAGATCAGCAATGTTGTTGATGTCGACGAGCAGGTCTGGTGAGGCGAAACGGAGTTTCAACATCGGCACCAAACTCTGGCCACCGGCAAGGACCTTTGCCTCACCCTTTCCCTCTTCGAGCAGCGCAATTGCCTCGTCAATGGAAGTTGGTGATTCGTATCTAAAACGTGACGGGTACATGATTCTCCTTGGGTGGATTAGTTGCCGCCGTCATCGGGCAGAGCGGTCGGAAGCGAATCTGCATCCGGGTCGGGTCGTGGTTCTTGGTGTGGGGGCCATGGCCCTTGGACGGGCTGCCCTGCAACTTTGAGGTAGTCGATCATTTGGGGCCACGCCCAGATCGTCGGACTCTTGCCCTCTTTCGGGGCATGTTCAACCAACTCATACAAACGCGGATTTCCTGCGCTATGTCCCGACGATTCGACAGCCATCGCCTGCCCCCTTCAATGTTCGGCTTGCAAGTAGGTGTGTCGACCGTAACACCAAAAAGAGGAACTGTGAAGAGGAGCGAAATATTCCCGACAACATCGTCAAGCATTTTCCAACCGTGGAATTGCGAGTACTTCGTGGCCTCAACGAAGCCACTAAGCAGATCGTCTTAGCAACTACTGGCGTCGCTCTGCCTCGACTCGACGCTTCGTTGCAGTCCACGAACAGATTGGGCATTCGGTGAGGTCGTGATGGCGTGCCGGGCAATGTTCACGGCCGAAGAAAATGATCTGAAGGTGACGACGGTTCCACGTTTGTTTCGGGAACACCGCCTTTAAATCTTTCTCGGTTCGCTCAACGGTTGAATCATTCGACAGCCCCCATCGGGCAGCCAATCGATGGATGTGAGTGTCGACCGGAAACGCCGGATGACCGAATGCTTGCGACATCACCACACTGGCGGTCTTGTGGCCGACGCCGGCGAGCGATTCGAGAAACTCCCAATCATCGGTGACCTCCCCGCCCGCTTCAAGAATCTGCTCCGCCATCCGACGAAGATTTTTTGCCTTCGTCGGGGCAAGACCGATTTCACGTATGAGGCTCAGAATCTCATCTGGTTCAAGAAGCGCCATTTTTTGGGGAGTGTTTGCGCGGGAAAATAACGCAGGCGTCACCTCATTGACTTTCTTGTCGGTGGTCTGCGCAGAAAGTGCCACTGCAACGAGTAACTCGTACGGGCTCGAATGGTCGAGTGGAATCGGCGGATCTGGGTAGAGATCATCGAGGATTTCCCCGATGAGGTCAGCTTTCTCTTGACGACGCATCGCTATGAACGCTAGCCACGAACACTCACAACGCTGCTCGCTAGCATCGTCCTATGGCAATGAGTGGCAGATGCCTTTGCGGTCAAGTGACGTACTCCATTAGTGGTGATCTCCTGCGAACGGCTGTGTGCCACTGCGACCACTGTCAACGGCAAAGCGGTGGAGCGTTTTCGGTCAACCTGGTGACCGCTGCCGAAAACTTTTCGCACAGGGGAACAATGCAGATGTACGGCGACCCCGGCGATGATCCATCGGGGACGGTGCACGTTGAACGACATTTCTGCGGGAATTGTGGCTCGCCCATCATTTCAATTGCCACTGGTCGACGCGAGGTTGTCATTGTGAAATCTGGAACGCTCAACGACAAGTCGATCATCTCGCCCGATGTTGAGGTGTGGTGCGAAACGAAACAGTCGTGGGTCATCATGCCTGAGATGGCTGTCTCCAAAGAACGCGAATAGCCAGCGGGAAATCACCAGCATTCCAGTGCAATGAGAATCATCAGCCTCGTTCCTTCAGTGACTGAAACCCTCAGCGCTTGGAATGCAACGCCGATCGCATGCACGAAATATTGCGAGCGTCCTGATCTTCCGCACGTTGGAGGAACAAAAAATCCTGACGTCGACGAGATCATTTCTCTCGCCCCAGACCTCGTCGTGGTTGACGTGCAAGAAAACAGGCTCGAGGACTTCACGGCCCTCAAACATGCCGGCCTGGACGTATTGGCGCTCGACGTCGTATCGCTCGAAACAATGCAGAGCGATCTTGTGCGACTGGCTGCGGCAGCCAATGTACAACTCGAGCCACAGCCGCTTCCTAAGCTCGCTCCGCTCTCGCTTCGAGCATTCGTGCCCATCTGGAGGCGGCCGTGGATGTCGATCGGGGCACACACATTCGGTTCGCAATTGCTTCACGCGATTGGGGTCACGAATATCTTCGAACACTCTCCATCGGAATACCCGGAGGTTGATCTAGCGACGGTCAGTGATCTATCACCTGACCTCATCGTCGTTCCGTCTGAGCCATACGAATTCGATGATCAACATCTCGAGGAATTTGCCGAAATAGCGCCATCGGTTCGTATCGATGGGCGTGACCTGTTCTGGTGGGGAGTGCGAACACCGGATGCGATGCATCGGCTGCACGAGCAACTCGCTCTCATACGTCCGCGATCGGCCAAGATGGCTGAATGACTTCCGAACTCCTCGCCGGTAAGACCGCTCTCGTCACTGGTTCATCGCGTGGAATCGGAAG
>Ga0181578_10003918_pt1 | contig 13394 bp, 8 predicted proteins | sample 071ome_21_FD_148659 | JGI IMG/M metagenome (GOLD analysis project Ga0181578, IMG submission 148659) | Coastal salt marsh microbial communities from the Groves Creek Marsh, Skidaway Island, Georgia - 071401CT metaG (spades assembly) | ecosystem: Environmental > Aquatic > Marine > Intertidal zone... | reverse complement strand
CGACGAGGCGCGGGGCGAGCGATCGAGGGACGAACGCGATTGGATTTTGAAGGGATAAAAAAGTTTTTCCACGAAAACGGTGCGACGACGCGTCGATCGACGACGGCGGCGACGAGGAGGGAAACCGATCCAATCGATTGATCTCGGAGACGAGCGCGAGCGAGAGCGAGGGCGAGAGCGAGAGCGAGGGCGAGGGCGAGGGCGACGCATGTCGACGGGAACGCCGAGCCGGGACACCGACGGTGTCGTTCGTTCACCGACGATGACGCGTCGTCGCGACGAATCCGACGGGATCGCGGCGACGACGACGCCGGCGACGCGCGTCGCGGCCGGTGGACCAGCGGCGTTCGTTGCTCGGACAGTTGGACGGTTGACGCCGCCGCCCGGTATCAGTGGTGGCGTTCGAGGTCGAGGTCGAGGTCGAGGTCGAGGTCGAGGTCGAGGTCGCTTCGCCTGCACACTGTCTGAGGAGGAAGAGGAAGAGGAAGAGGAGGAAGGATTGTACTGCGCGGACGCGACGACGGGGGACGGGTACCGATGGCGAAAGTACGGCCAGAAGAATATCAAGAATTCACCGTACCCGCGATCGTATTACCGATGCACCGAACCGAGATGTCCGGCGAGGAAGAAGACGGAGCGGGCGAGCGACGGAGCGGGCGTGGTGGTCAAGTACGAAGGCGAACACGATCACGCGAAACCGACGCTAAATGTTGGTGAGACGGAGCGACGAGAGAGTGAAACGACGGTGAGGTCATCAGGGTCGAGCTTGCGGTCGGGTGGGACGCGGGTTGATTCTGTGAAAAAGTCGAGGGAGATTAAACCGCGGGAGGAGGACAAGGCGGCGAGTAAGACGGCTTCGACGCCGTCCTCCGGTTCGAGGAAGAGAAGGCGGGCGACTTCGTCTCCTTCGCTAGTTCTCGATACTCCCGTGACGAAGAGTGAGAAGAAAATAAAAATGGAACCGCGCTCGAGCGCCAAGTCGACCGAAACGAGGCAAGTGAAGCGAGCCTCACCGAAAGCGGGCGAGCGATGCTATCGCGCGGCTCAGCAGAGGTTTGAAAAGAAGATGGATGAGGCTTTCGCTACTGCGGGGCAAATTTCAGATTTGAAACCGAGGAAACGAGGTGGTAAAGCTGCGAAGGAGATGGAGCTCGTTTCGATGGCGCAAACACCGACGAGTCCATCGCACATTGGAAAGATGATTAATTACTTTGACAATTACTTCAGCGCTCAGTTCATGAGAGGCAACTCGAGCGCTCTCGCCATCGAGGAGGCAGTTCTTCGAGTGAGAGCACGAAGAGACAGTATCATCGCTGCAGCTGCGATGAAATCTTCGTGTAGGCACAAGAAGCCCGCCTTTGCGCCCTCTGATTTGAGCTTTGACTTTCTGTCCCCAACCTCGCCAACGTGGCCATTTGGAGACGCAGACTTGGAAGAGCACTTGCGACAGACCTCGAACCGAGGACCGCGCATCACAGAGATTTCCACTGCTGGTAAGGGAATAGGTGAGGTTCGTCGCTCCAAGTCCCCGCCTCTTGGACAAAGCCAACGTCCTCCCGCGCTCAGCATTGCGGAGAGCAGCTTACCAGATTACTGGTGTTCCGCGTCTCCATACGCGTGCTTGCGCTCGCCGTTCGAATCTATCGTCACCGGCACACCACTGGTCAGCTCGCTCTCCAAGGCAATCTTCTCGTGGCCCGAGTCGCCTTCTCTCAACGCACTCTCGCCGATTCAAGGGTTTACCAGCATCCAAGGCCAACTCTGCCCTTCGCCGCGCTCGCTCACCTAACCGCAACACTCTCTTACCAAACTACACGCGCGCGCGCGCGCGCTGTAATACCGATTCGCTGGGAACAAACCACTCCAATGCGCTCCTCATCCGTATTTCGCATTTACCCTGTTGAAGACCCGCCTCGATCCGAGCGCTCGAGTTTCCCCTGCGGCCGAACCATCCACGTGGCACATTACGTTTGCCGGAGATAGTGTTGCGTAAGAGAAAAACGTAACAACGTCTCGCGTCGGTCGCGTTCCCCGTCAAGGCGACGATCGATCGCAACCGCGACGAAAAGTTCTACGCCCTTGTCCGGGGGCTGCGCGAAGCGAACGCACCGCGCACGGCGGCGCAACGTTCGTACGACGTTAAACATCCCAAAACAGATATTCGAACATTGTCATAACAGACGCGCTGTACCTCGACCGAGACCCTGATCGAGACCCACCTGGCGCGTGAACGCTCGATCAGATGGACCCGGGAGCGTTCCCACCGGAGTCTGAGACCTTTGGAGGCTTTGAAACTTTGTTCGACGACCCGGTGGCGGACGAGTTGCGCGTTACGGTGGAGCTCACTCGCGGCGTCGAAGCGCCCGCAGGCTTGCAAGACCTCAGCAAGGACCTGCTGACGAACATCCCATCGCAAAGCTCGCCGGCAACGACAAAAGACAATAGAGATCGTTCGGCTGAGAGTGTACCAGCGAGCGTTTCTCGCAGTGCTCGCGCCAGGAAGAGCGTAAAGTCGTCCAAGTCTCGTTCGCGCGCCGTCGCCGTCTCGGGCGTCATGCAGTTTTGTTCAAGTTGTCGACAGCACTTGGACGAAGCGACCCAATTCGTGAGCGGTAAAAAGACATGCAAATCGTGTCTACGATACCACAAGGCGTACGGGAGAAAACGACGAAGAGAACATCAGGATGTCGATTTCACAGAGTCTCTGCCCAAGACGAGCTCTTCCCGTCGACGGGCAAAGCCATGCACATAGCCATGCACATTCGCACCACCGTCCCTTAGCTCATGCCGATTTCGCCTCTTCACTCCATCATTAAGAGATACCTTTCACAGATAGACACATTTTTTAGTTGACATCGCATTGATCCTGTCGTCATCGTCGCCGTCGGTTGCTCGTCTCGCGCTCTGAGTGAAATCACCGCTATTCATATTCCAAGCGCTGATTGTCCATCAAAGACACCTTCGTCAGTCTGCGCCGCAGCGCTTCGATCGGTCCAGTCGAGTCATGGCGCTCAGAAAGACTGGGGAGATCCCGTTGGATGCGGCGCGTAAACTGGCGGTAACGGAAGCGGAAGCGCTGGAACAGAAGCGACACGACGAAGCGAGAGCGGCGTTTGAGGCGACGTTTAAGAAGAAAGGACGAGGAGCGCCGCCGACGCTGCCGAAAGTGCGGGAGAGCGTGCGAGAACGACCGGGGGAAGACGAATACGAAGCCGCAGCGGCGGCTCGAAAAGCGGCGTCGGAAGCGGAATCGGACGCGGGTAAAGCGGTCGAGGAAGTTGGAAACTCTGGGTTTCCGCCGGGAGTGGCAGATCCGTTGCGATGCGTCGCACTCGGCGCGGGTGCGGGCGGTGGAACCGCCGGTAAGGTTGCCGCATTCACCGTGGTGGCGAAGGATGGAGAAGATGGTAGAGTGAAAAAGGGCGGTGGATCGGTCAAGTTTGAGGTGAAGAGCGCGTCGACGAACGAAATTGTCGTTCAAGGTGAAGGGAAGGATTGGAACGACGGTACCTATGGGTGTTCTTACTCGGTTTCTGATCGTGGGGACTACGAACTGACCGTGACTTACGACGGGGTGGCCATCAGAGGTTCTCCTTTCCAAGCCTTCTTCAGCGCTTCTCTCGAGCAGACGATAGTGAGCGATCGCGGGATGACGCTTACTGGTGCCGGTGGAGTTGTCGGTATCTGCAGAGACTTTTTGGTGGGCAAGTGCGACCGATCAGTGTGCAAATTCCGACACGCCGCCGTGCCGCCGCCGCCGCCCCCACCTGTAGCTTCCACATCTCAAGCTCCAGAACCACCGGTTCCAGAGGAGTTAAAGAGAACCGCGCACGTTTCTAATCTACCCACTGCGATGACGATTGATCACGTTAAGCAGATGTTCTCGTTTTGCGGATCGATCTCAGAGATCAGAGAGGGCGGTGCTGGGAAGAATTACGCCTTTATTGAGTTCTCGACTCACAAGGAGGTGCTCGCGGCGCTAGCTTTGAATGGTATGAACGTTGGTGGGAGGAACATTCGCGTAGAACTAGCCAAGACACCAAAATTAGTCACTCCTCGATCATTCACCCCACCGCTGGCGGCCATGAGTGCAAACGTCGAGCAGGCAAAGGCGGCCCAAGAGGCTGCCGCTGCCAGAGCTGCTGAAATTTCAAAACGTCTGCAAGCTGGGGGGCCAGTCGGTAAGAGCAACGATGGGAGTGACGCTAGACACAAGCCGTACTAATCTTTTAGAAGTTGCGCGCGCGCGTGATGTGAATACATATAGTCTTGGATGCTTATTATGCCCTAAGACGCTAGCAAAATGCTCGACGCGCAATGACCTTGGGTCGCCCTCCTTTGAGTTCTTGGCGGAACGACGCCCGAACATCTCACGTCTGACTCAGTACAGTTGAACACATTGCCAATATTACTCTACTCGATATGATAGACGTCCAATACCCAAACGAGGATGATATTGTAAAATGCGTACAAAACATACATTGCGATGTACATGAAACCCATTTGCCTAGTAATCGAGAACCCCCTGCTCGCGACCGTACCGACGTAAAACACGAGTACGCCGAGCAAAATCAATGAAGACGGAAGAAGTTCAGTAGTGCTCACTTCGATGTAGTTGGGTGTTTGCCATGACAGGTAGCACAACCACGGAAGACCAAGGCCGAGCCAGATGTCAAACACGTTTGATCCGACGGCATTTGCGACAGCCATGTCAGCAAATCCATCCTTCGCAACGGCAATGGATGACAGTGCGTCTGGAATGGAGGTACCCGCCGCAAGGACGGTCGTTCCCATGACGACCGCGGGGATCCCCAACAAGCAGCCAATGCGTGCGCACCACTCCACCATGAAGTGAGAGATGACCCCAATCCAACCAATAGAGATGAGGAAGGAGGCAAAGTACCATGTCTCCCACTTCTTCGTGTGGCACGGTGGGATCGTGAACGTGTACAGAGTGTACCACGGTAAGCTTAATGCCCAAATTGGTCTGTCCTTCCATTCCGACGGCACTTTCCACGGACTAGTGGCCTCCTCATCGCCCTCGTCTTCGCACGCGCATTTGTGCACATGATGATGATGCCACGTCACCTTCTCCGTCTCGTTACGAATCTTGCGAAGTTGACCAGCGCTCATCGGCTTGATAGTGCGAGCGGCAATTCCAGCCTTGAAGCGCTGCGCTGCAAAGCCGACGAGCACCGCACCCGTCACCGAAAGTTCACCCTTTGGTGACGCCTTCTTCTCGGCAACGACAGCGGATGGCGCCGTGGACATCTCTGTAGCTTCTCCCTCCTCCATTTTCTCCTCCTTCACCGTGCGCCCGAGGTAATCACCAAAACGTTTATCCAAGAGATCCATAAAGTACTGGTTCTTCCACATAAAGGCAATGTACAAGCTGTAGAGCAACACGTAAATCAAACCTTCCCACCAGTGAACTTTGCCTCCATTGAAAGTGCCGACAACGCCGCAGATCGCGGCAGCGTAAAAGGTGCAGTCGCGCGCGAGAGGTTTCCAGTCCAATTTAAGCGTTTGCCCGGCAAAGATGACGGTAGTGCCGATGATGACGAGAATGTTGAACACTGCGCTTCCGACAATTGTGCCAACCCCGAGAGCGCTGTCCGTGCCGCTGTTGATCAAAGACATGGCGCTCGAGGCCAGCTCTGGGGCGGACGAGCCCGCCGCCATGAACGTCGCTCCCGCGACGTCATCACTCAGACCGAGCGCTGTGCAAATACACTCGAGCGACGCGACAAAAAAGTCATCACACACAATTGCGATGCCGATGAACAAGTAGATCACGCCAATCAAATAGGCGAATATTCCTCCGGGAAGTTCCCAATCCTTGGTTGGTTTACACGTCTCGCTCGAGCTCAACAGCCTTCTCCCAACACCGTCCATTCCGACACCCGCGGTTCCTCGCGTCCAATCCCTCATTAAGGCGGCTCCGGCCACACCAAACACCACGAGCGCCGTGAGCGCCGCCGTTTGCGTCCTACGAGTCGCAAAAACACAACCAGCCAGCCGTCAGTCAGTCTCGGTCGCTCTCACCTCGGCACTCGCGCTCGTCCGACGTCTGGGCGCGGTTTCGCGTTTCGTCGGTCATCACGCGCTCTCCCGGCGCCCTCTCGCGCGGCGAACCTCCCCCGCTTCCTTCCCGGGTGAAAACCAACAAAAGTCAAACGATGCGCCTCAACCTCGAAGCGCGCCGCGTTTTCCTTCTCCCGCCGGGTCGCCCGCGCACATCAAAATCGAGTCAATTCGTTCGTTCGTTCGTTCGTTCGTTCGTTCGTTCGTCGCGAGCGCGCGCACCTCAACCCGTCTTTCCTTCCCCGACGCATCATCGCTCTCCTCTCGCTTCTCCTCCGTCTCGACGTCGCGCCGACCGACGACCCTTTCGACGCGTCGCCGCGAAGATCCATTCTCACCGGCGCCGATTTAGAACAGAATGCGCCGTCGGGAGAGGGATGACGACGAGCGATCCTCCTCGCGCGTTCCGAGACGCTCGACGGACCCTCTCTGCGTGCGTGTCAACACCGTCGGGTATGACCCGGGACGTCGACGAATCGGTGTCGGTGACGACGCGCGCGCGTGTGACGCCCTCGTCGGCGCCGCACGCGGGTTCGCGCGTTCGTTCAAAAAACCAAACGCGCGCGTCGATCGATCGTTCGATCGAACGAGACGCCGCGGACGGACGGACGGACGGGCGGAACGGGGATGGATGTACGTATGTATGAAGCGCACTTGCATACACCGAGTGATAGAGAGATATCTATTGAGGGAAAATACACCACGGCGTCGCCGTCGAGGGCATGCGTACGTATTAGAGATGAAATGAGGGGATCTATGCATCAAACAGTGAGACCACGCCGTGACGGACGCGGGGCGCGGCACTTCGAGGCGCGAACGTCAGTCGCGTCGTTCGGGTGCGAACGTTCAGGAGGAATGGCTTCGTCGAACGGTGGGTGGAACGGTGGCGTCCCAGCGAACGGTGGTGGGACGATGCAACCGACGATGATGGTGACGGGAGGAACCGCGGGAGGGGGAGCACCGCCGACGATTGGGACGGCGCCACCGATGCGACAACATCTTCAGCATCACGGTAATCTTCAACAGCAGCAGCAGCAGCATCTGGTGGAAAGAGCGACGGATGCGATGGGGAAGGCGACGTTGACGCCGCCACCGATGCAGGGACAACCGCCGGTATACGGTGGTGGTGCACCAGGGGGGATTACACCGTTGGGATACGGGGGACCGGCGATGCATTCTTCAGCGGTTCCGGCTCCGCCGACGCAACAGCCGCAGCAGCAGAGGACGTACCCGCAACACCAGCCGCATTTGGGGGGTGGGACGATGATGGGGGGCGTTGGGACGCCTCCGATCGTCGGAGGTGGAGCGGTCGGGGCGGGGGTGATGCCGCCGCAGCCGGGGATCGGGGCTCCGGTGATGCCGGGGGCGCCGCAGCCCGGGTATGCGCAACCGCTTGCGGCGAATCGAGGAGGGTCAACGTCTAGAATAGATCCGTCGCAGATACCGCGGCCGGTGCACGTGAGTCACGCGGAAAAGGTTAGGTATAACACTCGGAGCGAGATGGATCAGTCGACGCATCCACCTTCGGCGCTCGTGGAGTACGTGGGTGTAGATTTAGGGAGCGCAAATCCAAGGTATATGCGCTCGACGATTAGCAGCGTGCCAAACACGGGGGATTTGTTGACGACTTCTGGGATGCCGTTGAGCATCATGACGCGTCCGATGGCGTTGCCGCATCCAGAGGAAGCGCCGATTCAAGTGATAGATAACGGTGCCGTCGGACCAGTACGATGTGGGAGGTGTAAGGCGTACATGAATCCGTACATGCGCTTCATCGATCACATGCGTTTTGAATGCAACTTTTGTCACTTTGTCACCGAAGTGCCTCCGGATTACATGTGTAACCTCGGTGCCGATGGTAAACGAACAGACTGGACCGAGAGGCAAGAACTGTGCCGGGGTAGCGTGGAATACGTCGCCCCAGCGGAGTACATGGTTCGCCCGCCGATGGCTCCGGCATATTTGTTTCTCATCGAAGTCACGGCGCAGGCGATCCAGAGCGGCGTCACCACGAGCGCGTGTGAAGTCATTCTTCGTACGCTCGACTCTATTCAGGGTGCTGAACACGCGCTCGTGAGTATCGCGACTGTGGACAGTAGCATTCACTTTTACCACGTCAAGGAAGGCGCGGAGAAGCCATCGATGCTCGTCGTTCCAGACGTCGACGACTCCTACGCTCCCCTCAAGAGTGGGCTTCTGATGCCGCTAGCGAAGAATCGCGAGGCTATCGAGAAGCTGCTGAAAACGATTCCAGAATCGTTTTCGTCGTCTGCTCCCGGACCGAACGCCTCGACGGCTGGTATCAAGTCGGCGATTGAATGTCTGAAGCCGACTGGCGGTAAGGTGATGGCCTTCTTGGCGACAATTCCAAACGTGGGCATCGGCAAGCTTGAAGCGCGCACCAGCACCACCGGGCAACGAACGGGAAACATAGAAAAAGAACCGCTTAGATGCATGGCTTCGGTAGACAAGAACTACCACAACATGGCGATGCACGCCGCTGAGCATCAAGTTTGTATCGATGTCTTCCTGTGCGTGTCATCATCCGTGGACGTCGCGACTCTCGGCGTCTTGCCTCGCATGACGGGCGGATCCTTGTACAGATACCCTGGATTCAACGTTGAACAAGACTTTGCGCAGCTTCACAACGATCTCAGATGGAATCTCATTCGTCCACAAGCCTTGGAAGCGGTGATGCGCGTGCGCGCGAGCGCCGGTCTCGGTGTGCAAGACTACAATGGATTCTTCTGCAAGAGAACAATGACGGATATTGATTTGCCGGCGTTGGATAGCGATAAGACTATCGCTGTCACGTTGAGATACGAAGACAAGCTCGTCGACGGTAAGGAGGCTTACGTGCAATGTGCGCTGTTGTACACAACCATGTCTCGCGAGAGACGCATTAGAGTGCACACGATTGCTTTGCCCATCACGTCTGTGTTGGGTTCGCTCTTCCGCGCCGCTGACTTGGATGCTCAGATAACTTGGGCGGTTCGCAAGTCGGCTTACACTCTCTTGACTGGAAACGGTACGCTCACTGCGGCGAAAGACGCATCTTTGCAACAGTGCATAGCCACATTGTACGCCTACCGCCGATTCTGCGCCAGCAACAATAGCAGTGGACAGCTCATTCTGCCGGAAGGTTTGAAGACTTTACCGCTCTACGTACTCGGTCTGCATAAATCACATGGTCTCCGATCAGACGCGTCGCCAGACGATCGAGCGATGTGGCTGTACCGTGCGCTTGTCTCCCCACCAGAACTGATGACTCCGGCTGTGTACCCGCGTCTCTTCTCTGTCCACGATTTACCAAAGGACTCTTCCTTCCCTCCGATACCTCCTTCGCTCTGGCTCAGTGCGGAAAAACTCAGTCAAGATGGGGCATATCTCTTGGATGATGGTCAAGAAATCTTGCTGTGGATTGGACGGCAACTTCCGGTTGAAATCTTACGCGACTTGTTTGGCACGGAAAATGTCGACGACATTGCGTCGTCGCGAGCCACCGTGCCGAGCTTTGACAATCCGACGTCAAAGGCGCTCAACGATTTCATCAACGCCATACGCAAACAGAGAGGCGCATTTTTACGCACTAGGATCCTCAAGCGTGGCGACAGCTTGGAGGCGCTCTTCTACAATCGTCTCAGCGAGGACAGAAGTCCCGCGGGCATGAGCTACGTCGAGTTCCTTTGCCATTGCCACCGTTTGATCATGAACAAATCCAACTGATCGACGACCATTGGACACACTCACACTTAGCATTTAAACTTAGCAGCGCTTAATGAGATTAACGCGCGTAGGACATCTCACAAATCTAAAGTAAGCCCAATGATAGAGAGAGCTTCCTCTCGACCACACTGCAAAGCGCTCCCGTCACTACGTTCGCCACTCTTCCGCGTGACGCTCGCGAGGGAAGTCAGTCTAGGGCGCCAGGATGAAGATCGCGATTGAAGGGTGCTGTCATGGCGAACTAGATGCCATTTATAGCGCCATAGCGCACTTGGAGACTGTAGAAAAAGTGAAGATTGACCTGCTCATTTGTTGCGGCGATTTCCAAGCGGTGAGAAACCTGGACGATCTCGAGTGTATGTCCGTTCCAGACAAGTACAAAGAGCTTGGAACGTTCTACAAGTACTACAGCGGTGAGAAAGTCGCACCCATACCCACTCTATTCATCGGTGGTAACCACGAGGCGTCGAATTACCTCTGGGAATTGTACTACGGCGGGTACGTGGCGCCAAACATTTACTACGTTGGTCACTCTGGAGTGGTAAACTTTGGAGATTTGCGCATTGGGGGGTTGTCTGGCATTTACAAATCACACGATTACAAGAAGGGTCACCATGAACGACCACCATATCTCGGGCACACGGTGAAAACGGCGTACCATGTTCGGGAGTTTGACGTGTTCAAGCTCAAGCAAGTGAAGCAGCATGTAGATGTATTTCTGAGCCACGACTGGCCCAGGGGCATTGCGCATCACGGAAATAAGCAAGAATTGTTTCGCAAGAAGAAGTTTCTACGAGATGAGATCGAATCGAACAGTTTGGGATCACCGCCTGCGGAGGAACTACTCAAGCGGTTGAAACCGTCGTACTGGTTTAGCGCACACTTGCACGTCAAATACGCAGCTCTCGTAAAGCACGATGATGATAAAACGACAAAGTTCTTAGCTTTAGATAAATGTTTGCCGCGGCGAGACTTTTTGCAAGTCATCGATTTGCCCGACAAGAGCGCCGAAGGTGGGTTCAGTTTGGATGAAGAATGGCTATCGATTCTAAAGGCGAATCACGAGTACCATTCGGTGACTCATAGCCCAGCACAACTACCGGCTTACGGCACACCAGAGGCGGTAGAGATTGAACCTCATCGAAAATGGGTCAGCGAACGATTAGGCACGGTCGGGTCATCTGCCACCACACCTCCAGCCTTTGCCGCTACGAGACCGGCGTACGATCCATCCATGGAGACCCGCCGTCGCGGCAGAGCGCCAGATACTGTGGACGTCAACCCGCAAACGCAAGCGATCATGGATTTACTAGAGCTCGATTTGAAAATCAACGCGCCGAGTGGAGGTGGGGATGGTGGGGATGTGAGATACTATTCCGTGCCGAGGCAGGGACCGTTTGGCGCAGCTCCTCCTCAGCGGCGAGCTCCGCCTCCGCCGAAGCTTGCAGACGAAAACGAGATTGAACTTTAGCGTGTGTAAATTGATAGCTGATTGTTGTTACACCTCTTGGAAGGGGGTGATGTTTTAATTTAGTACTTGTAGTTACGGTATGTCGAAAAAGAACCAACAAAATGATACACTCTATTCCGCCCCTTCAGTCGGAGGCGCTGTGCGCAGGCTCATCTCCTTGCCATCCTTTGCCTTCAGCTTTTCTTCATCAGCCTTGTTCATCGCCTTCTTTGCGAGCTCGTATCCAGCAAAGTTCATGGCGCCAAGGGGTGCGATCCAAGCCATGCGCGGGATGGCGCCCTTCATTAACGCCTTCGGGCCCTCCGTCTTGACAATGTGAGCCATCGATACAAAGAGGTTCTCACCGAGAGGCACAGAGCCAGTCATCGTACGAGTCTTCATCACATCGAATGGGTTCACCATGACTGAACCAAGAGCACCCGCACACGCACCGACAATAATCACCTGATAATTCTCAAGCTCCTTGCCGCCCTTCATCGCGACTGCAACCTTTTTCAAATTCTCGTAAATCATCAACCCGGTGACGTAAAAGGGAATTTCACGGGTGAGTGTGGCTGCAGTCCCAGCATAAAGAGCGCGTGGATTCTTTTTAACCATTCCAGTGGCGGCAGAGACCACATTCGGATACTGATCCGTCTGCAGCCGTTGCTTCAATACTTCACACGGGATGCGAACGCAAGTGCCGAAAAAAGTGCCTAGACCAGAACCCAAGCCTTGAATGGTGGTCTCCGTCACGAGCGGGAAAGCCATAGCCGGGGCTAAAGCGATACAAACAACTTCGTATGTAGCCGTACGTAAGCCGTGTCCCAAGAAATTACCGCTCACCGCGGGAATGATGCCTTGATAAATTTTGCGTGGGCCGAGCTTTGGAACGCTCTTGACGAGCTCAAGAAGCGTTGGTCCCTTACCGACGGCAGCCTGAAGCCGCGTCTTGAGTGTATCGAGCGGGTGCATCATGCTTGTAGTGCTCGCACTCGCTAATCCTCCAGCAAACGCAGCACGCGCAGCCTTCTTGAAGTTTCCAGTTCGTACTGGAGGGCTGAACTGCACAATCGTAGCAGCTTCGAACCAGACCCTCGAAGGATCCGTCTCCCGAGCCACTTCGTGCGGTAAAAGCATCAAAAAGTTACGAAATTGACCGTAAGTGACGTAACCTTGCCTCGAGTATTCGTTACTTCCGCGCAAATGACTCATCATGGCTTTGACATTCGCCTCAGTCGCGGGCAAGTCTAAACCTTGAAGCACCTGCTTGATGTCCGACGTCTTTAACAAACCGTTTCGAGACATGGACATCGAGTTGAAGGTTCGCAACATGGTGGATTCACGCTCATTCATAACGCTCTGAAAGTCTTCCCAAGTGATGGATCGCGCGAAGATTTTGTTACCCTTTGCCTTTTCCATGAATGCCTTGGCGTAGTGTGGAGGTAAATTGCGCTTCTTCATCGCGTCCTTCAAGTCATCTAGCGTCAGCTTCCCTTTACCCGATCGATCCACCTCGTCGAAAAATTTACGACCTATCGCGTCATTAACGTCATTTTCGTCAGTCATTCGCACGAGTCGAGAACGCGCTCACGAAAGAAAGGCTTTCTAAAAATCGAGACTTTGCGAATTCGCCTGGGCGCCCGCCCTTTTTCCCGCACCTTCTTCCTCGGTATACGCGAAAAAGTCCGCCACATTGGACAAACGTCTCCTATCCGGGTGGTACTTGGCCTCGCTCTGCTCCGCCCTGATGTCATCGATCAAGTTTCGCAAATCTTCAACGTTGGGCACCTTGATCTCCTTGAGCGCCGACTCCGTCTTGCTTCGCATGTCCTTCACCGCCTCCTTAATGCTCTCCGTGTCCAATCGACTCGGGGGTTCTATCCTCGCCAAGAACCGTCCAAACCTTCGTTTAATATCCCGCCCCCCGTCGTTTCCTCGCAACACGAACCCTCCGCCTCCTCCTCGAAGCTCGTCCTCGCCCCAACCTTCCTTTTTCGCGCTCCTCCTCGTCAGCGCCGTCTTCGGTACTCGTCCGACCGCTAACGACGACGTCGACGACGACGCTCCGGTGGTTTCCTCACCCATCGTCGTCGTCGTCGTCGTCGTCGTCGTCACCCCATCGCATCGTCTT
>Ga0181578_10003910_pt1 | contig 13406 bp, 4 predicted proteins | sample 071ome_21_FD_148659 | JGI IMG/M metagenome (GOLD analysis project Ga0181578, IMG submission 148659) | Coastal salt marsh microbial communities from the Groves Creek Marsh, Skidaway Island, Georgia - 071401CT metaG (spades assembly) | ecosystem: Environmental > Aquatic > Marine > Intertidal zone... | reverse complement strand
CGCCAAGCCTGAGGGCGTATGCACAGTGCACACAATAGCCTCGCGTCCAGACATGACTCGAGACGGATTTGCCGGTTGGACGAATAACGTCTGCGTGTCGTGTAACTCTGGACGTTCTCCACCTACACCGCGCACGACGCATTCGCCAGCGATTAACACACCTAAAGAGGGCGAGAGAGAATATCTAGAGATTTTTTCCTTGACACCGTTGACGCTTAAATGCACGTCATGTCGAATTGGCTCGTCCATTTCAAATCGCAAAATGTACGTACCATCGCCGACATCTTCGACGTAACAATCAACGTATCCGTCTTGTTCAGTTTTGATCGTAGCTTCAACTAAATCACCACCCATAGATCGCATGTTGCCAAACACATCTGCAGCTTGGAGCATGAGAGTTGTTTCCGTGGCGGTCGTGGAGCGCGACAAAGCTTCACCGGAAATGATGCACGCGTTGGCGTCAGCCGGACCAGCGACAACTTGGACAGTTCGAGGCCATCCAGCGCAGGAACTGTCACTAACTAACGCAGAAACGCAGTAAGTACCGGCGTCTGTGAAGGTGGCTGAAAACACACCGACATCATCACCAGGCGCAAATGCAATGTCCGTCGGTCCTTTGCCGTGAACCGCGATGCGTTCGCCGCCACTCCATTGCGTTTTGTTCCCGTGCGCGTCTCGAGGTAAAACGTAGACGTTCACTTTATCGCCGGCAATGATCGTGGCCGGTAAGGAAGCATCAGAGTCGTGCTCACCCAAGCGCTCTTCACCAGCTGATTCGTCGAGAGGATCGATTTGAAGCGCCATTCTCGCGACACACGCTGCTGGGAAGGTCTGGGTAGACTCGCACTCCGCAACGAATGTCGCCACGAGTTCGGGATCAGCTTCTCCTAAGATGGCACCACCACCGATAATATCGTCTGCAATGTTCGTAGCATCGATGGCAACCGCAAGAACGTCGATTTCGTACACGCCAGATGCCGCCGCTCGCAAGCGCAACTCACATGTGCCGTCACCCAACTCCAATGCTTCGCAATCCACGACAGCTGGCCCAACGACTTCCGCGGCGAATCGATTCAACCCATTTTTCGCACTTCGTCTCGTCGGGTTTCCGAACCGATCACGTCGTTGAACTCGAACTATGCCGGGTTCACCGGCGAGCCATTGCACGAGCATTTTGGAAGCGTCCACGCGACACTCGGAAGGCTCACACCACGACGCTTCGCACACGCAACTTAAAGTGCGACTGCTTGGATTCTTTGTTTGTAAGGCGAAGAATAAATCGACCTTCCCCGCTTTCGTGCACACGTACTCAAAGTCATACGTCCCGTCTTGATTATTCACGACAGAGGCGACAATCGGACTTTCTCCCGGGCACCTCGCTTCAGCGTGAATCTTCTCTGCTGCGCCAAAGTTAATTGGGTTACCGCCATAATCTCTTGCGTGGAGTCGAAACTTAGCCGGTTCGCCGGCGATACATCTCGTTGCACCTTCACCTGAGATGACGCAGGCAGACAAAGAAATTTCCCGACCTTCAGCAATGACGCGAATGGGAGTTTTGGGGACGCGAATCCCATTGATCAAAACCGCGATATGGTGTACACCTGGGTGAAGCCATCGAATTTTGGCTACGTATCGAGTCATATCTTTTGCTAGCGTGCATCGAAGTGACTCAGAAACGCCCGACGGTAAAGTTAAGACGACTGAAATCGCTTCTAAACCAGTCATTAATCGTTTATTAACATCAAAACCGGCGCCAACAATGATTAAATCTGTTGTCGTCCCACATTCTGCCGCACCTCGGGCGTCAAGCGCTGGATTCAACGTGATATCAGCCTCTTCCGCGGTTAATGTACCAAAAGCGACGTGAAAAGCGATGCCGCCTTCAATCAACGGTTGACCGTTGATACGGACGGATAAAATCCAACGACCGGCGACGGTGACACCGAATTCAAGCGCATATGTGCCATCGCCGTGGTCTACCACAGAAGCACCTCGAGCGTATGCCCCGTTCGGACCTTCGAGTGCCAATTGCACATCATCTCCGCCTCGTACTCGCAAGTTAGCGTATTGATCCACCGCTCTCAAAGTAAGTCGAACTAAATCACCCGTTTTTACGTCCTTCAGACCTTCCATAGATAAGAAACATCGATCTGGATGCGTTGGTCCGGCGATAATTTGGACGACTCTCCAACAAACCGGTAAACCATCGCACAAGACTCTCAATTCAAACGTCCCAGCTCGAGTCATTTTTGAAGTAAAATCTGTCTGACGCGACGTTGCGCCAGTAACATCAAAGGCGAAGAATTCTGGACCTTGCGCTTGCACTTGAATCGCTTGACCTTCTTCCCAGGATGTTTCGTTCCCGAATCGATCTCTCGCGGTGACGCTAACGAGGACGTTTTCACCCGCTGGTGCAACCCAGGATGCTTTAGAGCCGCTGTTTTCGTCGTAATCGTCGCCGATACGCTGACGAGCGCCGACAACGATCAAGTCGCAATTTTGAGGTTCCGCAATTGCGGCGACCAACGGAATTTCGAATACACCTCTCGGTAAAGGAAAGAGCATCGTACCATCTGCAGCGTTGACCTTTTGCAAGGATTTTGGTAACTCACTGATGGATTGGCCGCCAGCAATAGCTACCGCCGTGCGCTCTTCGAAGGTAATTTGTGAGTTGCGCTCATCGTAGCCCTTCTTTTGCGCCGATTTTACCGCTCCGGCTAACGCATCGTCTCTCTCTAGACCTTTGTTCGCGACTAGAATGCGCCTCGTTTTACCTTTATCATCGATAATTGTTTTCGCGTGTTCGTCATACTCTGTCGTTTTTGCTTCAATACGCTTCTGTCTTTCGGCTTTGGAATAGATATCCTCACCCTCATGACTTTCAACGCTTGGTAGCGCTTTCGTTTTGCCTTCTGTGCGACCGTAATGCATCAATTCTTCAGCTTCTTCATTCATGAATGGCAATAAAGGTGCGTCAGCAACGTAGACACCCAAGTTGTACGTCCCAGCAACCGTCGCCGTGTACCTGATTTCACACGTACCATTACCAAGTTCTAAAGATTCCACTGCCACTTCGGCGTTGTTTGGACCAACGCCATAGCCATACAAAGGCGCTAAACCTTCGCGTCGCGGAACTCTATTGCCAAATCGATCGACACGAGTGACCGTGAACGCGAGTTGTTGCCCAGCAATCCATCTAGTGTGCGTGGCGCCGTCCACGCGGCACTTGGCGTAATCTACTCTCCCTGGGACGCAATTCGCTCGAAACGTTGCCGCTTCTGAACCAAGGAAGAGCGACAACTCAAACGGGCCGGCGCGTTCGACGACGTAAGCGGCCTCGTAAGTCCCATCGCCTAAATCGAATACCTTACCTCTGGTGGTATCACCACCACTTCGGATGGCCAAACCCAGTAATGCACCTCCAGTAAATAATCGGTTACCTCTTGAGTCTCTCGCCTCGATCAAAATCGTTGCCTTCTCACCAGCAACTGCGCCCTGTAAACCTGGACCGGAGAGACGGCACATGGGTAAACTCAAGTTCTGCGCTTCAACATCGACAATCAACGGCGATCCAACGATGGGTTCACCATTAATTGTAGCAACGATTTCGTGACGCCCAACTTCCCACCACCTCGCAGAGGCTTTGTAGCGAGCGCCTCTCTCGGCAAAGGAGACAGCCAAAGTGTGAGACGCACCAGATGGCGCGATTAAGTGCACAGAGCACGCCTCTTTTCCGGACATGCCTCTACCAGTCGATTCAAACTCCAAAGATTGGACGTAAATGTCTCGCAATGAGCCGCACGTATCAAAAACAACGTTGTCGTTACCATTCCCAGCGGCAATTAAACCAGCGACGCGATCGACGTACTTCGTATGTTCTATTCCAGGTGCAGCGCGTAAAACACACCCGGATGCCGAAACTGGACCGTAAGTAGCAATCAACTCGACCGTGGATTCTTTAGCGACTTTACCGTTGACTACCGCAGAACACGTGTATCTCCCAGCCGTAGGGACAACAAACTCCGCGGTGTACGACCCATCACCGTGGTCGTGGACGTCCAAACATGTCGATTTGTTCCCAGACGAAGAGACAATGTTCAAATCGACACGGTCGCCACCGCCGTGGCAATTATTGCCATACTTATCTTCGGTTTGAACCGTGAGCCTGGTGACATGTCCGGCCAAGACGCCAGCTAAAGCGTCTCCACGTAACGTCGCTCTTCCGGTCACGCACGGTCCAGGAAACACATGCAATGCCAAAGGAGAAACAGCAATGGGAATGCCGTCTACGGCAACATGGACGACGTAGCTTCCAGCTCTCGGGCAAATCGTGCGCAAAATGACACGCCCGCCGCGCATGTCTGCGACTTCAAACGCTCTTTCTTGAGGTATATGCGCTGGTCCGGATGCAGACACAGTCACTGTTTCGCCTTTAAAGACAGTTGGGTTCCCGTATCGGTCGCACGCGTCGACGAGGGCAGTGACTTCTTCACCGGCCATAGCGGCGCAAACAAGCGGAGACTTTTTACTCTTGTCTCCTTTCGCTCCATTGAAACCGTTGTCTAATTTGAAGCCTTTCGTTGACGATGTCAAGGTTTGCAATGCAGCCTTGCACCCGGCGTGCGAGAGTTTCCCAGTTACCATTGCTGCTTCAAATGGAGTCGTCGGAATGATTTCATTCGTATCCACACACGAAACAGTGATGGTATACACTCCGGTGGTGTTTGTTTCGAGCTCAAACTCAACTCGACCATCCGGCATAGGCAAACGCTTGTTGGACACCTTCACCGTCCCCGGGCCAACGCATCGAACCTTGAAGTCCAACACGCAATCATTCGCGTCAATTTTGTTACCGTAGCTGTCCACGAGTTGCAGACGCAACAATCCGCCTTCTCCAGCTTTCCAGTCGTCTAAACCTGACTTATCAAGAGTAGATTTGAGCACGTCGCAGTCACCAGCATAGCACGTCGAGTCATAAATGACCTCTTCCGAGTTGCCGAGTACAACAACTTCGACTGGACCAGCCGTATTGGAAATGTAGATGATTTCATAATCGCCATTACCCCTGTCTTTAATCTCACCTTCTATTGGTTCGAGTTGGGATGCGAGCTTTGAATCCGCCGGACGCGTGAAAACCGAGAGTTGAGCGCCGCCGTGCGGGATGCGGGAACCGCCCTTTTCTCTCGCTTCGATAACGATCTTCGCCGGAATGCCCGCAATACATTCATATTCGGCAAATTTGACCGTGCATTTCGGTAAACATAATGTTGAGCGGTTCAAGATGCGATCTTTCAAGTCGCGCCTTTTTAATTGCTTCATCATGTTTTGAATCATTTGCTCTGGCATCAAAGATACAACAGAAATAGCCAAGTTTGGATCAATATCCTCAATTAAAGCTGCCGCATTTTCCGGAGATAAACCGCCCGCATACAACGCGGTGGCGTTGGCCAATGACGATTCGGAGTCTAAATCGCCGCCTCTCAAATTACGCAACATTTTATTCACCTCATCCGGCGACATGCCGCGTAATCCGCGACACGCATCCTCCGGAGAAAGCTTGCCTAAAATATCGTGAGCGTTCATCAATCCTTCACACGCTTTACCCAAAGCTTCTAAAGGATCAATGAGCGCCAGATTCTCTGCGTTTAAAAACTGAAACATTCCAGATAAATCGCAATTACTATCGGGCTGTAATGAAATTGAGATGGCTTCTGCGGCGAGCACCGGATCTAACAAGTTGGCCGCATTGGCCGCCAGCTCGTGACCATTCTGCTTACATAATTGGCAAAAAGCGCGTTCAACGGTCGTTGAATCTTGATCTTTAAGCAAATCAGCAAGCTCTTCAGGGGTCATTTCTAACGCCAATCGGCCAAAGGATTTGTTGTCCAATAAGAAAGGCAAAGCTGCGATGCGTTGATCCTCTCGACAGCATCGGAAAAATCTCAACGCATGATTCGAGTTCGTCTCGTCTTTAGTTTGCATATCTCCGCCCGTATCATCCGCCGAAAGCAAGGCATACACGACAACCGAGACATCTTCACCGTCGGCATCGTCAAAGCCAGCTTCGTAGAGTGCACATCCACCTTTACAGGATATGTCCGTCATCACCGGCGCTAAATTTTCTAAGCGTTCTAAAGCGTTCTGTCGTCTAGTTTGTCTTTCATGAGCCGGCAGGGAAGGATCGGAAAGCCATGCATTCGAGCATCCGGCAATTAAATCGATCCAGTTCCAACCGTCTTCACTTGTTGGCTCGCTAAATCCATCTTTTCTGCGAATGGTATCACTTGCTGTCTCGCTAAATCCATCTTTTCTGCGAATGGTGTCATTTGTTGGCTCGCTAAATCCATCTTTTCTGCGATTTTTGTCGATCATGTCTAAAATTTCCACGCGCTCTTTCACGTCCAGATCTCGCATGGCTTTCGGTACTAGCCTCGGCGGTAATCGTGCTAAAATGCCAGCTTTATTCTCTTTTTCCTTACACTTTCCGACTACATCGGCGATATCGATGTCTTCACATAGCTTATCCAAGTTTCCACGGTCTAAGTTTTTCAAAAGTGGTCCTAAATCTTCGGGGCTTAATTGCTTCAACGCGTCAAGGAATTTCGCGTTGTCTTCCGGATCCGCCGCGGCTAATATTTTTGCCAAGTCATTCGTGCTCATGGCGAGGAGAACGTCTGTTGGATCACGCGTGGTACCTAAAATATCTGCTGCATCTTTCGGAGGAAGTTCCGAGAGAATTTCAGCGCAAGTTCCAGGCATGACGCCACTCAACATTCTCGCAACGTTTTCCACGTCTTGGCCCTGGATGGCGTCCGCGGCATCCTTCGGTGACAGGTTCGAAAGCGCTTGCGCGGCGCCTTCTGGGAGAAGGTTTGGTAACATATCAGCAATCTCTCTCGCAGAGAGATTTTCTGCAATTTGCGGCAACGCCATGAGGATTTCAACGTTATATGGCGACCCAATGATAGCTTCTTGGCTTAAATTGACCGAAATCGTGTGCATGCCAACTTGTGTCCAGCGGTACGTGCCAGTATACACGCCGTTCTCGAACGTCAATTTTACCTCGGCAACTTCACCAGATGGTAACAAAATGCGAGTAGTCATGGCTTCGGTACCATTAAATCTGCGACCGACTGAAGTATCGTTCACTGTTCCAGCGCCAGCGTGGTTCGGGTATATCGTAATTGTGCCGTTTTCAAAGCACACGACGCCGCCTAAATTGTCCGAGCCGAGTCCGACGAACGAACACTCTTGCGCTAAAACCGGACCGTATTCTGCTAAAATCGATTGAACGTCCGAGCGACCACTTTGTCCATTGACGACTAATTGACAGTCCCACATCCCTGGTTTGTCGAGTTTGAATTCGCACCCGTACGTCCCGTCGGAATGGTCAACTACTTTCGCTGTAACCACGGAACGTCCATCTGGTGAAATTAAAGTCATGTCTAAAACGTCACCACCAGTGGCTCTTAAGTTGCCAAACTTATCCGCGGCGTGAATGGTAAGATGGCTCGGCCGTCCGACGCGAACGCCCGCGGCAGCCTCACCAAATACCATGCACTTACTCGGATCCGTGGCTCCCGGAACGACGATGAGAATGCGCGGATACCCAGCCAATGGTTCCTCTGCAGCTTCGGCAGAAAGCAAATATGAACCCGCGGTTTGAAAACTTGCCGATAAGGTTGCTTCAGCTCTTGGACCTCCACGATTTACAAATTGGTACTCTTCGTCATCCATGACCGCCGTGAAAAATATCGACTGATCACTCGTGAACGACGTCGCGTTGCCGTATATATCTTTCGGGGAAACGTTCGCAACAATTTCGTCACCGGCGACCGCGACTAACGCATCGCTGTCAGGGGAGGCGAGTTGTGCACCATAAATTGAAGTCACGCACGCGGATCCAGCAGCGATACCTGGCGTGACAACAATTTCAAAAGGGGCGCCCGGTAATGAATCCATATGTTCACCTCCCGAAACGGAGACAAAGTATCGACCAATGATCGTACACTTAACGACGACGTCAGATCGACCGTTGGAACCGTCTATGACGTCGCACTTCGCTAAACCTGGACCGTCGATGGTACACCGAAATGCCAATTGACCTTGCCTCGAAGGGCAATCGTTCCCGTACGCATCTCTTCTTTGAATAGTCACTCTGCCTTCTTTACCTACAATTAAATCGAGATTCGAGTCTCCAAGTAGGACGCACGATTGAATCACCGCCACGTTTGGTTCGCAAATAGCTTTCATGTTTAATTCTTCTTCGCCTAACGCGACGATGAGTTCGAAATTCCCAGCTATTTTGCACACGTACGAAGCTTCATAGGAACCGTTCCCGAAATCAATAATCTCACCTCGGAATCGTTCGTCGTTTCCAGCCTTTGTTTTACACTTGAACGAGACTTCTAAGTCAAAACCGCCTTCCCGTAAACGATTACCTCTTTGATCTCTCGTTTCGATGATGAATGTCGCTCGTTCGCCGGCGATGCACTTGTGCGCTCCCGGGCCCGTAATTTGCGAAGCGGCTAGGCATGCAACTTCCGGGGCAACTTGCACCGCGTGAGGAGCACCAGGTAACGAACGACCGTCTAAGGTGACGGAAACCCAATTCTCGCCAACTTCTGGCCAGCATATAGTCCCAACGGCTTCAATCGATCCTGGTTGACACTCGATGGGAATGCCGACGGATACGCCCGACGGTGCCGTGAGTTTCACTTGAAAACCTTCCGCACCCGAAAATTGGCGTCCATCTTCCGGTCGAGCGATACGCACGCGAACGGGGGCATATCCTCCGCATGGCTGCGTACCTTGCGGCAAATCCAAAATCAAATCTGTTGCCGTTAGCGGTCCATGCGAGACGACGAGTTTGTGCACTTCGTTACTTAAACGTCCATTGTACGCACAACGAAGCATCCACACACCCGCGGTTGGGCAGGAAAAGTCGAGCAAATACGACCCATCACCGTGGTCGGTTACCTTGCAACTCGCTCGTTCGTTTGTTTCCGTGTGCACGACAACCGCTTCGACGTCGTCCCCTCCTCGAGCTCGAGGATTGCCAAATCGATCGATAACTCGGACGTTAATTTTACAGTTTCTGTTTACCATCAATCGCAGCGAGCGGTTACCCGGGACCAACGTATCTGTCGCTTCTACGCCACCATCTACGTTTTCAAAACGTAACTGTCCTTGCATCGGCGCTTGTTGGATTTCGTTGTTTTGACCTTCGCCTTTGTACACAAACGCGCTGTCGGCGTTGTAATCGTACCCGAGTGCCCCAGCTTGAATTCTACTCGTAGTGTTGTTTACGCGAACATCATCCTCGCTGGAATACATAGAGTCTCTATCTTCGTCATCGTCGTCGTCGTCGTCGTCGTCGTCTTCACGGTCGTACGAAACGTTCGCTTTCTTCGACCTCTTCTTCGCGGTCGAGTACGGCGCCACATCCGAGGACGCCGTCGGATCCGACCCTCTCTGTGGTGGTGAAAGATCCTCCGAAACCGATGCAAAACTTTCTTCTCCTTCTTCTCCTTCGATGACGGATTCTAATTCCGCGTCTTGCTGTTGTCTCTTGTTCTTTCTCGCCGTCCTCGTCGTCGAAACGTCTTCGGCGTCCTCGTCGCCAAAGTCGCTCAAATTTGCGATCGACGCGTCGCTCGAAATTTCCGAAAATGCCACCCCTTCCGCCAGCGGTATCGCGCGCACGGAAAATTGCAAGTGCGTCAGCGCTATAGTCCCACCTTTCCCAGTTTTCAACGGCACCGTCTTTGTGATTTCTTTCCCAGGGGAGAGGCAAAAATCCATCAAATCGATTTTGCTCTCCGCGTACACTCTGGATTTGGTTTGCGAGATAATTTCCTTCACGGTCATCAACGCCGGCTTACTCTCGTACTCCCCGGTCTTCGGATTGACAAATAAAGTCGCGGACATCTCCAACAATTCATTTTCAAACGCGCACTCGCCTTTGCTCGCCTCCACGGCTGCCGTCTTCGCCGTTTTCGAGCCTCGTTTCAGCGTCAATTGCAAGCGCTTCGTCCCGGGAAGAAGATTATAAATGGTATGTATTTTCACCTCGAATTTGTACTTGTCGGCCTTCCAGCCGAGCGTTTTCGCTCTCGTGCTTCGAGAGAACATCTTTGCGCGCGACTCTCTCGTACCAAACGCGCGCGTAAAGAAGTCGAAGATGTCCTCCGGGAGCGCGGTGAACTGTGAGAAATTCGGAGCCGCGCTTTGGAAAAATGTGGACGACGGACTTTTCGAGATGCAACCCTAAACGTGCCTTTTCTAAATTTAGGGTTCTACTAGATTTTAAGTGGGCACACGCCCTTCCAAAAACGCTTCCCCCGCGCGTGTTAACAGCGAACGCGCGGGCACGCGCGCGCAGAGAAAGAGATAGGGAGAGAAAGCGCGTCTTTTTGTGACCGCGAAGAGTGAGAAAACAAAAACGCCCCCTCATTTGGCAAATTCGTCCCCTCCGCCCCACCCCGTCGAAAGCCAAACAAAACAAACTAATGCCGAGACACACGAAAGACGTGAATAAGTGCACCATCTACGTGCTGAAATTAAAGCAACGTAAGTGGTACATCGGCCGAACGAGCAAGTACGACAGAATAAAGAGGGTATTGCAGCACTTCGGCGAGAAGGGCGGGTCGCAATGGACGAGGAAATATAAACCGGTTCGCGTGGAGAAAATGATAAAGGACGAAACGAGACGAGCGGAGGACAAGGTGACGAAAGATTACATGGACAAGTATGGCGTTGAGAACGTGCGAGGAGGCGCGTATTGCCAACTCGAGTTGAGCGAGGAACATCTAAGAGCGCTGCGTTTTGAGAGCGTCGCCGCGAACGACGAGTGCTACGTTTGTAATGAGAAAGGTCATTTCGCGGCGCAGTGCCCTGAAAACAGATTCGAGGAAGACGAAAAAGAAGAAGAAGTGGAGTACTTTTGCGAGATGTGTGTCGAGTGTGGCACTGAGTTTTACAGCGAGAACGAGTACAACAAGCATCGAAAGGATTGTAATCCGTCGACAAATTTTAACCCTTTCGTGATTACGAACAACTTCATGCCATCCGATGCTGCAATCCCCATTTTAGGTGAGCGCTTGTGCGAGCAATGCAACTCAGTGAGTTTGAATGGAGAACCGGAATGGAAGAAAAAGTGCCGTGAGTGTCATTCAGGCAAGAACGATTACATGCAAAGAGGAGGAAGAGGACATGGAGGAGGAAGAGGACAAAGTTGGCCGAACTACCAAGGCCGCGTATGCAGAAAATGCAACTGGGACATCTCCGACCAGCCAGAGAACCATTACGAGTGCAGATCATGCTACCGTGGGCCTCAAAAAAGAAGGCGGTGACGCGCGTTCTGAAAATATGCTGACCTGGACTAACAGACTAATAATTTTTGGTGACGATGTGATGTGGAAAATATCTTCTGGAACGAGAGAGAAAATTAGGTCAAAAGTGTCCCCCACAAACTGCTTGATAAAAGATACACGCGCTAAACGTCTACAACAAAACGACGATGCAAAGATTCATAAACACCTTTTGCGGCGGCTTAAACAGTCGTTCGCGCAATTCTCAACCAAACTCACCGACGAACAGCTCCGTCGCGAACGGCTCGCTCTTCGTTTGTCTCGACGATGCGTCCACGGTGTGCAACCCGCTCGAGTTGTCCTCCCGGGAAAATAAGACGGACGAAGCGCGCGTGTTCACGCTCGCGGAACACGCCAAGCGCGTGAAATTGCTTCGCGCGAAGCGAGAGCAGCGCTTGAAGCGCGTTTCAAAGTCAGACGCGTTCAAAGAGGCGACCAGGACGTACGAAACCTTCGGTCTCGGGTCCTTCGCCACGTGGGTAAACACCGAAGATGGAATCTCGGCAGCCTCGGACGATGAGGTGACGGTGATGTTCTGCGGGGATTTTTGCGTGCCGAATTTGCACACGCTGGACGACATGCACTCGGCTTTCGTCAGGTACGTTTATCTTTTTCGTTCTCTCGACGCGCGCGTCCTCGTTTTCGTTCTTTTTTTGCGCGTAAAACCGCGCGCATACTGCGAGGGTGCACAGATAAATATCTCCGAATTTGTCCAATTATTTAACGAACTTTTCCCCGGGCGAAACAAAGCTTTGGGGGGGGTGGGGGGGGCAAAAACGAAAACGCGCACACCCGCCGATGCCGAAACTATATTAACACGCACCAAAACTCTTTCTTCTTTTCTAAAATCAGAGGCGAACAGGTGGACGCGTACGCGCAAGTTTCCAACGCGCAACGCATGCTCGATTTCTACCGCTGGTCGAATAATTTTCGCTTGCACCAAGGGAGAACGCACAGGTGCGATCCGGCGCTAAACACGGACTTTATCGCCTCGAAGCTCGAGCAACTCGCCGAGGCGAACGAGGCGGAGGGGAAAAGAGGTTTCGCGTTTGTAATTTACGATAAAAAAGCTCACAGATTAATCGTTGCGAGAGATTCGACGAAGAATCCAATGCCTTTGTATTGGGGGCTAGCGCCGGATGGTGAGAAAGGCGATTGCTTGTTCATTTCCACCGAGGAGAAGAACGAGTTGTTTTCGGAGTGCTTCCCGGCGTCGAGTCCGTTTCCCAAAGGCGCGGTGTTCGTCGCGGAAGGGACAATTGGATGGATTCCTGGGGAAAAAGGCATCGCGTGTGGGCCAACAAAGTCCGGAGAGACCGCGATGAGAGGGTTCAGAAAGTACGGGACGATGCCGGTGAGAACGATTCCGAGAGTGAACTCGTCCGGACAAATGTGCGGCAACGTCTTCCGCGTGGAGTCCTTTTCTGATATGATTGGAGATGTGGTCGACGTGCACGATTTGAAGAGGCACGGGAGTTATCCCGCGATGATTCAGTGAATGAATCGCTGCTACATAAAACTTTTACATGATGTATATGATGTTCGAAGAAAACCGAAGAAAAGAAAGAAAAATTTTAAAGAGCGAACGAACAAGGCTCACCACGCCCTCGGGCGTGCGGTAACCTCTGTTTTACTGTATTTTCATATTGAGTGCGCGCGCGTGGGAGGACAGAAGAAGAACGTTAACGATGAAGCCTGTTTCTATTTTAATGCTACTTGTTTACTACTACTACTACTACTACTACTACTACTACTACTACTACTACTACTACTACTACTACTACTGCTACTAATACGTTACATCGAACGCGTTCATTACTAATCTCTCATGATATCAAACTACTCGCTTTTGGCACTGGCGAATTCAAAAACGTTTGCCCGTTCGTTTCTAATTTCCTCACTGCATTCAATTTAGCGCGTCGACGGCGTTGGCGGCGAATGAGAATGACGATAAAAGTTATCGTTACGCCGAATAAAACGTATTTACTTCGCTTACTCTTCGGGGAGATTCGAGTGACGCCGCCGCGCGGCGAG
>Ga0181578_10003905_pt1 | contig 13416 bp, 17 predicted proteins | sample 071ome_21_FD_148659 | JGI IMG/M metagenome (GOLD analysis project Ga0181578, IMG submission 148659) | Coastal salt marsh microbial communities from the Groves Creek Marsh, Skidaway Island, Georgia - 071401CT metaG (spades assembly) | ecosystem: Environmental > Aquatic > Marine > Intertidal zone... | reverse complement strand
ATTATGTTTAGCTCGTCGCTTTCGCCGGAATAGCTGATCGCTATAACAACATCAACGGCTGAGATCATTCCGAGGTCGCCGTGACCCGCCTCGGCTGGGTGAACGAAAAAGGCTGGACTTCCAGTGCTCGCCATTGTCGAGGCTATTTTTCTTGCAATGTGTCCAGACTTACCGATCCCCGTGATAACTATCTTTCCGGCACAGGCGTTAAGTATTTCAACTGCTGCGAACAACTCTTGGCCAATACGTTCCCCAACTTCCTGCAGGCCTGATATCTCGGTCTCGATTACTCGTTTTGCACTGGTAAGTACCGCTTTTTCACTAATTTTTGTAGGTTTGAGCATATCTTGGTTAGTATATCCCAGACTAAAGCGTAGCTTTCGTCGTAGTTTTGATATGGTCAGCGAAGATTATTTCCCCCTCTTAGGGTTGTAAAGAAATTATCTGATTAAAGTAGAATGGATCTAGATCTAAAGCCTAAGGAAGTGTGGGAAACCGTGTGATGTCTTCCATCGATATAGCAATCAAATTGAGCGACGTAGATTTTTCCTATGGGAGAAAGTCGATCTTTAAAAAGCTTAACTTATCGATTAAGCGTGGTTATGTGACTGCGATAATGGGAGGTAGCGGTTCCGGAAAGACAACAATTTTGAGGATGGTATCGGGGCAGGTGAGACCTCAAAATGGTTTGGTTCAGTTGGATAGTGCGATCGTGACCAGTGCGTCTCGCCGGGAATTAATGGATCTACGCCAGAAAATGGGGATGCTTTTTCAGTTTGGAGCGCTTTTTACCGACCTTAGTGTTTTTGAGAATGTGGCGTTTCCGATACGTGAGAGATTCAAGTTGCCCGAATCTGCTGTCCGAGACCTCGTTCTCATGAAGCTGCACGCGGTCGGGCTGCGTGGGACTGCGTCGATGATGCCGTCCGAATTGTCTGGTGGGATGGCGCGTCGGGTAGCTCTCGCCAGAACGATAGCGCTGGATCCGGAGTTTATTTTTTATGATGAGCCGTTTACTGGTTTAGATCCCATATCTACCTCGGTCACGGGAAGTCTCATTCGCAAATTAAATAATGCTTTGGGCGCCACCTCGGTTTTTGTAACTCACGACATAAAAGCCTCTTTTAAGATTGCTGATGAAGTGGTAATCATCTCTGGGGGTGGGGTTGTGGTTCAGGGTTCCCCTGAGGAACTGTTTGATTCAAAGGACCCCTACGTCAGACAGTTTGTTCAGGGTGAATCAGATGGTCTAGTGCCGTTCCATATTCCTGCTGCTGATTATCGTGAAGATATAGACCTACAAAATATTACGGATCTATGAAGATTTTTTTAATTCTTTGTTCTTTTGTTGGTCGCTTGGCCGTTGACGCCACTTGGAAGCTCGGCGAGGGGACCTTGTTTCTCATTCGAGTTTTACGGTCCTCTGCTGCGACAGCAATGAGACCACGATTGTTGCTTGATGAAATTCATTTTGCTGGCGTATTGTCTTTAGTGATCATCGTAGTGTCCGGATTGTTCGTGGGATTGGTTCTGGGTCTCCAAGGCTATGAAACTCTAAAGCGATATGGGTCCACTGGAGCGGTTGGAACGCTCGTGGCTCTTTCTTTAGTCAGAGAGCTTGGCCCAGTAGTTTCGGCGCTACTTTTTGCTAGTCGTGCAGGGTCCGCAATAACCGCTGAAATTGGAATTATGAAAACGACAGAGCAGCTAACCGCCATGGAAATGATGGGGGTAGATCCACACTCTCGAGTGATCGCCCCGATGTTTTGGGGGGGCGTTATATCCATGCCGATCCTGTCAGCTATTTTTACGGCTATGGGAATTTTAGGGGGCTACCTCATAACCGTTGTTGTAATAGGCGTTGATTCAGGGGCATTCTGGTCTCAGATGCAGGCGAGCGTTGATTTTTGGGGCGATGTATTTAATGGGATAATCAAAAGCTGTGTTTTTGGGATCGCAGTTACAGCTATTGCGGTTTTTGAGGGTTATTTTGCTCATCCTACCGCCGAGGGGGTTTCGCGAGCGGTAACTCGTACTGTTGTAACGTCGGCTCTAGCTGTGCTCGCCCTCGACTTTATTCTGACTGCATTCATGTTTACGGGAGCTTGATTATGGATAGGCGCATTGTTGATCTCTGGGTTGGTGTATTTGTAATTTTTGGGCTACTTTCTCTAGTCTTCTTGGCTTTTAAAGTTGGGAGCTCCAATTTTATTTCAGCATCTGCCAGTTACACACTTATTGCCGAATTTGACAACATTGGTGGTCTAAAGCCGAAAGCGCCAGTGAAAAGTGCTGGGGTAGTTGTTGGTCGAGTGGAGAGTGTTGATTTTGACAATCAAAGTCTTCGTGCAAAAGTGCAAGTTAGGGTTGACGAGCGATACCAGTTTCCAAAGGACAGTTCGGTGTCAATATTGACATCTGGCCTTCTGGGGGATCAGTTCATCGGAATAGACCCTGGTGGTGATGAGGATAATCTCGTTGATGGAGATCGGGTTCGAATAACTCAATCTGCAATCGTTCTTGAGAAGGTCATTGGGCAATTTCTCTACAGCAAGACCGCGGAGACGGATAAGAAGTAATTACTGTATTCTGTATTTTCTCGAAAAGAAACTTTAAGAACAGGAAAAATTAAATGATCAAAAGATTTTTATCTGTAATCCTGCTAGTGCTCTTTAGTCAATCGCAAGCTCTGCATGCTGCAAAGGGTCCAGACGAGATTGTTCGAGGGACGATAGACGCGATAATGAACGCAATCGAGAATGATGAAAAAATTAAATCTGGAGATCTTCAGCACACACTTAAATTTGTCGAAGAAAAAGTTGCTCCACGTTTTGATTTTCCGAGAATGACAAGATTAGCCGTCGGGCGGCCCTGGCGCCAAGCATCTCCCGAGCAAAAAGCTGAGTTGCTTGACCAGTTTAGAAAGCTGATGGTGAGGTCTTATGCCTCTGCGTTTACTAAATTTAGGGGAATTGTAGTTGAGGTCCAGCCGCTTCGTCCTTCCGAGAAAGAGGGGGAGGCGTTTGTGCGTTCGTTGATCCGGTTGCCCGGTGGCGTTCAACCTATATCCGTCGACTACGACATGCAGTTTGTTGAGGGCGAGTGGAAGGTGTTTGATATTCAAATTGACGGCGCTAGTTTAATCATAAATTACCGGAATATTTTTGGTCAGGAGATTGATGCGAATGGGTTGGATGGGTTAATTGATAGTCTTAAAGTCAAGAACGCATCACAATAATGATTTCTTGATTTAGTCGATGATTACATTAAGTAGCTCCAGCCAACAACACCTCGAACTTTCTGGTGATTTATCGTTTTCGAATTTCTTTGTCGAGACTAGTCGTCTGAAATCCCAGCTGTCCCCAAGTGTAGATTCAATTGATCTTTCGGGCCTCAGGGTAAAGGACTCTACGGGTGTTTGTTTCGTTCTATTTTTGATGCGTAACGTTCGGAGACGAGTCATGTTTCATGGTATGAGTTCTTCGCTCAAGAGCCTGATTGCGCTTTATGGGTTGGATGAATTCATAACTCAGGCAAGCGAATAAAACAATCTTCTATGGATGGTCGTAATCCCTAATGAACGCAATTAGTGTCCGTGACGTATACAAATATTTCGGGACTCTGTGTGCCGTAAAAGGGGTAACGTTAGATGTATTGGAGGGGGAGTTTTTCGGATTGCTCGGACCAAACGGGGCCGGAAAGACCAGCCTGATAAATATGATTTCTGGTCTGTCGGTCGTCGATAGCGGATCAATTGAAGTCAACGGTTCAGACGTGTCTAAGGATTACTTGAGGGCGCGAAGAATGCTCGGCGTGGTCCCTCAAGAGCTCGTGTTTGATCCTTTTTTGTCTGTTTATCAGACTCTGAAATTTCAATCTGGCTATTTCGGAATTAAGCATAACGACAGTTGGATTCAGGAAATACTTGGCGCGCTCGGTCTCGATGAGAAAGCCGATTCCAACATGCGTTCTCTATCTGGGGGAATGAAACGTAGAGTTTTGGTTGCTCAGGCGTTAGTTCATCGTCCTCCAGTGATTATTCTGGACGAACCTACGGCTGGGGTTGATGTAGATTTGCGTCAAGGGTTATGGAAGTTTATTCGAGAGCTAAACGAAAGGGGGCATACAATTGTTTTGACCACTCACTACCTTGAGGAGGCTGAAAGTTTGTGTGGTCGGATCGGGATGTTAAAAAAGGGTGAGTTGGTCGTAGTGGAAAAAACTGAACAGCTGCTCCAAACTAGTGAGGGATTGACTATCAGGCTACTCGTATCCTCTGGAGATTGTCATTTACCCGAGTCTCTGAATTCTTTCCAAACGAAGTTAATTCCTGGAGGTGCTGAAATAATTGTTCCAAATGCCAGTAATGTTGAGGAGGTCTTGGCTCATCTCAGAGTAGCAAATATCAAGTACGACTCACTTCAATTGGATCGCCGTGACCTAGAGGACGTTTTTGTCTCTGTAATGCGGTCCGGCAAGGATGGATAACCAAATGGTGGGTTTTCAGACATTGTTTTCGAAAGAAATTACCCGATTTCTTAAGGTTGGATTTCAGACTATTGGTGCTCCGGTTTTAACTGCGCTACTTTATTTGCTTATTTTTTCCAATGCACTCAGGGGACGGATTGAGGTTTACCCCGGAAGTGGTATCGATTATCTTCAGTTTTTGGTGCCGGGTTTGGCAGTGATGAGTTTGTTGCAGAACGCCTTTGCAAACACCTCTTCCAGTATTGCGCAATCAAAAATGATGGGGAATATCGTTTTTGTATTACTACCACCAATCTCACATCTCGAATTTTTTCTTGCATACGTACTCGCGGCTGTGGTGAGAGGGCTAATCGTTGGTTTTGTCGTGGTTTTTGCATCCCTGCTCTTTGTGGCATTGCCAATTGAGAATTTAGTGACAATTTTGACGTTTGGATTTCTAGGTGCAACGATGTTGGGTAGTTTGGGTTTGATTGCGGGTATCTGGGCTGACAAGTTTGATCAGATCGCCGCATTTCAAAACTTCGTGATTTTGCCCATGACGTTCCTATCAGGAGTTTTTTACTCCGTGCATGATCTCCCAAATTTTTGGCAACTTGTCTCTTACCTCAATCCATTTTTCTATCTAATCGATGGTTTTAGAGCGGGGTTCTTCGGGGTTTCAGATGTCGACGTATTTCAGAGCCTTATTATTGTATCTGCCGTCACTTTTGCTTTATCATTCGGGTGTTTTCTCTTAATTAGAGCTGGCTATAAGCTACGCTCCTGAACTTTACCGAGATAATTTTTTAATAATGATGTCGCCAGAGTTAATAAAAGCGTATTTGGAGGAGTCGATTGACTGTGAGCATCTCACGGTAATTGGCGACGGACGTCATTTTGAAGCAGTCATCGTTAGCAAGATATTCGATGGGAAAAGTAGAGTTCAGCGGCATCAAGTTATCTTTGCGGCACTCGGGGACAAAATGAAAGAGGATATACACGCTCTTTCAATGAAAACTCTCACTCCTGGCGAGTGGGAATCGCAGTAGGTCGTAATCACGCGTGGATAAACTTGTGATTCAGGGGGGGCGGCGGCTCTCCGGTAGGGTGTCGGTGTCTGGAGCTAAGAACGCAGCGCTACCAATATTATGCGCGAGTCTTTTAACACCAAAGCGCTTATCGATTAGCAATATACCGCACCTGCAGGACGTGACGACAATGCTCGCGCTGCTGCGCCATCTTGGCGTTGATTTTACGTTGGAAGATGGGATGCGAGTTAGCTTAGAGGCGGGGTCTATTCGCTCCAAAGAAGCTCATTATGATCTTGTCAGGACTATGAGAGCATCTGTTTTAGTTCTGGGCCCTTTGCTCGCTCGTTTTGGAGAGGCGGCAGTATCGTTGCCAGGTGGGTGCGCGATTGGGCAAAGGCCCGTTGATCAGCACTTGAAGGGGTTGGAAGCTTTGGGGGCAAAAGTCAACATCGAGAATGGCTACATCGTAGCCCAAGCTGATCGACTAAAGGGTGCCGAGGTTGTCTTTGACTTAGTTACGGTCACCGGCACGGAAAATATTATGCTCGCAGCGTGCCTTGCTGAGGGACAGACTGTCATTCGGAATGCGGCGATGGAGCCAGAAGTTGTTGATCTCGCATCGTGTTTATCCAAGATGGGGGCGGAGATCGAAGGGGCAGGCTCGGACACGATCGTGGTAAGCGGGGTTGAGTCGCTGACTGGGTGCGAACATTCTGTGATGCCTGATCGTATTGAAGCTGGCACCTTCGCTGTTGCGAGTGCGGTTTCCTCCGGGGATGTGATAATTGACGGTATTTCGGTAGACCTTATATCGTCCACTCTTAGTTTATTAGAAGAGTCTGGAGCAGAGGTTCAGGCGGGCGATAACCAAGTACGCATTTTTGCTCCGCGTAGGCTTTTTTCAGTCAATGTACAGACTGCACCGTATCCGCATTTCCCTACCGACATGCAGGCTCAACTTATGGCGTTAAACACTGTTTCAGAAGGCGTCGGAGAAATTACTGAGAACATATTTGAAAACCGTTTTATGCACGTTCAAGAAATGAGACGGCTCGGTGCGAATATTGCTGTGGAGGGAAACAAGGCAATCGTGCGTGGTGTTGAAGCCCTAGAGGGCGCGCAAGTGATGGCTACGGATCTCAGGGCTTCCGCAGGTTTAGTGATCGCTGGTTTGGTGGCGAAAGGGGAAACAACAGTCAACAGAATTTATCATCTCGATCGGGGTTACGAGCGGATTGAGGAGAAGCTTAGTAAACTGGGAGCACGCATTAAGCGAGTTGTGGCGTGAGATGAAGACAATTTAATATTTAGACTTTTGAGAGTTATTTTTTAATGGATGATAATTTTTCCGTAACCCTGGCTTTGTCGAAAGGGCGAATCTTGGATGAAACCCTACCCTTTTTGAAAGGAATGGGAATTCAGTTGACGGATAACCCGGATTCATCTCGAAAGTTAGTTATTGGTACTACAAAACCTGAGTTGCGGATTGTCTTGGTCCGCGCTAGCGATGTTCCCACCTATGTGCAGAGAGGCGCGGCCGACTTGGGGATCGCAGGGAAGGATGTCTTGGTTGAGCAAGATGGTGATGGCCTATTTGAGCCTGTGGATCTTGGTATAGCTAGATGCAAGATGATGGTCGCAGCTCGAGAGGACTTCGATTATGGTGCTGCTATCAAAAAAGGTTCTCGCATTCGAGTGGCAACCAAGTATGTGCGTTCGGCAAGAACTCACTTCGGTCAGAAGGGCGTATATGTCGATCTCATAAAGTTGTATGGCTCAATGGAGCTCGCGCCTATTGTTGGGCTGGCTGACGCGATCGTTGATTTAGTATCCAGTGGCGAAACGTTGAGAGCAAATAAGCTTAAACCAGTTGAGGAGATCATGCCGATTAGCTCAAGGCTAATCATCTCGGCATCATCTCTTAAGCTCAAGCGAGACATCATAAAGCCATTGATAGATGGCTTTCGAGATTTCTCGTTGAACAAAGTGAGTTGAAAATCGGATGCGGTATTTATCAAGCTCGGATTTAAATTTTCAGGCAGATCTAGAATCCCTGAGTCAATTCGAGGATGCTGTTTCGTCTGACATATCTGCTGCAGTGGAACGTATTCTTCGATTAGTCAAAGACTCAGGAGATACTGCGTTGGTGCAGCTCACTAAAGATCTCGACCGCTATGCTGCAGATACATTTGATCAACTGATTGTCGGCACGGAAGAACTTGACGTAGCTTTTCAATCGCTTGACGCCGACCAGCGGGTGGCCTTGCAAACTGCGGCTTCAAGAATACGGGATTACCACGAAAGGCAAAAGGCGGATTCTTGGGCATACGAGGATGAGCTCGGGAACGAATTGGGTCAGAAAATTACTCCAATCGGGCGCGCAGGTATCTACGTCCCAGGAGGTAAAGCTGCCTATCCCTCTTCGGTAATGATGAACGCCATTCCGGCGATGGTGGCTGGAGTTCGAGAAATATATATGGTTGCCCCGTGTCCTGGTGGAAACGCTAGCAATCTTGTTCTTGCGGCAGCGAAGTTATCGGGCGTTTCAAAGGTTTTTAAAATCGGGGGTGCGCAAGCTATTGCGGCGCTGGCTTATGGGACTGAGAGCGTACCCAAAGTTGATAAGATTGTTGGGCCAGGTAATGCGTATGTGGCGGAGGCCAAGCGACGTGTTTTTGGAATGGTCGGCATTGATATGATAGCGGGGCCATCAGAGATACTAATTATTGCGGATGGCACCGCGAATCCAGACTGGGTTGCCATGGACTTGTTTTCGCAAGCGGAGCACGACGAATTAGCGCAGGCGATTCTCGTGTCACCGGATGAGGCTTACTTGAAGGAAGTTGAAAGCCGCATATCAAAATTAATTCCCGGGATGGCGCGCAAGGAGATCATACAGACTTCACTAAATAATCGTGGAGCAATGATTCATACTAAGTCCTTAGAAGAAGCTTGCGATGTGTCAAACATATTAGCACCCGAGCATCTCGAGCTATCCGTGCAGGATCCCGATGCTTTGCTCCCAAAAATCACATCAGCGGGAGCAATTTTTATGGGCATTCGATCCTCAGAGTCTTTGGGAGACTACTGTGCGGGCCCTAACCATGTGCTACCCACTTCTGGTACTTCTCGTTTTTCTTCCCCCTTGGGTGTGTACGATTTTCAAAAAAGATCGAGCCTGATAAAAATTTCTGAAAGGGGGGGCAATGAACTAGGGAAGGTTGCTTCGATACTAGCTAGGGGTGAGGGGTTGGAGGCGCATGCTCTCTCTGCGGAAATGAGGCTTAGTGGTGAGTAAATATTGGAGCGATATCGTTGGAGAGTTGCAACCCTACAAGCCAGGTGAGCAAGCTACATCCGGCGGCGTTATTAAGCTCAATACGAACGAGAACGCCTATCCGCCAAGCCCTACAGTCGAGGAGGCAATCAAGGTTTTTTCATCAGGATCATTACGGCTATACCCCGACCCGATGAGTTTGCGCCTGAGAACCGCAATCGCCGACCTGGAGAATTTGGGAATTGATAATGTCTTCGCCGGCAATGGATCGGACGAGGTGCTCGCTCATACGTTTCGAGCCTTCTTTAAAAACGATGTCCCGGTTGTCTTTCCGGATGTAACGTACAGCTTCTATCCAACGTACTGCAAATTATTCAATTTGTCATACGAGGAAATCCCGCTTGATGAGGATTTTCACGTAAGGCCTGAACTTATTCCAAAGAAAAATGGGGGGATTATATTTCCTAATCCGAATGCGCCCACTGGAATTTATCTTGATTATTCTGAGGTGGAGCTGATAGTAAGTAAGCATGCGGATTCAGTTGTTGTAATTGATGAGGCTTATGGTGAATTTGGAACTCGGTCTTCCGCTGATTTGGTGAAGAGGTATCCGAATGTGGTTGTTACCCGATCGTTTTCGAAGTCGTATTCGTTGGCGGGGGCAAGACTCGGGTATGCCCTAGCTAGCAAAGATTTGATAGAGGGGCTTTACCGAATTAAAGATAGTTTTAACTCCTATCCCGTTGATCGTTTGGCTGAAGTTTGTGCGTTAGCGGCGTTGAAGGATAGAACTTATCTCAATTCGGTGATTAAGAAAATTAAGGAAAGCCGTGGAACCCTAACGAATGGGTTGCGTAACCTCGGGTTTCGAGTACTTAGTTCTGAGGCGAATTTTGTTTTTGCGTCTCATGAAAAAATACCGGCTGGGGCTCTCTCTGTTGCGCTCAGGGAACGTGATATTCTCGTTAGACACTTTTCCAAACCCAGTCGGATTGAAAATTTCCTTCGTATAACGATAGGTACCGACGAGCAGGTACAAAGGCTTCTTACCGCGATGGCAGAAATACTCCGATAATTTTAAGAATGTTTTGCTCGGTATAAAATATCAACCTGAATTTTTTTAGAGGTCAATGTAGATAGATGAACAGGAAGGCTGAAGTAACCAGGGATACTCTTGAAACCAAGATAAGGGTGAAACTTAACCTCGATGGAACTGGTACCTATAAAATAAATACAGGGATCGGTTTTTTTGACCATATGCTCGAGCAGGTCTCTAGACACGGACTATTGGATATAGAAATTGAGGCTGATGGAGATCTGCATATAGATGCTCATCACACCGTCGAAGATGTTGGGATTACTCTCGGTCAGGCCCTTAGGCAGGCTGTAGGAGAGAAGAAAGGTTTGGTTCGCTATGGCCTCTCTTATGTCCCCCTTGATGAGGCGTTGAGCCGTGTAGTTGTCGATTTGTCTGGAAGGCCAGGTCTTTTTTATTCAGTTGAATATGTCCGTAGCCAAATAGGTGGTTTCGATGTTGATCTCATCCGGGAGTTCTTTCAAGGGTTCGTCAATCATGCAAACATCACCTTGCACATCGACAATTTGAAGGGAGACAACGCTCACCACCAGGCCGAAACGATTTTCAAGGCTACTGGTAGGGCTTTGAGAGTTGCTTTGGATATTGATCCTCGAGCGAGTGGCTCACTTCCATCCACAAAAGGTTCTCTCTGAGCGTTGCAACCCAATGGAGAGGATAGCTGTTATCGATTATGGTATGGGGAACCTGCGCTCGGTGGAAAAAGCGTTAGCGGAGGTCGCCTGTTCTGCGGTGGTGAGGGTCACAGATGATCCGGATGAAATAGCAAACGCTGACCGAGTCGTTTTTCCTGGTCAGGGTGCAATGCCAGATTGCATAGCGGAGCTCGAGCGAAGGAACCTCACTCACGTTGTCAGGAATGTTTCCCGAGATAAACCTTTTTTGGGGATCTGCATAGGGCTGCAGTTGCTTTTCGAGTCCAGCGAGGAGGGCGATTCTAGAGGGTTGTCGATTCTTCAGGGAGAGGTGAAAAAATTTCGACCCGACCGGTTGGGGGCATTTGGAGAAAAATTCAAGGTGCCGCACATGGGGTGGAATTCAGTTAATTTTTTAGGAGAACACCCTGTACTCGAAGGGCTAAGTAGTGGGGAGCGATTTTATTTCGTGCACAGCTATCATGTTCAGCCAACCGAGAAGCAAATCGTTCTTGGCACGACAGAGTACTGTGCTGAGTTCCCGAGTGTTGTGGTTGATGAGAATATCGTTGCGGTGCAGTTCCATCCCGAAAAAAGTCAAGCTGCTGGGTTGAAATTACTCAGCAACTTTGTATCTTGGAAGGGGGCATGAAGCCGCTATCTCTAGTTAAAGTTTTACATTTTTATAACTTACATTTTTGAAGTATTTATGTTGTTAATTCCGGCGATTGATTTGAAAGATGGTGAATGCGTCAGGCTGAAGCAGGGCTTGATGGAAGATGCGACGGTTTTCTCAGACAAGCCGGTTGATATGGCTGAGCATTGGGTTGCCTGTGGTGCGCAGAGGCTGCATTTGGTTGATCTGAACGGAGCTTTCTCTGGGAAACCAGAAAATCTATCCGCTATCCGAGATATCGTAGCTGCTGTGGGTGGGGATACGCGGGTTCAACTCGGAGGTGGGATACGGGATCTGGAGACCATCGAAAGGTATTTGGATCTTGGTGTCTCTTTCGTGGTGGTGGGAACGGCTGCTGTTAAGAAACCTGGGTTTTTACATGATGCTTGTGATGCTTTTCCTGGGCAAGTAATCGTGGCGCTTGATGCGAAAGACGGAAAAGTCGCAACCGATGGTTGGTCAAAGTTAACCGGTCATGACGTTGTCGACTTGGCTTTGAAATTTCAAGACTATGGGGTAAGTGCAGTGCTGTACACTGACATAGGTCGGGACGGAATGATGACGGGTGTAAACATCGAGTCGACCCGTAACCTCGCTCGTGCGCTTACGGTACCAGTTATAGCGAGTGGGGGTATCAACTCTCTTGAGGACGTTAAAGAAGTTTGTAAGCTGCAAGCGGATGGTGTTCTTGGGGCGATCACTGGTCGAGCAATTTATGAAGGTGCTCTGGATTTCAAGAAGGCGACCGAGTACTTGTTATCTTTGTGAAAAATCTCCAGTTTATTTTCTGGAGTCATGTAGGAAGAAAGTATGGCTCTCGCCAAGAGAATAATACCTTGTCTTGATGTCAATGACGGCAGGGTTGTAAAGGGTGTTAACTTTGTTAGCCTAAGGGATGCTGGGGATCCGGTCGAGGTAGCTAAGCGCTACGATGTTCAGGGAGCGGACGAGCTTTGTTTTCTTGATATTACCGCGAGCAGTGACAATCGTGGGCTAATTCTGAAAGTTATTGAGTCTGTAGCGGAACAAGTATTTATCCCCCTTACAGTCGGCGGCGGCGTTAGAGCTGTGGAGGATGTCCAGCGATTACTCAAAGCCGGAGCAGATAAGGTGAGTATCAATACCGCTGCTGTGTTGAACCCTCATTTGGTGCAGGAGGCGACAGATTTCTTTGGTTCCCAATGTATAGTTGTAGCGATAGACGCTAGGCGCAAATCAGAAAATAGTGGATGGGAAGTGTTTACTCACGGCGGGCGTCGAAGTACTGGGCTGGATGCCCTGGAATGGGGTTACAGAATGCAGAAGGCTGGTGCTGGTGAAATTCTTTTGACGAGTATGGATAAAGATGGCACCAAATCTGGATTTGATCTTGAGCTCACCCGATCTTTCTCTGACAATTTAGATATCCCAATTATAGCCAGCGGAGGCGTTGGCGAGAAACAACATTTCGTGGATGGCGTAATTCAAGGTGGCGCAGATGCACTCCTCGCGGCCAGTGTTTTTCACTACGGTGAAATGACGATTCAAGAGGTCAAGGAGGCTATGGCTTTAAGTGGATTAGAGGTTCGGCTATGAAAACAGATTTAATCGGGCGTTTAAAATGGAATACGGATGGGTTGGTTTCTGCCATCGTGCAAGATTACGATTCGAAGCGAGTGCTGATGCAGGGTTGGATGAATACGGAGGCACTAGCAAACACGGTTACCTCGGGCCAAGTGGTTTTTTGGTCGCGGTCACGTAATAAACTTTGGGTCAAGGGAGAGGAGTCCGGAAACTTCCAAAATCTCAAAGAAATCTATGTGGATTGTGATGGCGATGCCCTCTTGCTGTTGGTGGAGCAGGTTGGAGGAATCGCTTGCCATACGGGTCGAGAGAGTTGTTTTTTTACAAAACTTGATCGTGGAGTTTGGGAAATAAATGAAGTAGTGTTGAGAGATCCTAGAGAGATGTACAAAAAATCATGAATGAATTCGACGTATTGTCCCGTTTAAATGACGTAATCCTATCGAGAAAAATTTCCGGAGAAGATGAATCATCTTACGTATCAACGCTATTTGCTCGCGGTCATGATCAAATATTAAAAAAAATCTCCGAAGAGGCTGCTGAAGTTATTATGGCGTCGAAAGACAACAATGCTGACGCCATCGTCAAGGAGGTGGCTGATCTGTGGTTCCACTGCCTTATCGTTCTCGCGTATCATCAGGTTTCCGCTAAAGATGTCGCGGAGGAATTGG
>Ga0181578_10003894_pt1 | contig 13448 bp, 6 predicted proteins | sample 071ome_21_FD_148659 | JGI IMG/M metagenome (GOLD analysis project Ga0181578, IMG submission 148659) | Coastal salt marsh microbial communities from the Groves Creek Marsh, Skidaway Island, Georgia - 071401CT metaG (spades assembly) | ecosystem: Environmental > Aquatic > Marine > Intertidal zone... | reverse complement strand
ATTCTTCTTCTCCCCCTCCTCCTCCTCCTCCTCCTCCTCCTCCTCCTCCTCCTCCTCCTGCTGCTCCTCTTCCCGCGAGAAGAAGCTGTTGCCAATGCTCGAGCACTTCCTCCCTCGGGGGCCAGTGGTACCGGTCGAAACGCGAACGAGGAAAATGGTTGTGCAAAAAATGCTACCGGAAAGAAATGCTCGTCGTGCACAATACACGAGAATGCTTCGAGTGCCACTCGAAGACGACGTCGACGAGCTGGGCGCGAAGTAAGACGAACCCGAGCGAGTACGTTTGCTTCAACTGTTACTCGCGAGAGTTGTCGATGTTGTCCGGGAAGCGCTGCGGGCGGTGCGGGGCGACGAAGACTTCGCAAAAGTGGTACGTGAGTAAACGAATAGAGGACGAGGACGAGGACGAGGAGGAGATGGGCGTGGAAGAAGGCGGGGACGACAGCGATGACGGCAGCGCGAGGACGAAAGAGAAGAAGAAGAAGAAGAAGAAGAAAGATTTGTGCAGAAGGTGTTACGATAACGAACACAGGGTTCTGATGGATGGGATAAAGTCGTGTTCTAGATGTTCTATTTCGACGACGAGCGGAAGGTGGTGTAAATCAAAGGTCAACGAGGGTCGAGACTTGTGTAGAAAATGCTACAAGCAAGAGTTGAAAGAGCGGAAAGCGTCATTAGCGGTCATTAGCGATATTTAGAGCGCGCCTGTTTGTATGTATGTACTGATAACTAAACGACTAAGTAACTACTGTAACTCGAGAGTAGACGAATGTTTCCCTATCTCACACGGCGGTATCTTCAAAAACTCGTCAAAGTCGTACACCGCTTTCTTCCCGCTCGCGCAACACGACCACCCTTTACTCCTCTCGTGGAATATCGGTTTCCCTTTGTGGTAGCGGCACGACTTTTCCGTGTTGTCGCACTCCTTAAATTTCATCCCACATCCTATTCGTTTACAGGTTTGTTCGCAGTTCGGATCCATCGCGCGCGTCCTCGCCGCCTCTTCTTCGAGTCTCTTCCTCCGCTCTTCTATTCGCCTCTTTTCCTTCTCTTCGTTCTTTCTCGACTCTTCCGGGTGGTCTTCGCACGCGAAACCGTTCAAACATCGAGGACATTTTTTGCTCGCGTCGGCGTCGTTCTTCTTTTCTATTTCTTCTATATCTTCACGCTTTTTGATCGATGTCGTCGTCGTCGTCGTAGGTTTCTCCCGCGCGTGCGAATCTTCCGTGCGACACCCGCGAATTTGCAAAAACTCGTTGAAATCTTTGCTTCGTTTATTGCAGCACGGCCAACGCTTTTCGCCGTCCTGAAACACCGGCGGTTGGGTGTGGTGCACGCACTTGGTGTCGTCGGACGCGAGGCAGTCGCAGCCGATGCGTTGACACCGGATTATTGGGAGGTTTGATGGGGACATGTGACGAAATACGTGTGCTTAGTGGTTTTTGTGTCGCACATGCGTTATTATTTTTTTCACTAGAAAGAAGCGGCAACTATCTCGAATATCTCGTCATCGTCGTCGTCGTCTGCGTTTGCCGCGGCGTTACTCGCGTTCACATCATCGAGTAAAGGCCGAACGCGTTTGATTGAAGAGACGATGGGTGGCCTTTTCGGAATATTTTCATCTCGGTTTTTATTGTCGTCTTCGTCGTCGTCGTCTTCGACGCACACGGCTACGATACTTCTTTCGTCTTTGCTTTCTTCCGATTCGCTTTTTAGCGGCGGCGAGGCGAGGGCGTCGATCGCCAGCGTCTCGCGGAAGAGCTGGAATCGCCATCGACCAAACGTTTCCGGATCCGATTCGACGAGGGTTATGTCGTCGTGCGGCGCGTCCTTTTTGTCTTGTTTCTGTTTTCCTAACGCAATGTCAAAGTTTCGGAACGGCCTTCCGGAAATACCAACCCCTAACGCCTTCACGTAACTCTCGCACAAACACCAGTACCGTACAAACAGCTTCCTCCCTTCGTCTTCGTCGTCTGCGAGCGCGCTTTCGATTCGTTCAACCGCTTCGCCTTTTTTAAAGTATCTCTTCGCTAGTTTCAAGCACGTATCTTTCGTCCTTCTCTTCTCCACTTCGCAATCGATCCCGACGCGTCTCCCGTCCGTCGTCACCGCCATGGCGATGATATTCTTCGAGTGCGACACGCTAAACTGAATCAAACTCGATTCGTTCCCTGACCCAACTTTGTTCGATAAGAACGGTTTCCCTTTCTCGTTAAACGTAAACTCTAGCCGCGCTGGATCGCTTTTCATTCCTTTCTCGACTAAATAGGAGGATAAAACCGTTCGGACCATCGCGCGCGTTTGCAAGCGCTCTTTCCTCGTCTCCTCGTGTAAACTGTCGATTTGAATCGACTCCAATTCTTTCTTCGAAAGCAGTCGCTCGTATCTCTGCAACAAAGCCGGTGCCTCGCACTCGTTCCGCTGGAGAACGTACACGTGCACGCCATCATCGTCTTCTTTTTTATCGTTCTTCTTCTTCGATGTTGACGACGAGGACGCAGAAGAAGAAGAAGTTGTCGCGAAGAAGTGAGAACGCATTCGCCGCAAGATGTTGTTGGCGCTACTACCGTTAGCGCTGTTGTTGTTGTTGCTCGCGGTGTTCCCACCACCTCCACCGCGCTTTAGCGATAACAACCGCGAACAAAAAGAAGAAGGCTTCGTCGTCGTCGTCGCTACCACAATCATCATCTTATTAATTTTCTTATTCTTATTCTTCTTCTTCGTCGTCGTCGTCGTCGTCGTCGTCTTAGCAGTACGTCGTAGTTTTGAAGTAAAAAACTTCAAATTGTTCAATAAGAGGGATCCGACGCGCGAACGGCGGATCGGAGAGCGGGCGAGGAGAAGGAAATATTCCACGTACTTTAAAGGTAAACGAAACGAGCCGATGCAGAAACAAAAGCCAAAAGTCGATGATAATAAAAACACAGAGTAGAGAATAACAACTTTCCTTGATTGACTTTTATATATATATTAAATCGAGGATAGGTAGAGGTGACTCCTAATATGACTTCTATATTCGTCCTTTTCACGCGAATTGTCTTAAAACGCGCGCGAACAAAACGTTTGCGTTGATTTTTCTTATTATTCGTTTCATCGAAAGGAGTCGGCGTACTGCGAGAGGCAAGCGTCGCCGCACCCTTGGTCTTCGTACAAGCACTGATGAGCATCGCTATTCGGGGTTGGGTCATTGCCTACCATGACGTATTGCTCGCAATGTTCCATGGCGCCCGCTAACATATCTTGGTACGCTCTCAACTGTTCATCGAAATCCGGGATGTTGGAGATTTGTTCGTCTAACCGTACGTTAGCTGCAGAGACCAAATCGTAATCTTTCGAACCTTGCATATAATCTGCCACTATCTGCTTCATTTCGTCTTCCGAACCGCCTCCCCACTTGTAATCGTTACTCTTCGATCGCAAATATAATAAATCGGCGTTGGATAAGCCCAACAAATTTTTCAAAACCACCATGCTCTCGTCGAACCTCTCCAAAACGACGACGTGATCGTATAAGTTGACTATCCCTGCAGGCGACCATTCATTGTCACGCGCTTTTTGACTACCGATGTAGTCGTACTGTTTATTCATTGACGTTTGCATGTTCAAAAATGTGACCAACCTCGACTTCCACTCCTCTGCTGTCACTGGCATCGGCAGCAACTCGCTCGGTACTTCATAATCTTTACTGTGTGATTCAGATGGATCCATGACGTATTGAAACTCAGAGATCATTCTGCTCACCGGTTCTCGTACGCCCGTGAGCAAAAACGTCGGATGGTCCAACTTACCCAAAGTCGGTTCGCTTTGTTTGAACATCATATGATCGGCGTATAAATATGGCTCGTTTTTGTCGTCAATCTCCGTGGTTCCATCTTCATCGTGTCCCGTGAATGCTCCGTTTATCCCGTGTCTGGATGCGATTCTTCTGAACACACCGGCGGTCGTCGTGCTTCCGGTTTTAATCGTTTTCACGTAGAGAATGTTTATTCCGTAATCGTCGTCTATCTTCTCTCCGCTCCATCTGTGCCACTTAGATACATGCGCCGAAGAAGAAAGAGGTGCTAACGACGAAGAGAGAGACTCTAACACCATTCGTTCCAAACTGTTACTCCGTTCATATTGTTTCTTCATCCTCTCCGCTGCTTCTCCCACTATATCGAAAGGAGACGACGACGACGACGACGACGACGACGACAAAAACGGCGAGGAGGAGTAAGAAGAAGACGAAGAATAATACGCGGAAGCGCATCCGACGACGGCCAAACCGGTAGCAATCGCGCCCAGAACAACCTTACTCTTTCTTCCCCGGAAAAACGCAAAGCGCTGCGTCTCCTTCACCCCGGACGCATCATCTGCCTCGTCGTCGAACCCAACATCCTCATCTTTTTTACCGGGGATCGCCCCGTACGAACCGTGGAGGTTATGATGATGGTGGTGGTGGTGCTCGCCGTCACCGCCGCTGTCGTTACCGAAAAAAGACATCTCTTCCTCTTCTGTATTGTGCGTCGTGATAACCGCGCAAAACGAGAGAGACGAGAGAGAGAGAGACAAATGCGCGCGGCGCGGCCTTCTTTTTATGTCGCTTTTTTTTAGTGTTGGCTTTTTCATCCTGCTTACTACAGTACAGAAACCCTAAATGTTAAACCCTAAATGTTTTTTCTGCTTTTTCTTTTCAAATTTTTTTCTCGCGCTCTTCTTTCAAAAAACGCGCGCGCGAAAGCACACACGCACGGCTCCCTCGTCTCTCTGAGAGAGAGTGTGCGTGACCGCATAAACGATAACACGCGACGACGACGACGACGACGACGAGCGCGCGATGAGAGAAGAAGAAACGGCACGAGAAGAAGAAAAAGTCGAGGAGGAGGAAGGCAATCGACTTCGAATTCATCAATCTTCTTCTCCGGAGACGACGACGAAGATGGAGGAGGAAACGGAAGAAGAAAACGAAGCTGGCGTTGTCGTCGCGGAGAAGAAGACGACGACGAATACGACGACGAGCGCTAACGCCGACGATAACAAAGACGGGCGTCGTCGTCTGATTCCTCAATCGAAGGATTTTTTCCAACAAAACGCGCGCGCTTTCCATCCACCGCCGTACACTTTGGACGAAGAAATCTCCTACGCTTGGGCGACGCAACCGTTCTCGCCTCGGAGAGGCGTAGAGGCCGTGTTCGAGTGCTGGATGCAGTGCGAAAATGAAAAGTGCTCGAAGTGGAGACGGATACCCAGAATCGTTGGGAAGGTTTTAGAGCAAGGCAGAGCGGCGGTGGAGAGACAGTTGGTGAAAGATGCCGGGAAAGAGATGATTGTGAGGACGACGACGACGGAGGAGGAGGAGGAGGATATCGAAGAAGGACAAGAACGGCGAGGCAAACAACAAACAGAAGGCAACGACGACGACGCGGCAACGACGACGACGACGACGCATACTGAAACGAATAATACAACGAGCAGAAAAGTTTGGACTTGCAAAGACGTGCTCGACGCGCGGTACGATTCGTGCGAGAAACCGCAGGAACTTTCAGACGACGACATCGATCAATTGATGGCGGATGCTGACGAAGCGGCAGAGAAGGAAGTGCAGAAACAGGTGCAATCGAAAGCCCAGAAAGAAGAGGAGAAGAAAAAGCGAGCGCACGAATACAACAAACGAAAGCGCAACGAGGCGAACGAGTTGAAGATTCAAGCCGGGACGCACGAGAGGCTACCAAATGGGCACGTGAGGAAAATTGTAGAGAGGAAGGAAAAAGTCATCAAAGAACCGCGAGTGAAGAAAGAGAAAGTTATCAGGGTGAAAGTACAAAAAGAAAAGAAAGGAACGCTGGCCTATCTCTTGGAACAAGCGGTTGAAGGCGAGTTGTACGTTCCGCCGAGACTGCCGAATAAATTCACGACCGAGTGGACGTTCGTAAAGTGCGAGATTGAGTCGTGCGGGAAGTGGCGACGGGTAAAAGCGAACGAGGCAGTTGGCTTGGGGACGAGAGATCGATGGGTGTGTGCCTTGGGAGAGTACGGTGGTTTGAGGGAATTCGCGAGTTGTGATGCAAGGGAAGAATTTACGAGTGCGGAGATTGAACAGTTTATGAAGACGCAAACGGACGCTTTAGAAAAAGAGAAACAGTTGAAGAATTTGTTTCGAGAGTTTTGCGAACGGAATCCGAAGTACGTCACGGACGGATCATATAAAACGAGAGACGGTAAAATAGTCGTAGATGGATCGAAGAAAGCGGTGAAGATTACAGCACCCACTGTTACTCACGTAGTACCTGCGCCCGCAGTACCTGCGCCGCCAGTAGCAATGGCGGCGACGAGTTCGAATCCATCGGAGGCGTCGACGCAAACGTTGGACGAGGAGAAGACCAAAAGTAAGCCAAAAAAGGGCGAAGGTGAGTTAATTCTCGCTTGTATGGCGTTTAAAAAAGGCGAAATGACGGGTGAGCAGTTTATGAGTATCGCCTCGCAGTCTCCATTTGGTGCCCTTCGCGCGTGTTTTTATGTCTTATTTGGTACGGAAACGAGTTCGAACAACAAGGAGTGGATACTTAGCACACTCGAAAAGAGAACCATGGACGCATCGTTTATGCCTAGCATCAGACTTCGATATAACAACGAATCGCGGCTGTGCAACAGCGGGAGCGTTATTAAAAACGAGAAAGAAGTGAAAGTAAGCATAGACGAGAAGATCAAGAATATAATAGAAAAGAGAACAACCGGTGAAAAAAATGGCGGCTTCCATACGTCATCAAAGAGTGTGAAACTCATATTTGAAGTAAATGAAGATGAGAACAGAGTAAAAGTAATCGTGACTCCAGTTGCCAAAGATCTCAAAGAGCACGACATGGACGTGGTTGTTAAGAAAGAGGACGATAGCAGCACCGCAGGAAACGAAAGAGTAGAGAAGGAGACGCAGAAGAAGAAAGTACACGCTCACGGTGGCAATTTTGATCGGCGAGAGCAGGACACGAATGCATTCCAAATGCCCATCGATGAAAAATCTCCTGAAGATGATCCGAACGCGTGGCCAGGTGCGCCACACCCTCGCGTTCTTCCGGAGCCGTTCAATGAGAACGCGCAACTTCTCGCGGTGGCCACGACGTCCAAATTTTCTGCAAAAAGTGCTAAGGTAAAAATCCCGCCAACCATTCGCGTTACGTGTAATGAACACGACGGCGTATATCTCGTCAGACGAAACATGTTTAGATGCATGTGCGAGCAAAATGGTTGTTTGAAAGTATCCGGCGAAGGCGATGGATGCGTGTTCTTAGGTACGGAATGGGAGAAACACTGCGGCAAGGGGACCTGTAAATCGTGGAAGCGCTCGGTGCGCATCGTATCGACAGACGGAAATAATGAAAGGATTGGCAATTGGTTGCATCGAACAGGTTTGCAGCCGATGAAAGAAAACAATCTGTCGACAATACAAGATCGTCTCGAATTAAACAATGGCAGTTTGAAGAAGCGAAAATGCGTTAGTGGAATGAAGAAAGATCAGATTCAGCAAATCATGATGGAGGCGCTCCAAGATCCAGATTCTGACGAAAATTGTGGTTCTTTCAACGGTCTCTCGCTAAAAGATTTAATGCGCGCGTTTAATTTTATTTTTGACGATGCGCAAAAGGACGACGAGGAAAAGAAAATGTTCATGACATCTGCGCCGGAAAAGTTCGACGCTTCGCTCGTTGGTCGTCGGGTGGAAGTATTTTGGGCGGAAGAAAACGCGTATTTCCCAGGCCTGATTTCTCAGTACATCCCAACCGACGAGGTCGATGAGGCGAATGCCAATTCGAGCGCTATTTTTGAAATCACTTACGACGACGGCGACGTCGAAAAGTTGAAAAACTTTCAGAGTGAAAAAGTGAAATGGTTTTCTAACGAATACGTCCCAAAGAAGAAGTTAACTGCGGAAGAAGCATACATTGAGAGCGAGAAAAATCTTGGTCGGTTTGCCTGCGTCTCGAAAGCGTGGCGAGTTGCCGCTTTGACAGTTCTAAAAGCGAGAGGTTCTAGATTGCTCGAAGAGGCAAAGAAAGAACAAATTGCGAGTCGACAACAAGTTGGGTTCGTACAAGATTACGTTCATCGCGCGGATGTGAGAGAAGTAGCGAGCGAGCGTCAATGTGAACCGATTCGCGGCCACGTGTCTTTGAATTCCTGCTTTGCCGCTGATGCTGAAGATGATGGAGGTCAAGTCATAGATGCCGACCCGTGCGATGAAGGTAGAGCAAAAGATTGGTACCCGTGCATAGGAGAACGCAATCCTAGACTAAAATCTGGACGTGACGTTCGCGAACAAGAGACGTATGGGTGTGATTTCGTCACCGGACGAGACGCGGTCGCTGTGCTCGCGGAGGCTTTGCCCGAATTTTCCGACGACGAGCATTGGGATATTTACGCAAAGCTCATGAACCAAGTTAACGAATCGTACGGAAAGATGACTCCAGATACTCTCGCGACGCAATCATTAGCGCTCGCTGCGGAGGATCTCGCGGAGAAGTTTGAAAGAGCAAACATAACGTCTCCAAAGGACGGCATGAAGAATTTAGCGTGCGCCAAAGCGCTTTGGACGCTTTCCAAGAAGGCCCGGGAGAATCCAAATTTGTTCGTCGTTCACAGAAAAGGCTACGGCGTGGTGAACATTCGCGAAAACAACATTCAGAAAGGTGAATTCGTCATTGATTTCTTGGGCGAAATCTACCCTCCTTGGGCGTGGATGGAAAAGCAGGATGCGATCAAGCAAGCGCAAAAAGCCAAAGGATTGAAAGATATCGGCGCTCCCGAGTTTTACAACATGCAAATGGAACGACCTGGAGGCGACAAGCATGGTTTCGGTTTACTCTTTTGTGACGCAATGCACTACAACAACTTTGCCGCGCGAATGTCGCACTCGTGCGAACCGAACGTTCAAGTCATTCTCACCGTTGTTGACGGTAAATACGAAATCCATTTCTACGCCACTCGAGAAATTCTAAAAGGCGAGGAGTTGTGCTATAACTATCACAGTTGTTCGGACTCTATGAAAGAAGTCGAAGCGGCATTTTGCTTGTGCGGTGCTAAAAAATGTCGAGGAAGTTACTTATCATTTGTCGGCGAGAACAACAACTCGCAAGTGTTTGACTCGGAACATCGAATGTTGGATCGTTACGCAATGTTGTTGGATGCCATAGACGAGACGAACGAGAAACGCGATGGGAACGACGAGAACGATGAACTCGTCAAGACGCGTTTGGAAAGTCTAGGTTTTCGAATTGGTCGCGGTATTCTCGCAGACGCACCAAAATGGTTGACGAATTATTACGCGAAATTAGCCTCTTTTATCGACCACGAACGCGAAACATTACCTCCGCTCATTTACCAAGCCGCGAAACAACATCATATGAGCAGAAAGAAACGCGGCGATCCCGGGTATCGAGGTGAGTTCGTGTTTACAGAGAAAAACGCCGAGATCGAAGCCATGGCGGTAAGAGAGAATAGAATTCAAGCGCTCGCAGTGTGCATGTCGAAAATCCGTCGATTATTGACGTTAGGAGAAGGTTTCGATTCACCTAAATACGGCACGAGTCCACCGCCGTATGCGAAATTATCCGCAAAGGAAACTATCGAAAAGTTTTGGAGTAATAAAATCGCTACGGCGCCACCGATAGTGGCGCCTTCGGCAGAATCTGATGAACCAACCACGACGACGATGACGAAAGCGACAACAAACGATAGCATCGGAAAGAAGCGCAAAGGAAGAGGCAAGTGGTCGAGACCTGCGAAGAAAGAAGAAAACGGCACCGTTAACAGAGGAGTCGAAAGTAACGCGCCGAAAGAGAAACCGCACGAAAATGCGCCAAGCGTTGCGTTGTTTCTTTCTCAAACTATCGCGCAACATTCTAGGCGCAAGACGCTTTCTCACGCGCAACACGAGAAGTACCTCTCGTTTCTCTCCACTCTGGAGTTCAAAACAAAAGAAATGATGGATTTGGTGCTGGAGACGGCAGGTGAAGAAACCAGCGACGAAGAGAATGAAAGTCGTTTGCGCGCCAAGAACCGTTCTGCGCTACTCTGGCTTCGTGACGCTCTACTCGATCTCCCAGTAACGCCATGCGCCCGTCACGACCTTTGCGCCGACGTCATCCACCTCTTTGCCAACACCGAACATTTCTACAAGTTTGACCATCTTGCGCCGTGTTACCAAACGCAAATTGGAATTCAAATCGACGTTCGCGAAGACGAAGTGATGGCGTTTGGCGTCGGTGCTCAGGCTGCATCGCACAAAATTGCTAGTTCACACTCGAAAAAGTACAAAAGCGATTACGTACCGGCTGCGTTGCTGTCTTGGCATAAACAAGAATTGGCCGATCCAACTAAGCTCGTCCACGCGTCATTCAAAGGTTGCGCATACTTGCCGGACATTTCATGCTGCTATGGCGTTCGAGCAGAAGCGAAACCGATCATGTACGGATGCGATCTCGAAAATCGATCAAAATGGCTCTCTTGTCTGACCGAGAAAATAAACGAACCGTGGGAACAGAAAACGGGTCCTTGGGCCCAAACAAACGCGCAAAAGTTGATCGGCTCGCCGATGTTGGACGCCTGGAGGAAGAAACAATCGATGCTGGACGAAACCGTTTTAGATTGGCTGAGGACGAGGAAAGCATCGGATGTCAGCTTGCAACACGTTTTACAAAACGCGCAATCGGTGGGGTACCAGAAGAACTACAATAACAATCCAGCTTTGTACGAAAGCGGCAGATTGCTGCAAGTCGAGAGAGCGTTGTCGGCTCCAACGGATGCAAACTTCACGTCGAATGGTGATGACGACGAACAAAGACACCTCAGTAAGAAGGCAAAGCAAGAGTTAGCTTCACTGGCACCGTGGTCGTTCGATCCAAAAGTCAAGGTTTTCCCCCCAGGGCCAAAGAGCATGAAAGATTTCTCGGAAGTTGCTAAGAATGGAGCGGGACACAACGACGAAAACATGGAAATAGACAAAGTGCACGCGGCTGTCGTTTCAACGGCAAAAAAGAACGTCGAGAACGGCGAGGCGAGGCGTGAATGAATGCTTGTTAGCATATAAACGAATGAACAATTGTAACAACAAAAGATAAACACCTGCTGCTTTATACATTCACTAACTGACCGCTACGTACACATACACTAAAAATCCTACTCCTTTTCTTCTTCTTCTTCTTCTTCTTCTTCTTCATCTTCGGAAGCGTCGACGTTGTCTTCGTCTTCATCCTCTTCTGAAGAGGATTCTTCTTCGTCCTCGGAAGACTCGTCGCCTTCTAACTGCTTCGCATCTCTTAAAGCCTCCCTCGCGAATCGACAGGCGCACAGTAGAATCTTTGGCATATCGGCAGCACCGTTTGGCAAGCGCTCTCGAACCGTCGCCAACGCGTTTTCCTCCCGGCTTTGCAAGAACGTCAACCAAACGTCGTTGGAAACACCCAACAAATCCCAATAATACGGGTGGCCAGCTTTAAAGGCGATCGTGAGCTTTTTGGATATGTCTATTGCTGCGAGTTCAAGCGACGCGGCTATCTCTTCGACTGATTTGCCACCTAAATGTTGGATTAAAATCTCCTCCACGTCTTCTGGAATCGGCGTCTTCCGTTTGGCGCCGCGAGTGAGTTCGAGTTGTTCTTTTGTTTTCGGTTGTTCCTGTTGCTCCGACGTCGTAGGCTCGTTCTCTAGCGTCGTCAGCGCTGCTTCACGAAGCGCAGCGTACGGTTCTATTTCTTCTTCTTCGTAATCAACTTCCTCCTCCTCTTCGTCCTCTTCTTCTTCGTCGTCCGGATCATACTCTCCCTCTAGAATCCTACCGCGAAAGACAAACCCTTCCGGAACCGGGTCCATTTCGTACCCATCTCCTCGCATCTTATTCAACGCGACCCATAAATCTAACCCAACCATAGCATCGATTGCCGCGTATATCAACTGTTTCTCGTCCAACTTCCCGTTCCGCTCCCAATTCGAAGTTCTCGTGTCACCGTCTTTTGGCACTCGCTTCTCGAGCACGCGAACCGCCAATCGAGCTAAACTCCATCTCTGACTACCGTTGCTATTTTTATTTCTATTCTGCATTTTCTCCTGAGCACTACCGCCGTTATTCTCATCACTCGTAACATTCTTCGCCTTTGCCAGCGCGTCCAATTCTACCACTCCGTTCATCCGAACCTTGAAATCCCTATTTAGCTTTTGCGCGTCTCCTCGCGCGTTCACGCCCGCTTTCAACACCGACGGATCCTCCAAAAACCGAACCAGTTTCGAAGGGAGCGGGTTTTTCTGTTTCAGTCGTTTCCCGAGACGAATCAACGCGACTACTTTCTTCGTTTTATCGCCTTCACCGTCGTCGTTGTTGTTCTCTTTGTTCGCGTAATACGCCAGCTGAATTAAACTCGTCTTGGCTTCCCCACCGCCTTTTTTATAAAGCACCTTCCACTCCATGTCGAATCCAACGACGATACCATCGCCAACCGACGACAACGACGACGACGACTTCATCACCCCTGCCGCTGCTTCGCGATATATCCGTTCGATCGCCGAATCAATCTCTCGCTTCGTCTCCGCGACGATAATTTCCCCATCCGTTAACTCGTAATTTGGAAAAAGTAAGGGAGAAGAATCAGAAGACGGGAGTAGTAGTTTCGGTCGCTTCGTTGTCGTCGTCGCTACAAAGTTCTCCATCTCGAGACAACAAAAAAAAAGAGAGCGAGCGAATATGAAACGCGCCGCGCGTGTCTTTTCTCTCTCTCTCTCTCTCTCTCTTCCGGTTCCGTTCTCCGTCGGATTGGAAGTGTTGTTTCGCGACCTCGATTTTTGAAAATTTTAGTACGGTGGAAATAATTTAGGGTTTAGTCTAAACCCTAAACAAAAACTGCTCGCGACGTTTCTTCCACTTTTGCAATCGTCATCTTTCGCGAGGATGACGACGTTTACGACGACGACGATGGCATCATCGCTCGCATCTTCTTCTTCTTCTCCTACTCGCGATGGTACGTTTCGCGTTTTTCGTGGAGCCATGGCGTCGTCATCATCGTCATCATCATCATCATCATCATCGACAAAACAAAATCTCCATTTTTTTCCCCGTCGTCACTTTTGTCGCCAAAAAAATGGTCGTCGCGCCTACAACTCCTCCTCCTCCTCCTCCTCCGCGTTGAATACAACGAGAACGAAAGCGAACCCGTTCGATAAATCGCCGATCGTCCTTTCCGACGACAGCTCGGAGCAGTCCGTTTTGGACGTTTTAGAGGCGAGAGAAGTGTTGCTCGAAGACGAAGAACTCGCCAAGAGGAAAGCTTTGGATAACTACGGATACGTGTTGCGAATGAAAGGCGGACCGGAGATTTTGAGCGAGATTGACCCGGACGTTTTACCGATGCTTTTGAGACTACCGACGACGCGAGGGGACGTGGAGAAGCTGAGAAGGGCGAAAGATGGGTACGAGCAATGGGAAGAGG
>Ga0181578_10003891_pt1 | contig 13452 bp, 13 predicted proteins | sample 071ome_21_FD_148659 | JGI IMG/M metagenome (GOLD analysis project Ga0181578, IMG submission 148659) | Coastal salt marsh microbial communities from the Groves Creek Marsh, Skidaway Island, Georgia - 071401CT metaG (spades assembly) | ecosystem: Environmental > Aquatic > Marine > Intertidal zone... | reverse complement strand
ATCTCGCGGCGGAAGGTCAAGTACTGGCCGTGCTCGAATCCGAGTTCGGTATCGGGACACTCGAGCGTGACCAGCACCGACGACGATGTGTCCCGTTCGATCTCGGTGACGGTCAGCGGGTGAAAGACAACGGCCATCAGATCGCCTTGAACGACTCGAACGGCTGGCGACAGGCGTCGCACATGTGCAGTGCCTTGCATGCCGTGGCTCCGAAGGCCGATGTGAGACGGGTGCGACGGGAGTTGCAGTGGGGGCAGGCGACGGGGAGATCGAGGGCCACCGGGCCATCGGCGGCGGCGCCGGGTGGCGCAATTCCGGCAGCGGTGAGCTTGGCTCGGCCCCGGTCGGTGATGTCGTCGGTCGACCACGGCGGGCTCATCACGAACTCGACGGATGGTTCGTACCCGGCGGCAACGACGGCGGCCTCAACATCGGACCGGATCTGTTCCGTCGCCGGACAGCCCGTGTAGGTCGGCGTCAGCCGGACGTGGGCGGCATTTCCGTCGACCTCGACCGAACGGACCATACCCAGGTCGCCGATGGTGACGTGAGGCAGTTCTGGGTCATCGACGGCCCGTACGAGCAGATCGAGCTCGCTCACCATGTCGCTCCCGGGTGCGCACGAGCGAGGCCCTGCATGACCTCGAGCATCGGCGCGAGGTGCTCGCTGTGCTCGCCGCGGAGACCGCCCGACCGGGTGGGCGGCTCGGGCGGCATGGTGAGCGTCGCCTCGGACACGGTTGCGCCGACGGCTGCTCGCCACGCACCGTCGAAGCGAGGCCCGATGAGCCCTGCGGTGCGGAGGTCGTCTTCGTCGTCGGCGCCGAGCAGCTCTTCGGCGAAGGGCCACATGGTGTCGAGGCCCGCCTGAGCCCGTCGGTGACTTTCGTCCGTGCCGTCACCGAGACGGATCAGCCAGCCGGTGGAGTGCCGCAGGTGAAAGCGCGTTTCGTTGACGGCGCGGGCAGCAAGCGCCGCGAGCGTCTCATCGGTGCTGCTGCACATCGATTCCCAATACAGAAGGGCAGCATGGTCGTGCAGCACCTGCCGCGCCATGGTGACAGCGAAATCACCGTTGGGTTGCTCGACGATCAAGGGGTTCCGGAAGTCGGTCGCGTCGCGTTCGTAGGCGAAGTGGTCCTCGTCATGGCCATGGCCTTCGAGCTTGCCGGCGTAGGTGTAGAGGTGGCGGGACTGCCCGAGGAGATCGAGGCTGATGTTGGCCAACGCCATGTCCTCCTCGAGTTCGGGGGCGTGGGTGAGCCACTCGGCGAGTCGGTGGCTGAGGACGAGGGTTCGGTCGGCCTGCCGCAGGACGTGCGTGAGGAGATCGGCAGGCATCACATGTGATCGACGTCCGCCGGCAGCTCGTAACTGGTCGGGAAGCGGTAGGCCTTGTCGGCGGCGGGTTCGAAGAGTTCGGCCTCGGCCGACGGGTCGGAGGCGACGATGTCGGCCGACGGCACGACCCAGAGGCTCACACCTTCCTGGCGGCGGGTGAAGAGATCCCGCGCGGCCTGCAGCGCCGTCTCGCCGTCGGCGGCATGCACGGAACCGACATGGGTGTGGCTCAGCCCGCGCCGGGCCCGGACGAACACCTCCCAGAGCGGCCAGGCAGCATTCATGCGACTCGTTCCCGCTGCTGTTGCTTCTCGGCGTACGCCACCGCCGCCTCGCGGACCCACTCGCCCTCAGCGTGGGCGTTGCGGCGCGTGGAGATGCGCAGATCCGGGATCTCGCCCTCACCCCTGACCATCGTCGCGAACTCGTCCCAGTCCGGCTCGCCGAAGTCGTAGTGGCCCCGCTCCTCGTTCCACACGAGATCGGGGTCAGGGATGGCGAGGCCGAGCAGCTCTGCTTGCGGAACGGTGGCGTCGACAAACTGCTGGCGGAGTTCGTCGTTGGTGTAGCGCTTGATTCCCCACGCCATCGAGCGGGCGGTGTTGGGTGAGTCGGTGTCGGGAGGGCCGAACATCATGATGCTCGGCCACCACCACCGATCGAGGGCCCGCTGGGCCATCGCCTTTTGCTCGGGCGTTCCCTCCGAGAGCGTGAGCATGATCTGAAAGCCCTGGCGCTGATGGAAGCTCTCCTCTTTGCAGATCCGTACCATCGCCCGTCCGTAGGGTCCGTAGGAGCAGCGGCAGAGCGGAACCTGATTGGCGATCGCGGCGCCGTCGACGAGCCATCCGATCGCACCGACGTCGGCCCACTCGGGCGTCGCATAGTTGAAGATGGAGGAGTACTTCTGCGTCTTGTTGTGGAGGCGGTCGAGGAGCTCAGCCCGGTCGACGCCGAGGCTCTCGGCGGCTCCGTAGAGGTACATGCCGTGGCCGGCCTCGTCCTGCACCTTTGCGGTGAGGATGGCCTTGCGGTGCAGCGACGGCGCCCGGGTGATCCACTCCCCTTCCGGCTGCATGCCGATGATCTCGCTGTGCGCGTGCTGTGCGATCTGACGCACGAGCGTCTTGCGATAGTCGTCGGGCATCCAGTCGTCGGGCTCGATCCGCTCGTCGGCGTCGATGAGTGCGTCGAACTCTGCTTGGCTCACGCCGGCTCCTTTTGCGCGACCATGGTCAAGACGTCGTAGCTGGCGAGCACGTTGTCGTCCTGATCGATGACCTTGGTGTCCCACCGGACCTCGCCGTAGCCGGCGCCCGCCCGGAGGGACTTCTGCTTGCAGGTGAAGATGACCCGGATCTCGGTCCCCGGGTAGGTCGGTGTCGCGAACCGGAGGTTGTCGACGCCGTAGTTGGCGAGCACAGGGCCCGGATCGGGCCACACGAACAGGCCGGCCGCCATCGAAAGCACGAGATAGCCGTGGGCGACTCGACCTTCGAAGATCGGACTGGCCTTCGCGGCCTCGTCGTCCATGTGGGCGTAAAAGAGATCGCCGGTGAAATGGGCGAAGTGCTCGATGTCTTCGAGCGTGATCACCCGGGGTTCCGTGTCGAGACAGTCGCCGACCTCGAGTTCGTCGAAGAACAGCGTGAACGGATGGCCGTTGTGGCGGCGAGCAGCACCATCGACCCACTCGCCCGTGACCGCAGTGACGAGATCGGGCGAGCCCTGCACCGCGGTGCGCTGCATGTGATGGAGTACCGAGCGAACGCCACCGAGTTCTTCGCCGCCACCCGCTCGACCGGGCCCGCCGTGGACGAGCTGAGGAAGCGGTGAGCCATGGCCGGTCGACGCAGCGGCGGATGTTGCGTCAATGGTGTGGACCCGGCCGTGGAACGGTGCGATCCCGAGGGTGATCCGCGCGGTCTCGTCGGTGTCGGGCCCAAATACCGAGGCGACAAGACTGCCGCGGCCCTTGGCGACGAGCGCAACCGCGTCGTCGAGGTCCTGATAGCCGAGGAGGGTCGACACCGGGCCGAACGGCTCGACGACGTGAGCGGCCGATGAGGCAGGATCGTCGGCGCGCAACAGTGTCGGCGCCATGAATGCGCCGCGTTCGGTGTCGAGTCCGGAGAGTTCCGGTGCGAACACCGTGCGGGCCCCCACGCCGGCGACGGCGGCGTGGACATCGGCTCGCTGCTCCAGACCGACGAGGGCCCCCATGTCGGTGGCGTCGTCGGCGGGGTGGCCGACCGTGATCGCCTCCAGTCGGGCGACGAGGGCGTCGCTAACGGTGTCGAGGTGGGTGTCGGGCACGATCACCCGGCGGATGGCGGTGCACTTCTGACCGGCCTTGGCGACCATTTCGCCGACGACGGCGTCGCAGAATGCTCCGAACTCGGCCGTGTCGGGTCCGGCCGACGGGGCGAGGACGGCGGCGTTGAGTGAGTCGGCCTCGGCGGAAAAGCGCACGCCTCGTTCGAGCACGGCAGGGATCGTGCGGAGGGACCGGGCGGTCGCGGCTGAACCGGTGAAGGCGAGACTGTCCTGTTCGTCGAGGAGGTCGAAGATCGGGGTGATGTCGCCCGCGACGAACTGCAGCGAGCCTTCCGGAAGCAGACCGGAGTCGAGGATGGTGCGCACCGCCGCCTCGGCGACGTAGGCCGTGGGCGTGGCCGGCTTGGCGATCGTCGGGACGCCGGCGAGGAACGCAGACGCGAACTTCTCGAGCATCCCCCACACGGGGAAGTTGAAGGCGTTGATCTGGACGGCGACGCCGTTGCGGGAGACGTTGATGTGCCGGGCGACGAAGCTGCCGTCGCGGCTCAGCGACTGGACATCACCGTCGGGCCAGACCGTGCTGTTGGGAAGCTCGCGACGGCCGATGCCCGAGTAGGCGAGAAGCGAGCCTGCGCCGCCGTCGATGTCGATCGCCGCGTCGGCGCGGGTGGCTCCGGAGCGGTGGCTCAGGGCGAACAGCTCGCTGGTGTCCTCCAGGAGAAGCTTGCCGACGGCGCGCAGGATGGCGGCGCGATCGTGAAAGGTGAGTGCTCGAAGGGCCGGGCCGCCGACGTTGCGCGCGTAGTCGTGTGCGGCTGCCAGGTCGAGGCCGCCGGCACCGACAACACCGATTGTTTCGCCGGTGATCGCATCGGCGACGTGCCGGTCACCCGAGCCCGTGTGCCAGCGACCTGCGATGTGGCTCTCGAACGTGCGCATACCCGATCCCTCCGTTGGAGCATATGATCAAAGCTTTGATCATGTCAATCGTGATGGGTTGCGGCTCCGCAGGCGATGCCTGGCCCGGGCACGGCGGCCGAGCGCGGGAGCCCCGGAGATCAGTCGGCGTGAAGGTCGCTGCTGCCGAGGTAGGCAGCGATCACGTTCGGATCCTTTTGCACCTCTGCAGGCGTGCCCTCGGCGATCTTCTCGCCGAAGTCGAGCACCATGATGCGATCGGCGATATCCATGACAAGCCCCATGTCGTGCTCGACCATGATCATCGAGATACCGAGCTCTCGGCGGATATCGAGGATGAAGCGGGCCATGTCCTCGGTCTCCTCGAGGTTCATGCCGGCCACCGGTTCATCGAGCAACAGGAGCTGAGGATCCATGGCCAGTGCCCGACCCAGTTCGACCAACTTCTGAATGCCGTAGGGCAACAACGCCACAGGGTGATTGCGCCACTCCGCGATCTCAAGGAAGTCGATGATGTCCTCCACCCGCCGGCGGTTTGCCATCTCTTCCTTCTTCGCCGGGCCGATCCACAACATGCCTTGAAGCCAGTTCTGCTTCATGCGGATGTGACGGCCGAGGAGCAGATTCTCGATCACCGTCATCTGCGGGAACAGTTCGATGTTCTGGAACGTTCGGGCGATTCCCAGCTCGGCGATGTCGTCAGGTCGGCGGCCCATGATCGACTCGCCCCTCCACCGGATGTCGCCCTCTTGGGGGCGATACACCTGCGAGATGGTGTTGAAGATCGAGGTCTTCCCGGCGCCGTTCGGACCGATAATCGAGAACAGCTCCCCTTCGTGTACGTCGAAGGTGACACTGCTGATCGCAGTAACACCGCCGAACCGGAGGGTGATGTCCTGGGCTTGCAGAATAGGGGCGCTCATCGTCTCAGCTCCTCTCAGGACAACCAGCGCTTGCGGCGCTTGTAGTGCTTGACGTTGCGGAAGGACTTCCGCTCGCCGCCGTCGCCGTGGAGCCCGAGATAGAACTCCTGGACATCTTCGTCATTGCGAAGTTTTTCGGCTGGGCCGTCCATCATGACCTTGCCGGACTCCATCACGTAACCGAAGTCGGCGATCGAGAGCGCCATCATGGCGTTCTGCTCGATCAGCAGAACCGACACGCCCTGCTTGTTGATGTCGACAATGATGTCGCGGATCTGTTCGATCAGCATCGGCGCAAGGCCAAGCGACGGTTCGTCGAGCACGAGGAGCTTGGGTTCGGCCATCAACGCACGGGCGATTGCAAGCATCTGCTGCTCGCCGCCGGAGAGATATCCCGCGACCTGGGTGTGACGCTCGCGCAAGCGAGGGAAGAGCTCCATCACCCGTTCATAGTTCGCATCCATGTTGGCCCGGTTGGTGAAGGCACCACACGACAGGTTCTCATCGACGGTGAGCTCAGCAAAGATGCGGCGGCCTTCCATCACCTGCGAGATCCCACTCTCCACGATCTTCGCCGGGAGGCTATGGGTCACGTCCTGGCCATTCCAGGTAATCGACCCCTTGGTGGTTTTGCCCTCATGCACGTCGAGCAGACCGGTGATGGCTCGGGCGGTTGTGGTCTTGCCGGCTCCATTCGAACCGAGGAGCGCGACAATTTTGCCGTCGGGCACCTCGATCGAAAGGCCTCGTAGGACGAGGATCACCTCGTTGTAGACCACTTCAAGGTTCGCTACTTCGAGCAACGCTCGACCTCCACGAATGACGATGAGAAAAAGATCGGATTGTGACGGTCTGAGACCGTCCGGGTCCGGCCACCCGCCGGCAGATCGGGCCGGAGGGTGAGCGCACCCGGCGGGTCGGAGCGTGAAGCCCCGACCCACACGGGAAACGCAGGTTGTTCGATCAGCCCGATGGCTCGATGCACGGACCGTCGAAGACGTAACCCTCGGCGACAGAACCGACATAGTCCTGCTCGATCGGGATAAGACCGGTGGAGCCGGGGTTGTCTGCAGTCGATTCGCTCAACGGAATGATGTTGAACTGCGAGACGTCGACGTCGTAGATCCAGCTGGAGCGGACGACGGCCTCGTTGTAGTCCTGAGGCCATGACTGGTTGGCGGACAGGCCCTGGAAGTCGACCTCAATGCCAGAGTTCGCAAGGGCAACCATGTTGGCCCGGGTGAGATCACCCTGATCGATCGCAGCCTCAATGAGGGTCTGCGCCATGATGCCTTCGATCCAACCGGTGGTGTAGACGTCGGAGATGTTGAGATCTGGACGGTTCGCGGTCATCGCCTCGACCAGGGTGTCCATGCCGGAGATGCCGGGGGTGGCCCACGGCGCCTGGTAGTACGACTGGAAGTAGAACTCCGAGAACTCAGCGGCGAAGTCCGACGGCATGTGGACGAGGTAATTGAACGACGGCGAGTTGCCGGACCAGTAGGCCTCGAAGCCCTGGCTCACAGCGTTGCCGAAGACGTCGAGGAGCTCACCTGGTGTGAGTGTGACCCAGACCATGTTCGCACCCGAGCCGACGAGCTCGGCCACGATCGCAGTGCGGTCGTCGCCGGCCACGGCACCCGTGCCGTCATACACGATCGGGATACCGAGCTCTTCGGCGGCGAGCGCCGCACCGACGGAACCGTCTTCGCCGTACTCACCCGGGCGACCGATAATGGCAAGTGCGGGGTCTCCGCCGTCAGCGGTGACCTGCTCTGCCATCCACTCGACACCGTTCATCGACTCGATGCAGTAGGTGGTCTGCTTCTCAAGGATCGTCGGGCCGAATTCGGGGTCCGGCCACAGCGACGCCCACGAGAGCGGAATCACGAGCATGTTGTCTTCGGCGGCCTGCTCGGCAATGGCCGCAGTGATCGGAGAGCCGGTGTTCTCGGTGATCATCAAGACACCATCATCGGACTCCTGGGCCAGCTCTTCGTAGTTCTGGATACCGATATCCGTGGCGTAGCCAGAGTCGAGAACCACCGTCTCGACAGTCCACCCCTGGTATCCGCCTTTCTCGTTGAAGACCTCCCAATAGACTTCCTGGGACTCCACGATCTCGGCAACGAGCGAGGCGAAGGGACCGGAGAGGTCACCGTTGATGCCGACACGGATCACCTTGTTTTCCACGTCGACACCGAAGTCCGAGGCGATCTCACCGCTATCGGAGCCAGCGTCGTCAGTACTCGAGGCGCCGGTGTCAGCGCTTCCTTCATCGTCGTCGCCGCCGCACGCAGCGGCAAACACGCTCAGTGCCAGCAGAAGCGCCAGCAGCATTTTCAATCGTCGCACGTTGAACCCTCCATATCGGTTTGTGCTTGCTCGCCTTTGCGAAGCGAGCGTTCCTCCGTAGGGCGCCAACGCACCCCAACAGACTGGTTTCGGGAGCTAGTAGCTGAACGGCCACCGCTTCCAGTAGTTACGGATCTTGATCCAGATGCCGTAGAGCCCGAGAGGCTCAAAGATCAAGAACACGATGATCAAGACGCCATAAATGACGAAGTTCCAGAAGAACACGCTCATCGGCCAGCCCGGCGCAACCGTGCCCGTAGCGATCGGACCGAAGTCGCCGTCACCGGCAGTGAGCAAGATGTTGGCGAGCCAAGCGACCGGGCCGTTCGACGCAGTTTGTTCGCTCAGCCACTCGGTGAAGGTCTTGACCACCTCGGGGGTGAGTTCGACGAACACGGTGCCGAGCATGGTCCCGGCGATCGTGCCAGCACCTCCGATCAGCAAGATCGCGATGAAATCCACCGAGAGGAAAAGCGACCAGTTCACCGGTGACATCCGGCCGTTGTAGGAAGCCCACAATGCACCGCCAACCCCGGCATAGAAGCTGCTCAGGGCGAACCCGAGGCGCTTGTATCTGAACTCGGAAACCCCCATGACCTCTGCGGCGATGTCACGATCGCGAATGGCCTGGAGGGCCCGGCCGGTGCGCGACCGCACCAGGTTCTTCGCCAAGATGATGAAGAGCCCGACCAGTGCCGACAGCAAGAAGAACTGCTTTTGTTCTTCGCTGAGATGAACGAGGCCGAACCACCTCCCGTCGTCGGTGAACGCAACAAGAGGATCCTCTTCCTTCCAAAGTCGGAAATCGAGGGTTGGCCACTTTCGGCCCGACTCAAAGTCCCCGGCGTAATTTGGGAACATGCGCCCGAGATGCAAGCCAATAAACACCAACCCGACGGTGACGATCGCAAGGTAGAGACCGCGGACCTTCATTGCCGCGGGTGACACGAAGATACCGACGGCGGCTGCCGCCAGGCCTGATGCGGGGAGCCAGATCCACATCGGGAGCCCCAGACCACACTGGCCTTCTTCGTCAAGCACACCGAGTTCCTCGTGGAACGGCACGCAGGCCTGCCACTCGTCGCCGTTTCCACCGAGCGCAACGGCGGCATAGGCCCCGACGCCCATGAAGAAGGCGTGCCCAAGCGACACCTGGCCCGTGACGCCGACGAGGATATTGATGCCAAGTGCGGCGATGGCCAAGGGCAACATGTTGCTGACCGGGTTGATCCAGGTGGGGCCGAGAAAGAACTCCGGGATGCCGGAGATGTAGGGCGCTCCGAGGCCCATCAGCACCAAGAAGACGCCGAAGGCAACCGACAGGCCCTTCTGGGTGTACGTCGGGAAGATCGCAGCTTCTTGCTCGTACGAAGTCCGAAGCAACGGACGATTGAATGCCACGTCAGACCCTCCGAATCTCAGGCGTACCGAAAAGGCCGTACGGCTTGACCAGCAACATGAAAAGCATCACGAGGTAAGGAACGATGGTCGAGTAGCCGGAGCCCAGCGTGGAGTTCCACTGCGACAGGTACTGCCCAGCGAACACCTCGGCTGTGGCGATGATCATGCCGCCATAGATCGCGCCGGCAACCGAGTCGAGACCTCCGAGCACGATGACTGGCAGGACCCGAAGTGCGAGGAGCGGGTGGATCTCTTGGCTGACCGACCCGCCAGGAGGGAACGGAGCCATGCCGTAGACAATGGCGCCAAGCGCAGCGAGCGCCGTGCCCATCGCCCAAGCGATCGCGAACACACGGCCAACATTGATGCCTTGGGCCATGGCCGCTTCTTGGTCGAAGGCCACCGCCCGCATCGCGACGCCGAGCTTGGTGCGGAAGAAATAGAGCACACCAAGGCCAGCGGCAACCGCGATAAACACCGCCACCACGTAGGACTTCGGTATCACCGCACCGCCAACATCCCAGAACTCTGCTTTCCAGGGCACGCCGAGGCTGCGCCCCTCAAGGGCAGTGGCGTCCAGGTTGAACGGCCGGACAGCGACCTCGATGCCGAGGGTGATGACCGCCATCGCGAACAATGGTTGACCCACCATCGGTCGAATCGCAATCCGCTCGATGACGAGCCCTAGGAGGGCGGCAAGGGCGAGTGCGATCAACACATTGACGAACCACATGATGACCGTGGCGTTTTCGCCTTCGGCCGGCGCGAACGGGTTGTCGAACGGGAGGAACGGCAAGCCGCCGTCCGCGACGAGAATCGTCATGAACATGGCGCCGGCCATCGACAGAGCACCTGCAGCGAAGTTCAGGACCTGCGTCGCTTTGAAGATGATGACGAAGCCGAGAGCGATCAAGACATACACCGATCCCAAGGCCAACGCCTTGACCACGGTCTGGATGAACGTCGCGCTCGATCCCACTTGCGCGAACTGAAGAGCCGTGTTCATCACGTGTACATGTCCTCGATCAGGTCGCCGAACATTTCATCCATTGCGCTTCGCTTGAGTTTCTGCGTTGCTGTGAGCTCGCCATCTTCGTGGTCGAGCTCCTTTGGAATCATGCGGAACTCCCGCACGTTCTCGACGCGGGCGAACTTCTCGTTGGTCTCGTTAACGACACCTTGGATCAGCTCGATGACTTCCGGCTTCTCGGTGAGATCGCGGTAGGTCGTGTACGGGATGTTCTTGCGCATCGCCCAGTCACCGACGGTCTCCAGTTCGATGCCGATCAGGGCCGAGAGGAACTTGCGGCCATCGCCGATCACCATCGCTTCCTTGACGAACATCGATGTCTTCAGTGAGTTCTCGATCTCCGACGGCGAGATGTTCTTGCCGCCCGAGGTGATGATGATGTGCTTGATGCGGTCGACGATCTTGACGTGGGTGCCATCAACCCACTCACCGACGTCGCCGGTCATCAGCCAGCCGTCCTCGGTGAAGGTTTCCGCTGTCTTATCGGGCTTGTTCCAGTAGCCGACGAACACCCCGGGGTGCTTGGTCTGGATTTCACCGGTCTCGGGGTCGAGACGCAGCCCGATGCCGTCATAGGGCTCCCCCACGGTGCCGAGCTTGTTGCGGCCGGCAAAGTTGCAGGTGGCGACGGCGGAGTTCTCGGTCATGCCGTAGAGCTCGAAGACGGGCACACCGATACCCATGAAGAACTCGAGAACCTCGGGGGCGATGGCCGCTGCGCCGGACGCGGAATAACGGCAGCGACGCAGGCCGATGCGCTCCTTGATCGCCCGGAAGACCAACGGTTCACCGATCCATGAGAGCGCCCGACTCTTGGGGGTGTGGTTGCCACCATTTCCGGCCTTCTCTTTGCCAATCGTTCGGGCCAGGCGGATCCCGAAGTTGAAGAGGGCCTTCTTCAACCGGGTGGCGTCATTGCCACGGATGTGGACGCCGGCGTACAGGCGCTCCCAGATGCGGGGTACGGCGAAGAAGACGGTCGGCTGGATTTCGCGCAGGTTCAACGTCACCGTGTCGATCGATTCGGCGAAATTGAGCGACGGACCGGCCGCACACATGGTCCAGGTCGAGAAGATCCGCTCGGCGACGTGGCACAGCGGGAGATAGGTGAGGATGAGGTCGTCGGGACCCGGGCCCTTTCCGTCGGGCACGCGAGCGGTTTCGTTGATGATCTTCTCCATCGCAAACGCAGCGTTTGCGTTGGAGAGCATGGCGCCCTTCGGCGGACCGGTGGTGCCCGAGGTGTAGACGAGCGTCATGATGTCGTCGGGAGTCGCCTCTGACATCAGCTTCTCGACGGCGCCGGGGTTCGCCTCGCGATGCTGACGCCCGAGCTCAAGGAAGTCGTCCCAGAACATGAGGCGTTCGTCGGTGTAATCACCGAAACCACGTGGCTCGGAGTAGAGGATGCGCTGAATCGCGCTGCCGACCTCGGGATCGATCTCGAGGACCTTGTCGGCCTGTTCCTGATCCTCGGCGAAGTAGATCTTCGGCGTGCAGTCGCCAACCAGGTACTCGACCTCGGCGGACGGGTTGGTCGGGTACAACCCGACCGTGATGCCTCGCACGGCGACCGTGGCGAGATCGAGGATGATCCACTCGGGGTTGTCCTCGGAGTGGATGGCGACTCGGTCCCCCACTTCGAGGCCGGTGGCGAGCAGGCCGTGGGCGGCGGTCTCGATCAGGTCCCAGGTCTGTGCCCAGTTGTATTCCTGCCAGATGCCGAAGTCCTTCTCTCGCATCGCGACCTTGCCGGGCATGGTGAGCGCCCAGTCCCGTGCGAGTGATGCGACGGTCTTCGTTCCCGTCGTCGCCGAGGACATCTCCTCGATCGTTGCGGCCATTCGTGCTTCCCCCCGGTCGACGTAGGCGGTGCGCAATCTAGGTGTCCCGATCGGAGATGGTCAAGGTTTTGACGAGTTGGACGCGTCGCGGAACACCCCCCCAGGTCGGCGCACTTCCGCCCGTCAGCCCGGCTGTTCGATGGCCGTGACCCGCTGGAGCCGACGACGGTGACCGGGGTAGTCGTTCATCGCGTAATGCACGGTCGTGCGGTTGTCCCACAGCACCACCTGGCCGGTTTCCCAACGGACTCGGACCTGGAACTCGGGCCGGGTCTGGTGGGCGTAGAGGAACGAGAGGAGGGCATCGCTCTCGGCATGTTCGAGTTCCTCGATCCGGGTCACGAACGCCGGATTGACGTACAGCGCCCGACGACCGGTCCGCGGGTGGATGCGCGCGACCGGGTGCGTCGCTGCCGTCGACGGACCCTCCTCTTTCTCCGGGTAGACGTGCGTAGCGGTGAGTTCGGAGACCCACGACTGGAGGCGAGGCGACAGCCGATCGAAGGCGAGCGCCGTGTTTGCGAAAAGCGTGTCGCCCCCGATCGGTGGCAGCTCGCATGCATGCAGGATCGACACGGCGGCAGGGGGCGACGTGAAGGAGATGTCGCAGTGCCAGAACTCGCCGCCGAAGGTCTCCGTGTCGTCGGGCTCCTTGATCACCTGAAGGATCGCAGGGTGTTCGGGGATGGCGTCGATGAACGGGTGCACGTACGGGTCCCCGAACGACTCGCCGACACGAACGTGGTCGGCCACCGAGAACTCGTCTTGTCCGGACACGACGAGGACGTGGTGCTCGTCGAGCAGATCCTGCAGCGCGCCGAGTTCGACGTCGCCGGCGTCGGTCAGGCGGACGCCGTCGACGCGCGCGCCGAGCGACGCAGCGAGCGGCGTGACGGTCCAGTCGTTCACGGCGTCAGTCCACCCGGCCCGACCGCACGATGCAAGGCGCAGACCGCACGATCAGCCAGACTCTGCAGCGATGCGCATCGTCGGCCGCGACGGCGCCATGGCAGCGGCGAGAGCGGCAGACAAGCGGCGCGCCGACGGTTCCAGCCGCCGCAGTGGGCACAGGCCACCCTGCGCTGCCACTGTGATCAGGTGGCGATACTCCCCCTCCCCTCTCCGACGCGCGACGCGGTCGAGACCTGGGTCGACAACCATCTCGGCCACCTCTTCGACGGTCCGGCGATCGGCTCTCCTGCCTTTCGTGGTGGTCAACGGTCTGCTGATGCGGCCCTCGCTGCGTTCGATGTTCGTGGGTACGCCGCAACCCGAAACGAGGTCGCGCCGATCGAGCGCCGGGGCGCCTCCCGCCTTTCGCCCTACATCCGCCATGGGCTACTGCCACTCCTCGAGGTCT
>Ga0181578_10003879_pt1 | contig 13465 bp, 9 predicted proteins | sample 071ome_21_FD_148659 | JGI IMG/M metagenome (GOLD analysis project Ga0181578, IMG submission 148659) | Coastal salt marsh microbial communities from the Groves Creek Marsh, Skidaway Island, Georgia - 071401CT metaG (spades assembly) | ecosystem: Environmental > Aquatic > Marine > Intertidal zone... | reverse complement strand
TTCATCCCCGAACAACTCCGCAGCCCAGGCCACACGCTCCCGCGGAATCGCTCCCTCCAAATCAATTTCTCGCCGCTTCTCTAATACAATTCCCGGGATCATCTAATTAATCATCTAAATGTTTATCGAATTACCGACATTAACTATTGTAAGCAACGGCTGGGTCAAGCAGTTGATTGAACAGCAACCAAAATAAGCGGCGAAAAAGCCGGACTTCCTAATAGCTCTCTCGCAATCGGCGACTTCTTATATCCTGGCTTTGAAGAGGGCTTTCGCGATGATCGAGATTCAGCGGATAATCATAAGAAGCCAGTCCGCTAATCGCGGGGGAGCGTCTGCAGGATATTGCGCGAGTGATTCGCGATTCTTTCGAAAGTATTGATTATTTCGATGTAGATAAACTCGGCGTAGATACCGGAATCGTGATTGATCATGCGGTTCACAGCCCGCTTTCGCAAGGCGATCCGGTTTTCGTCGATCTGCTTTTCCAGGTCGAACGCCATTTCGATGTCGGCAGGAGTGACTTTCGACTCCAAGCGAGAAAGGTAGAGACTGATGAACCGCTGGACGCTTTCCCCGAATTCCAGAATATCGTCTTCGATTTCCTGGGTGACAAACTCGTTTTCGTTGTAACGTTCGGCGGCACGGTTGGTTAGCCGATTACAGCAGTCGCAAACAGCCTCCAATTCAGCCACAACTCTGAGGTATTGAGTGGCCTTCCGGCGAGTTTCCTGGCTGAGCTGATCCGAGGCGCAATGAGTCATGAATTCGAAAAGCTCGGTAGTGATGGCATTGCTTTCCCCTTCCATGGCCCTCAACTGCTCAACTTGAATGGACAGGTTCTGATGAGGCTTGCTGTAGATGTAGAGAAATTGATCGAACATGCTCTTGCTCAGCTCACCGAGTTTCCGAATTGCTTGCTGAGCTTCAGAGAAATTTAGCTCTCCTGATCCCCAAGACGCTGTGTTCAGGTACTTGAAGTGGGTTAATTTTCGATCGGGCTTCTCCCTCACCATCCACTGCACGAAGGACGCGATCTTGGGGACGAAACTGATCAGGAGCAAAATATTAACTAGATTGAATAGGGTGTGGAAGAGGGCCAGATGATTCGGGAGATCGTCGGGGCTGTCCGGCAACCCGGGCATTATCCGATCCACTAGGGAAATGAATGGATAGAAAAGGATCAACATCCAGACCACGCCCAGCATATTGAATACGAAGTGGGCTCGGGCCGCTCGCTTGGCGGCCGTGTTGGCGGTCAGGGATGCCAGGTAGGCGGTGATCGTTGTGCCAATATTTTCTCCAAGAATAATCGCGGCCGCTTGGGGGTAGTCGATCCATCCCTTGTAAGCCATTGTAAGGGTTATGGCCCCAGCCACAGAAGAAGACTGGACGATTATGGTTAGGATAACTCCGAAAAATAGAAAGATGAGAACGGACCCGAATCCGTATCCGCCAAGCGAGGCCACCCATTCCAAGGCTTCCGGATTGCTGTTGATGTCAGGAACCGAGTTCTTGAGGAGGCTGAGCCCCATGAAGAGGAGTCCGAAACCCGTCCAGAAATTCCCCACGCCTTTGAGCCGATCGCCTTTCATGAAGGTCATAGCAACGCCGATGCCAATCACCGGGATAGCGATTTTCGATAGACTAAATTTGAACCCGAGGAAGGATATAATCCAGAAGGTGGTGGTCGTCCCCAGGTTCGCTCCCATGATGACGCCGATGGCCTGAATTAGGGTGAGAAGGCGGGCGTGGACAAAGCTGACGACCATGACGGTGGTCGCCGATGAGGATTGGACTAGGCAGGTGACAAGAAATCCCGTGGTGACTCCGGCCAGTCGGTTTCCCGTCATCGACCTGAGGATATTGCGGAGACGTTCACCGGAGATCTTCTGGATAGACTCGCTCATTAGCCGCATTCCAAATAAGAATACGCCAAGGCTGCCGAGGATCAGGAAGAAGGTAGACATGTGGTTCGCTCAGGAGGGTGGCAAAGGTGTCCGAAACCCAAAGACTGGATTGATTGGGGAGGCAAATGAAAATTTGACCAATTCTGGCTGGGATTGATTAATCCTATCCAAAACCCCTGATGGGAAACCACTGTTCGGGGATGAAATCGTCACGAGTCGGATTGATTTCGATGCGGGTAAGCTGAGGCTCTCGCCCACCGTCAAAGACTCTCCAGCAATCGGGCGACTTCTTCTCTTTTGGCCTTGGTTTCCGCGAGTTGTTTGCGGGCTCCTTCGACGACAGCAGGCGGGGCTTTTTCCACGAAACTAGGGTTGTTCAATTTTCCCTCGCCCGCTTGGATGGCCTTGCCGAGCTTCTCGAACTCCTTGCTCAAACGCTCTTTCTCCGCTTCAACGTCTATGGCGCTGGATAGGTCGAGAAAAACCGTTCCTAAAGCGGATACCGCTCCCGGCAAATTCTCTACCCGCTCTCGAATATTCATGGTGGCAGCGCCGGCAAGTTTCTTGATCGTATCTATATTCGCGGTCACGATCGCCGAACTCGAATCGTCGGCAGGCGAGACGAATAACGTTACGTCTCGCTTGGAAGCGACATTGTACTCCGCCTTGATACTACGAGCTTGGGAAATCAGTCCATTGATTTCTTCGATTCGCTTGGCTCCAGCCTCGTCGATGGCGATCCCTCGCGAACCCAACGCTTCGCTCAGTTCAGCGGCTTTGGGGAGGCGCGTATTCTGGATAAACGACCCTTCTTCCCCATAACCCATCGCCTGCCAGAGCTCTTCTGTTATGAAGGGCATGACAGGATGCAGCAGCTGCAAAGATTGTCGTATCACTAGATCCGATACCGCTAAGGCGATCCCGTGCCGCGGATCGTCCTTCGACTGCAACATCGCTTTAGCCGCCTCTACGTACCAATCGCAGAAGTCGCCCCAGAAGAACCGGTGCAGCGAATGCGTTAACTGATGCATTTCGAAGCGCTCGAATTGCGTTTCGATTTCTCGAGTCGTTTCTAGCAATCGATTCAAAATCCAGTTGCCATAACCATCGAGCGACGATCCCACTAGCCTTTCCAGAATGCCATCCAGCGAGGCGTTGCCAGAAAGCTCGCCCGACATCTGCCGGAAACGGCACGCATTCCAAAGCTTGGTGCAGAAATTGCGGCCGATTTCGATGCGATCCTCGGAAAAAAGAATGTCTGACCCGCTAGGGGCAATATTAATAATGCCAAAACGCAGTCCATCGGCGCCGAACTTCTCGGTCAAATCCAGCGGATCCGGGGAGTTGCCAAGCGATTTGGACATCTTCCGACCTTTGGAATCGCGAATCAAACCATGGATGAAAACGTCCTTGAAGGGAACTCGAGCATCGATCTCCTCGTCGCTGAGCAAATCCTTGGCTTCGCCAGTAAGCTCGAGCCCTGACATAATCATTCGAGCGACCCAGAAGAATATGATATCGAACCCGGTCACCAGCATGCTGGTAGGATAAAAATAATCCAGCTCCGCTTTAACTTTGGGATCGTCGCTCGGCCAACCAAAGGTGGCGAATGGCCAAAGGTTAGATGAAGCCCATGTATCCAAAACGTCCTCATCCTGTTCCCAATTGTCCGCATCCTCTGGACCATCCACGGATATATGCCAATTATCCGGATCGCTGCGATCAGCGCCTTTCCTGTACCAAACGGGTATTCGCTGCCCCCACCAAAGCTGTCGGGAAACGCACCAATCCTGGATATTATTGAGCCAGTGCAAGTAAACCTTTTCCCAACGCTTCGGATGAAAGCGAATGATTCCCTTCTCAACCGCCCGCTTGGCCTCTTCCACCCGCGGGTACTTCAAATACCATTGTTCGGATAGGCGCGGTTCGATGGGCACGCCGGCTCGTTCCGAAAACCCGACATTGTTGTCATAATCCTCAGCTTCGATGAGCAAGTTAAGCGATTCCAATTTCGCCACCGCAACCTTCCTCGCATCGAAACGATCCATGCCATCGAATTCGTCGCCCGCTAGATGGTTAAGAGTGCCATCTGGATTCATCACATCGATGAGCGGCAAATCGTGGCGCTTGCCTATATCGAAATCCACTTGGTCATGAGCTGGTGTAACTTTGAGAACTCCCGTGCCAAAGTCTTTTTCGACCGCCCTATCGGCAACAATAGGGATCTCAGCCCTAGGGAATGGCCTCCAGCAATGCTTGCCCACCAGATCCGCGTATCGTTCGTCATCCGGGTGGACGGCAACTCCAGTATCGCCCATAATCGTCTCTGGGCGCGTCGTAGAAATCTCGACGAATCGGCCTGGCTCCTCGACAATCTCGTACCGCATTTTGAAGAGCTTGCCCTTTTGCGGTCGCATATCCACTTCTTCATTACTTAGCGCGGTTTGCGAGGCCGGACACCAATTGACAAGGCGTTTGCCGCGATAAATGTATCCCCGCTCGTATAATTCCACAAAAGCGAACTGAACGGAACGCTGATAGGCATCATCCATGGTAAACCGGGAACGCCGCCAATCGCAGGACGCTCCAAGTTTACGAAGCTGCTTGAAAATCACGCCCCCATGATCCTCTGACCACTCCCAGGCTCGCTCGAGAAACTTCTCTCGACCCAACTCTTGACGCGACGTTCCTTCATCACGCAGAGCCTTCTCAACTTTAACTTGAGTCGCTATAGAAGCGTGATCAGTGCCCGGAAACCACAACGCAGCCTTGCCCTCGAGACGGGCTCGCCGAATGAAGATATCCTGGAGGGCGTTGTCCAGAACGTGCCCCATGTGTAGCACTCCAGTCACGTTCGGCGGCGGGATCATAATGGTGAAGGGCTCTTTCCCAGTTTCGATCCGCCCCTCGAAACAGCCATTCTCTTCCCACGCTTTGTACCACTTGGACTCAACTTTCGTTGGATCGTAATTCTGGCTCAATTCGGTCGTCATGGATATCTCCTGTGAAAAAGAGGCTAGCGATAAGGTCGCGACTTACCCAAGACAAGAGGATTCGCCATCCCGAGATTGGAGAACCGCGCTTCCTTGGACCCATTCAGCGAATCCCTAGCGCGGCTTCGACTAGCTCTTGGCGGGATTTGCGAAAGTCAAGTCGCATATTCGTCCACGGCTTCGACCGTGAGCCGAGATAAGAGCTTCATCTCTTTAAACAACTCTGCCGCCTTGCCAGAATCCTCCTCGATACAGGCCTATTCCAAAGCGCCTACCACGGATCTGAGCCTTGCGGCTCCGTAATTCGCCGAGCTCCCTTTGATCGAATGAGAAAGGAGCGAGGCGATCGTATCGGCATCCCTGTCGCTGAAAATCGATTCGATTTCCAATAAATCTAAAAGAGCCAGTTCTTGACTTTCATTAGACGCTTCGCTCACGGGCACGACTTTCTCAAAATCAGCCTCATTCGCGTTCAACCATCGGTTCAGTACCTGGTCTCGTTCTTTGTTTCGAAGCGGCTTCGCTAGATAGTCATTCATACCAGACTCGAGGTACTTCTCCCGATCTACCCTCATGGTTTTGGCGGTCAGGGCGACGATCACGAATTTCGAATTGCTGGAATCCATATTCCTGATGGCCCTCGTGGCTTCTTATCCATCCATGCCAGGCATCATGCAATCCATGAATATCAAATCGAAGCTCTCATTCTGACACCGTTCTAGAGCTTCCTCGCCACTCTTCGACTTGACTGGACAAATTACACGATTTTCAAGCACGCCTTCGGCAACTAGTAAATTGATTTCATTGTCGTCCACGATCAACACCAAGCAATCGGAATACTTTTTGCTCCCAGCTTCGCTCGAAGCCTCACGCCATCCGACCTTCGTTCGCTTTTCCACTGAAAGCTTCTCCCATATGTCTAGAGGATCAAAAGGGCTCCTTACGATATCCGACTCATTCAATCCTTTCAGCCTTCCGCCAACTTCTTGTTCGCAGATCGCAAATAGTCTGACACTTCCAGCTAATTACTTAAACCGGTCAGCTTCTTTCGATTAGATTGAATCGTCTACCAAAATAGCTCGATAACAATCTGTATCAAAATTTCCCATATATCTTGCATGTCGATCATACTTTAAGTCGAGCCTGCTCAACACGGCTTGCATGCGTTCGACAATAGATTCCGAATTGGTCGCGACTGCCACTGGCTTCGAATCTCCTGCCCCGCTTTTGCGCTCGTCGGAAATCGCCTCCCCAAGATCGAACTTCAGGGTAAACGAGAACTCAGACACTACCCCCAGCTCGCTCTCGACGATCAATTCTCCTCCCATTGGCCTCGCCAACTTGCGAGAGATCACCAAGCCTAATCCCGTCCCTCCATATTTTCTCTTCGTCGACGAATCCGCCTGGGCGAAAGCCCTAAATAGTTTTGATTGGCCAGCTTTCGATATGCCAATCCCAGTGTCGCGGACTGAAAATAGCAGTTCTACCTTCTTCTTGGCCCGCTCTTTCACCGAAACATCGAATCGCGCGCTGCCCGACTCGGTGAATTTGACCGCTTTGCTCAACAAATTCGAGAAGATCTGTCGAAGCCGATAAGGATCGCTATTGATCTTCCAGTCAAAGTGGGTCGGATACACACTTACAAATTCCAACCCTTTCTTGTGAGCGCCCGGAGCAAAAAGTCGGGTAGACTTGGATACGGTTTCCATGCGATCGGTGTCTATCCGCTCGATCTCCAGCTTTCCGGACTCGATCTTTGCAAGATCTAGCACTTCGTCAATCAGCTCCAATAGGGACTCCGAGCAGTACTCCAGCGTTTCTACATGACTCAGCTGCTCAGGGGACAATTCGGAACTCCGCAATAAATGAGTCATGCCGATCACCCCATTCATTGGGGTGCGGATCTCATGACTCATGTTAGCTAGGAACCGGGATTTCGCTTGCTCGGCCGCCACAGTCTCTCTGGCTAATTCATTGGAACGTATCGTTTGTTTTCGAACGTTTTCATTAAGCTCAACAGCATTATTTCTTTCCTTTTGAGCCAAGGAAGCGGCTACATGGGCTTCCGCCCGAGCTCCTTCGAATTCAGCAAGCCTTAATCGTATCCTCTCTTCGAGGATACGATTCTGGTCTTTAAGAGCCTTCTTTGCCATCATTTGGTTTCTAACGATATAGTAGCCTAGAAGCAAGGCGAGTATCGCAATCGCTGGAATCAGGAAGATCACCCCATTTCTTCGAACTATCGTATCCAAACCGGGCGATGCCCCTAAGGGATCGTCCAAACTGTCGTGTCCACGACGCTCGAGAGTCGCCGCATAGTATACAGACGTAGACCCAGGAGCATCGTGTACGGACTCTGCAGAGATCGATGCCGTATCGGAACTTTGGTGCAATTCTGGACGATGGCGCATCAGATCGCTGAGCGACATATCAAACAAACCTTCATCCAAGGGAGTTGGCGACTCCGCCGCTCGGACAAGATATCCCGATAGACACAACGAAAGAATCACCGAGCCCCGCAAAACGGAGCATGGCCTGAAATCGAATCGGCAAAAGCAACCCAACCAGAACCTAAGTATCTGCTTTCTTCATTTTTTTAGGTGAACCGGCTGCGATTGAATCGCTACTCGCTCTGGAAATGGCCTGAAAGCAGGATGCGCTCCAGCTAGTCGCGCCGATCTTCAGAAATTGCCCATTTTCCCTTGAATTGAGCGACTCACTCCAGTCTTTCGCTACCGATTTACAGTTTGGCTCCTTATTTGCGCGTACTGAAAACATTGCCTAAATGCGTTCCGCTGATGGGCTCCTGTTTATCTTTATCCGCGGAAAACGGTAGTTTTTGCCCAGTTGAGGCATCAAATCTTATCGCCTATCGCCGCCGCGCTGGCTAAGGCCTCTATCAACCACAATATTCCCGAAAATGAATAACGAAATCCCAAGACGATCCGCATTGAAGACCTTAGCCTCCAGCGCTGCCCTAGCCGCTGCCAGTGGCATCGCCACCCAAGCCGCTCACCACCAGAAAGGCGGCAGCTTGAAAGGCAACATCCACCACTCGGTCTGCAAGTGGTGCTACCGGAACCAAACCTTGGAAGAGGTTTGCCAAAAAGCGAAGGATATTGGAATGGAGGCCATCGACTTGCTCGGAGTCGACGACTATCCCACTCTAAAAAAATTCGGCCTTACCTGCGCCGTCACCTCGGGCGTACCCGGCGGGATCAAAACGGGGCTGAATCGGTCAGAGAATCACGACGCTATCGTCGAATTCTTTGAACACACCTTGCCTATCGCCAAGGATAACGGTTCTCCCAATGTTATCTGCTTTTCCGGAAATCGCGGCGGGATGGACGCCGAACAGGGGCTTGAGAATTGCGCCATGGGCCTCAAACGGATCGCTCCCATCGCCGAGCGACACGGGGTTACGGTGATCATGGAGTTGCTCAACAGCAAACGGAATCACGCCGACTATATGTGCGACAATTCCCCATGGGGCGTGGAGCTATGCGACCGAGTGGGATCGGAACGATTCAAGCTGCTTTACGACATCTACCATATGCAAATAATGGAGGGCGATGTGATCGACACCATCAAGGAATTCCACACTTACTTTGCCCATTACCATACCGGCGGCGTTCCGGGACGTAATGAGATCGATGATACGCAAGAACTCTACTATCCAGCCATTATGCGGGCGATTGTCGAAACCGGCTATCAGGGTTACGTCGCCCAAGAGTTCATCCCGGCCAGCGACGACCCGCTAAATTCACTAGAACTAGCCGTCAAGATCTGCGACGTGTAGTTCCAGCGCACTTTTCCTAACGGTAGGGCTGTTGTCTCTAAACAGCCGCGAGGATTCACTCGGCTCCTTGGGGACCAGCAGCCCTACATCTTTTGGGAGAACCCGTACGGTCCTCACCTAGCAGAAGCATTTGCTTTAAAGACGAATCCAAATACTGGATTCAACGGCCGCCGAGCTTCTGGAGAAGCTTCTTCGTGGCTCGAATCCCCTCAGCCTCGCCGAGCTCTCTACCCTCGTACTCTACCCCGATATATCCGCGGTAGCCAGCATCCTTCACGATCCCCAACATCTTCTTGAAGTCAGTATGGATCTCGTTCCCATCGTCATCAAAATCATGAGACTTGGCGCTTACTCCCTTCGCGAAAGGCATGAGTTCCCGAGTTCCCTTGTAGCGGTCGTAAGATTCTCCAGTAGACCGGTTTATGATAAAGTTACCGAAATCCGGCAGTGTTCCCACGCGAGGATGGTTAGCTAGCTTCATGACACCAGCGAGCCAGGCCCCATTGCTCGACAATCCGCCGTGGTTTTCGACGATAACATTGATCCCGATGGAGTCGCCATAGTCACCCAATCGACTCAACCCGTCGGCCGCTAACTTCATTTGCTCGCTATATGAACCCGAAGAACCCGCATTAACGCGAATCGAATGGCAATCCAGTTCTTTGGCCGCATCCGCCCAAACTTTGTGATTATCTACTGTCTTGAGACGGGCCGCCTTTTCCGGATCGCCTAGATTCCCCAAACGATCGCACATGATCAGGACGTTGTCGACCCCCTCGCCATGCGATCGCTTCTTCAGTTCGTTCACAACTTTGGGAGTGAAATTGTCCATGTAGAACTGGTTGACATATTCGATCGCTTCGATCCCGAAGTCGTTTTTAGCTATGCGGGCAAAATCCATGGCGTCCCTATCTCCCCCTCTAAAGGCCCGGTGGAGCGACCACTGGGCTAAGGAAATATCGAACCACTTTTCATGATGGGCCGCGTGAAGAGCGGAGCGGGCACCCAGAGTTGCGGCTACGATGCCAAATGATGATTTAACGAATTCGCGACGGGATTTCATAGGGCGTTTTTCAGGTGTTTAAAGACTGTATCAAGATGGGAACATGAGCGAACCGGGCCCCGCGGCCAAGTTTCAATTTCTGAAATTCAAGGGATTATCTCACTGTCCCAGGTTGCGCTTGCGGATCATCTGAAAAAAGTCGTTACCTTTGTCGTCTACGAGGATGAAGGCCGGAAAATCGACCACATCGATTTTCCAAATCGCCTCCATTCCCAACTCCTCGTATTCGACAAGTTCCACGCTTTTGATGTTCTCCTTGGCGAGAATCGCTGCCGGTCCGCCGATCGACCCCAAGTAGAATCCTCCATATTGCTGGCAAGCGTTCACGACCGGTTGGCTCCGATTGCCCTTGGCCAGCATGATCATAGAACCGCCATGCTTTTGAAAAGGCTCGACATAACTGTCCATGCGGCCCGCGGTCGTGGGTCCGAACGAGCCTGAAGGCAATCCTTTGGGCGTCTTTGCCGGACCCGCATAGTAAATCGGGTGATCCTTGAAATATTGAGGCAGTCCCTCACCCGCATCGAGTCGCTCTTTCAGTTTCGCATGGGCGATATCGCGGGCCACGATGATTGTACCGCTCAGCGACAAACGGGTCTGAACGGGATAGGTCGAGAGCTCCGCCAGAATCTCCTTCATCGGGCGATTAAGATCGAGCTTCACGACCTCCGCATCTTTCTGCCCGCCCGCCGAAGCTGGAATCAGGCGTCCAGGATCCCCTTCCAGCTTTTCCAGCCATAAGCCCTCTTTGTCGATCTTGGCCTTGATATTCCGGTCCGCTGAGCAGGATACGCCAATCCCAACCGGGCAACTTGCTCCATGGCGAGGCAATCGTATAATACGTATGTCCAAGGCAAAATACCTGCCTCCAAATTGAGCCCCTATTCCGCATTCCTGGGCCTTTTCCAGCATCTTTTCTTCCAATTCCGTATCCCGAAAAGCCCTACCGTGTTCATTACCCGAGGTAGGCAGTTTGTCCAAATCCTTGGTCGACGCCAACTTCACCGTTTTCAAACAAGCCTCGGCCGAAGTGCCGCCGATCACGAAAACCAAATGGTACGGGGGACAAGCTGCCGTGCCCAAAGATACCATTTTTTCCAAAAGAAAATTTTCCAGCGTTTCTGGATTGAGAAGGGCCTTGGTTTCTTGATACAGAAATGTCTTGTTTGCCGAGCCACCCCCTTTGGCTAGGCAGAGAAATTTGTATTCCGCCCCGCCATCCGCATAGATGTCAATCTGAGCGGGGAGATTCGTGCGGGTATTCTTCTCTTCGTACATCGACAGCGGCGCTGTCTGGGAATACCGTAGATTGTCGCTAGTGTAGGTATCGTAAACGCCCTTGGCCATGGTCGCCTCGTCATCGCCACCCGTCCAAACCTGCTGCCCTTTCTTAGCCATGATAATCGCCGTTCCCGTATCCTGGCAAAACGGGAGCACTCCTTGAGCCGCCACTTCCGCGTTCCTCAGCAAGGTTAAGGCCACGTGCCGATCGTTTTCCGATGCCCCCGGATCGTCTAGGATCGATGCTACTTGCTCCAGATGCTTCGGCCGCAGCATAAAGGACAGGTCGTGCATGGCGTGGCGAATCAAGTGGCTCAAACCTCGAGGCTCGACCTTCAGGATCTCTTTACCTTCGAATGAATCTGTGGATACGAATTCAGAGGTTAACAATCTGTACTCCGTATCATCCTCGCCCAGTTCGAATAGCTTCTGGAAAAAAAATGGTGGCGTTGACATGGACGACAGCTTTGCCCCCTTGCCTGGCGCCGGCAAGCCAACATCGCGCCTTGCCTCTATCTTTCCTCAACAAACCGGCTTATGATGCCGCCAAAAGATCCATTGGTGAGAAATACGACGAGTTGTTCCCCCGGGCTCGATCGACAGCGCTCTCTTAGTAAACGCAAGGCTTCCTCGTTAGATACGGCTGCTTCCGCCTCAATACCTTTCTGTTTCAAATCCGAGGCCAGATCCTCCGTATCCAAAAGGGCCACTCCTTCGCTATTCGCTTGCTTTGCCGCTCCGACGACTACGGTATCCGCCACGGACAAAGCCTCGCTGAGCTGATTCCGCATCGCCTCGAGTCGAGACGTGTTGCTTCTCGGCTCGAAAGCGGCGATCAGCTTCCTACCCGGGTAGCGAGCCTTGACCGACTCCAGTATTTCGCGAATCGCCGTCGGGTGGTGGGCAAAGTCTTCGATCACAACGAGCGCATTGGTATCTAGTCGGACCTCCTGTCGCCGGGCCACGCCGCGAAAGGACCCAATTCCTTCCGCCTTAAACGATCTCGGGTCTCCTTCCAGATCCGAAATCAAAGCCGCTCCCAAGCAAGCCATGGCGCCGTTACGGGCATTGAATCTTCCCGCCATTCCCCAATCGACGCTCAACCAGCGATCCCCCTTCCAGCTCAAATCGAAACGCGAACCCGAAACCGTTGTCTTGTATCGTTCGATACGAAGATCGCAATGCTCGCTTTCGCCCACCTTTATCACCCGAGTCCAGGGAACTGGAAGCAGGGACAGGACGTTCTCATCATCTCCGTTGACTAGGAGATAGCCGTTTTCAGGTATGATACGGCATAAGTGGCGAAAGCTTCGCTTAACGTCTTCCAGGTCCCGGAAGATGTCGGCATGATCGAACTCCAGGTTGTTCACCACAGCTACCCTCGCCGAGTAATGGATGAATTTGCTCCGCTTGTCGAAGAATGCGCTATCGTACTCATCGCCCTCGATCACAAACGGACCTTCACTAAATCCCGCGTTCCACCCACTTTCCGGATCAATGGGCGCCCCTCCGATCAGGTATCCGGGATGAGCGTTCGCCCTTTCCAGTAAATAGGCCGCCAAAGCTGCAGTCGTCGTTTTTCCGTGCGTTCCAGCAACAACCAGGTTTCTGCGCTGGGACAATACGAATCGGCTCATCGCTTCAGGAAGCGACACAAACGGGAACGCTCTCGAATTGAGCAGGAATTCAACCTCATCATTGCCCCGAGAGTAGGCATTGCCGACAACTACCAAATCTGGGCTCAAATTCGCTAGGCGGCTGGCATCGTAACCTTCCAGCACCTCGATTCCAGCCTCAGCCAGCTTGTCGCTCATCGGCGGATACACCGCTTTGTCGGACCCGACGATCTCATGCCCGAGATCTCTCAACAGCAGGGCCGCGTTCCCCATGGCCGTGCCCGCAATTCCTAAGAAATAGATCCGCATCCATGCAACATAGAAAGGAGATCAACGGTATCAACTCAGTTCTTACCCCAGTTTCCGCGAATCCGATCAAGCGACACGGCAAGGGCTGTCCCTACTTCCACCCGCTTCGCAGCTTGACCGATACCCGTATTGCCTATTCAACAGCAGCCACTTCCCAGCCATCCGTTTCGATGCTTTTCTTTAGCCCGATTTTCATTTTCGCGTTCCTTCCGATCGTCTGGGCTGGCTTCCTCCTTATCAGCGCCAAGGGCTCGTCCCGAGCTTCGATTGCCTGGCTTCTTCTTTCCTCTTGGGTATTCTATGCTTGGGCTCACCCGAGCCACTTATTCTGGCTCCTCGGATCCATTGCCGCGAACTACCTCTGCTCGACAGCGATCGTCAGGTCGAATACTCTGAAGTCAGCCCGCAGATTGCTAATCGTCGGAATTGTCGCCAACCTCTGCCTCCTCGGCGTCTTCAAGTATTCCGGCTTCACGGTCGGCTCTCTTGTCTCT